>Ga0209536_100007343_pt1 | contig 16717 bp, 12 predicted proteins | sample DeeMarSeWOR28_12_FD_187461 | JGI IMG/M metagenome (GOLD analysis project Ga0209536, IMG submission 187461) | Marine sediment microbial communities from White Oak River estuary, North Carolina - WOR-2-8_12 (SPAdes) (version 2) | ecosystem: Environmental > Aquatic > Marine > Intertidal zone >... | reverse complement strand
ACTTCAAAGATGCTGGTTTCGGCCGCTGATAATATTTTCCGTTTTGCGATCAAACCGCTCTGGCAGGAGTTTTTCAAAAGTTCGGATCATTACATTATTGCCCTGCCCGAAACAGATAAAACCAGGATTTTAAGAACCGGTGTGCTGACCCTTGGGGCCAACGATCGTGTATTGCGGCTCCACGAAAAACCGCAAAACCCACCCTCAATCTGGTGCTGCCCGCCGCTGTATTTTCTGCAGCCATCGGCGCGGTTACGGTTGGATGAATTCATGCGGCTTTCACAACATCGGGATGCTCCCGGTCATTTTATCGATTACCTGTGCCAAAAAGAAACTGTCTATGCGTTCAAGGTGAATGTCGGCGGCCGACTGGATATCGGAAACATGAATTCTTACCGTCGAGCGGATGAATTGATGCGATCAGATCCAAATATCACGCCAAAGATGGCCGACAATGAGGAGGATAACCAAAAGCACGAATCCTAGTATCGAACAGACTGAACATCCAACATCGAATCAAAAAAACAAACATCTAAAAACCGAACATTCCACCACGCGAAGGGGTGGTTTGTTTTCAGCAGTTTTGATACCCGTAACGGAGATCTTAATTAATCCTTCTGGTTCTTCATTTTTTCCATTCAACGTTCGATGTTCGTTTTTTTAGTAAACCTTCAACCGTGCCACAGCGTACGAATAATTTAGCGCTTATGGGGGTTGGCCGAATGGATTGACTTTTTACTAAAATATGATAAAGCAAAAACATTTAAAATGCTTGTTGATCGTTAACAAGACTTTTCTTTCTGGCTGATATTTTTAGGTATTTGTTGCCATTTTTACAAAATTCAAACCCAAAAAGGAGGAATTATGAAATCACACCGTATTTTGATCATTATGGTTATGTGCCTCATCCTGGCCGTTCCGATTTCCGCGACAGCGGGAACGTGGAAACCGGCCAAACCCATTAAGCTGATCGTCCCTTGGGGTGCCGGTGGGTCCACCGATCAGGTGACCCGGGTGTGTGCCGGTGAACTGGAAGAAGTCCTGGGACAGAAGATCGTGGTTGTCAACCAACCGGGAGCTTCCGGATCCATCGGGACCAAGAATACGCTGGATGCACCCCGTGACGGATATACCTGGACTTCCGGTGCCGCCAAAGACCTTGGAACCTATCAGGTACTGGGTATGATCGACACAGGCATCCGTGACTGGCACCTGTTTCTGAACATATCCCTGCCCCAGGTGGTTGCCGTGCAGTCAGACGCTGCCTATAAGACCTTTAGCGATCTGCTGGATGCCTTTAAAAAGAAACCCGGTAAAATTACGGTTTCCTCTGCCGGCATCAATTCGGCCGGTCATTCCGGAATCGAAACCATCAAAAAGTATACCGGTATTTCCTATAAACACATCACCTATGATGGTGGAAATCCGGCCGTTATCGCCGTTGTCGCCGGCGAAGCCGAGGTGGTTACCCAGCTGTCTTCGGAAGAAACCGATATGCTCAAAGCCAGAAAGCTGCGTGCCCTGGCTGTACTGGATGACAACCCGCTCAACATCGAAGGTTATGGGACCGTGCCACCGATCACCCAATGGATCCCCGAATTCAAGGGGGCGCCCATTTATTTCGGTGTCTTTATCCCTAAAGGCGTTCCGGATGATGTCATTCAAACCCTGGGCAACGCCTGGGACAACGTGATCCTAAAGTCAGATCGGCTCAAAGAATATGCCGCCGGCCGGGGTGCGGTGTTTGCACCTTCCTGGGGGGATGAGGCTCAGAAAAGGGCATTTCCCAAGATTCAGGAAGACGCCTGGTTAAAGTGGGATAGCGGTCAGGCCAAAGTAAAACCGGATACGGTCGGAATTCCGAAGCCTTAAATCTCTGCCATGCATACCTTCGGCAGGATGCCGGCACGGCATCCTGCCGAATTTATTTCACCCGCTCTCAACGGAGAAAGATGAATGAAACAGGAAAACATGCCGAAGGCTGATTTCGTGGTATCCATCCTGATGATGTGCTTTGGCGTCTGGATTGTTGTCCATTCCCTCCAAATGCCGAGATTTAAAGAAGTCGGTGCCAATCCTTTTTCGGTTCCCGGCATCGTGCCCGGAATTCTTGGAATCGTAATTTTTATTTTGAGCCTTGTTGTGTTTATGCGATCCCTGACTCGCAAAGGTTACCGGTTTGGCCTGAACCGGCAAACACTGAAGAACTTTTTTCATGAGACATCCTTGCAACGCATGCTGCTGACCATATTTATATGCACCATCTACGGTATTCTTATGGTTGGAAGCATGAATTATTACCTCTCAACATTTTTTTTTGTGCTGGTGTTTTTGATCCTTTTCCAATTCCTGGACGCTGAGAATGTCAATGCCCGGGGAAAGTTGTTGATCTTATCCGTCTTGCAGGCGGTGTTGGTTGCCGGGATTGTCGGGGCCGTGTTTCGTTATCTGTTTCTGGTTGATCTGCCGTGAACGCCGTGATCTGATGGGGTAAACCATGATAGACGGGTTTTTGATGTTTTCTAAAGCGCTGTGGGGATTCTTGGTGCAAAATCCGGTGATGATTTTGTACGTGCTGGGCGCAACCCAGTTAGGCATCATCGTCGGGATGCTCCCCGGACTCACCGCCACCATGGGGGTCGCATTGATGACGACCCTGACCTTCAAAATGGAGCCCGATTCGGCGGTTTTGATTCTTGTGTGCATGTATGTGGGCGCTATTTATGGCGGAAGCCGCAGTGCGATCCTTCTCAATATCCCCGGTACACCGGCCAATGCCGCCACGGCGGTGGACGGATATCCGCTGGCACGCCAGGGGCTGGCCGGCAAAGCCATCGGGATTGCCACCACGGGTTCTTTTCTGGGGTCTGTCATCGGGTTGTTGCTGCTGGCCTTCTTCACGCCGCTGATTGGCAATTTTGCCCTCAAGTTTAAATCGTTTGAATTTTTCTGGCTGGCAATTTTCGGCATCGTTATTTGCGGGAATCTGACCGCTCCCAAAGACCCGTTGAAGGGGTGGATTGCGGGCTTTCTGGGTCTGTTTGTGGCCACCATCGGAATGGAACCCTATCATGCCTATCAGCGCTTCTCTTTCGGCTACATGGATTTGTCCGGCGGGATTCACCTGATCCCGGCCATGGTGGGGGCATTCGGATTCGCCGAAATCATCACCGTGATGAAGCAACCCAAACTGGAGGTGGTAAAGGGCAAGATCGAGCGCATTTTCCCGCGCTACAGAGACATCAGCAAATACTGGCGCAGTATCATTCGTTCCGGACTCGTGGGTACCTTCGTCGGGGCAATCCCCGGGGTGGGCGAGGATATCGCGGCCTGGACCTCTTACGATCTTGCTAAAAATTCGAGCAAGGAAGCGGATAAATTCGGCAAAGGCAGCATCGAAGGTTTGCTGGTTGCCGAAACTGGAAACAATTCAGCCGTGGCCGGTGCCATGATTCCGGTGCTTTCACTGGCGATACCCGGATCGGCTCCTGCTGCCGTGCTTCTGGCGGCCATGTTTATTCACGGCGTCCGGCCCGGGCCGCTCATCATGATAGAATTTCCTGAATTTGTCTACCAGGTGGTGGCCATGGTGCTGCTGGCCACGGTGGCGATGTTTGTCCTGGGTCTGTCCATGGTCAGACCGCTGGTCAAGGTGCTGGCCATTCGCAGGGCCAGGCTGATGCCGGTGGTATTCGTACTCTGTGTCATCGGATCCTATGCCATTCAGGCCAGGCTATTTGACATTGGTGTGATGGTGGTTTTCGGTATCCTGGGTTATTTCATGCGGGAGATGGATTACCCGATCGCCCCGCTGGTGCTCGGCATCATTCTCGGAACCATTCTGGATAAAAACCTGATCCGCTCATTGATCATATCCGAGGGCAATCCATTGTTTTTTTTACAGAGTCCGATATCACTGATTATTGCCAGTGTAACGCTGCTCACTTTTTTCAGCCGCACCCGCTGGTTTCAAGCCCTGAAGTCGAAAATCAGGGATAGCATCAAAAATAAAATCGTGCGGAGGAGTAAACCGCCCCGGTAACTGATTATTGTCTATTGAAGGTTCAGAGGTTCAGGGTTCACCGTTCGGGGCTTTTCGATTTTGGATTTCAGATTTCGGATTGAAAGTCGTCTAAAACAAACCTGAATGGTGAACCCAGAACCTTTGAACCCTGAACCGTTACGACAAGAATTTATTGACAGAAAAAGCAACAATTTCGCACTAAACTGACTGAAAAGGGCCTTACACCATGCATACCCTGCTCATCCTAAATCCCGGTCATTTTCATGCGGCGCTTGTATTGCGCGAACCCCATCCCGCCCTGTCCAGCGATATCTATGTGTACTCCGAAGAGGGACCGGACCTGGATCGCTTCCTGAACATGGTCGATGCTTTCAACATGCGCAAAAGCGATCCGACCGACTGGCGAATCCATGTTTACACCGGCACAAATTACCTGGAAAAATTGATCCAGGAGAAAAAAGGCGACATCGTGGTTATTGCCGGCAAAAACAATGCGAAAATGGATCAGATCGGAAGCCTGAAACGTGCCGGTTTCTCGGTTCTGGCAGACAAACCCTGGGTAATCACCGAAGCGTCCCTGCCGTTGCTACGAGCGGCCTTGCAAGACGAAAGTCCCTTCGCAGATGATATCATGACCGAGCGCTTCGAAATCACCACCATGCTTCAAAAGGAATTCCTGGCCCAGGAAGCGGTGTTCGGGCAGGTGCGGGTGGATGATGACGGCAGCCCGACGGTTTTTAAAGAAAGCATTCATCATCTTTATAAAATCGTCAATGATCAGCCCCTGGTGCGACCCCCGTGGTATTTTGATATTGATGTACAAGGGGAGGGGATTGTCGATGTCACCAGCCATCTGGTCGATATGACGCACTGGATGCTGTTTCCCGGTGTTGCCATTGACTTTAGGCGGGATATCGAATTGCTGAATGCCCGACGCTGGTCGACTCTGGTTCCGTTGGATAAATTCATCAAAATAACCCAACTGAATCATTTTCCGGATTCGATCCAAAGCGAAGTCAAGGACGATGGGCTGCATTATTTCTGCAACGGAGAACTGATTTACCGAGTCAAAGAGATTCCGGTACACATGCGTGTGATCTGGAATCTTGAAATACCGGAAGGCGGTGGTGACAGGCACTTTTCAATTATCAAAGGAACCCGGTCTGATCTGATTATTCGACAGATACCGGAGAGAGGATTCAAGGTGGAGTTGCTGATCGTTCCGCGGGAAAATCCATCTGAAGTGGAAACAGCAGTGCAGGGATGTTTGCAAGGGTGGTCGCATCAATATCCCGGACTTTCGCTGTGTCGGGAAGACGAAAATATTTTAATCGAAATCCCTGATGAACTCAGGACCACACACGAAGCGCATTTCTGTCAGGTGCGCGATACATATTTGGACTATCTGGCTGAGGGGTCCTATCCCCCTGAAAACCCAGCCTGTATCGTATCAAAATACACGCTGCTGGCCGAAGCCAGAAAACGGGCGCTGGCTTCGCCCTTTGAGCCGATTTAAGATTTAACCAATAACTCCCAATGGTTATTAATTAGAGTACAAATTGGAGTCCAACAAGGAGGAATTCATGGCAAAAAAAGGCGGTTATGGATTTGGTATTGTTGGCTGTGGCATGGTGGCCGATTTTCATGCCCAGGCCATCGCAGCCATGAAAGGCGGTCACCTGGCATGCGTGTTTTCGCGCCAAAAGGCCAATGCCCAGCGGGTAGCCAAGAAATATGGTTGTGCGGCCTACACGGATTACGCTGCATTCCTGGCACACCAGGGACTGGATATCGTCACGATCGCAACGCCCAGCGGGGCTCATCTGGAACCGGTCGAAAAGGCGGCTGCTGCCGGCAAGCACATTGCCTGTGAGAAGCCCATTGAAGTCACCCTGGAACGCGTCGATAAAATCATACAGGTGTGCAAAAAGAACAGAGTGATGCTGGCCGGTATATTTCAGCGACGGTTCAACGAGGCCACCCAGGTGTTTAAGAAAGCAGTGGATGCCGGCCGTCTGGGAAAAATCACCCTGGCGGATGCCTACATCAAGTGGTATCGCACCCAGGCATACTACGACAGCGGTTACTGGCGCGGTACCTGGAGGCTCGACGGTGGCGGCGCTCTGATGAATCAGTCCATTCATACCATCGATATTCTCCACTATCTGGTCGGAGACGTGAAATGGGTATGCGCCTTTGCCGATCGCACGATCCATAAACGCATTGAAGCAGAGGATAACGCCGTGGCGATTCTAAAGTTCAAAAACGGCGCCATGGGTGTCATTGAAGGTTCCACATCCTGCTATTCACCCCTGGGACATCCGGCCGAGGTTCACCTGTGTGGATCGGAGGGGTCCATTTTTATGCAGGACAACAGTTTTACGGTCTGGGATTTTAAAAGGCGCCGCTCCAACGATACTAAAATCATGCAAAAACTCGGGGCCCGACAGGGCGGCCCGGGTGCCGGTGCCGCCGATCCGGCGGCCATCAGCTATGTTCCGCACCAGAAGAATTTCGAAGACATGGTCAAGGCCCTGAAGAAAGGGGGTAAACCCTTGGTAGACGGTCCCCAGGGGCGCAAGGCCATTGAGATCATCCTGGCAATTTATCGCTCGGCACTGGCCGGTGGAAAACCGGTCGAGCTGCCGCTGAAACGCACACCGGTGCGCAAATCTTTCCGGTAAGATATGATTTTCACTGCCAGAGTGCAAAAATGCAGTTCGTATCAATTCGGCTTTTCAAACCCTTACATTAAGTTATAGTGAGGAAAATTGATGGATGAAATTAAGTTTTATGACCGCGGGGGACAAGGGGTGGCGATGTGAAAAAGCCCAAATGTATTCATCCAGAGTACATCGTTCCCGTATCCCGTTCGAGTACCGAGGCCTTTAAGACCGGCGAATGGGACAGCCGGCGGCCTTTTTTTCAGGAAAAATTATCTCCCTGCCGGGTGGCATGTCCCGTGGGAAATCATATTGCCCTGGCATTATACCATGCTTCCAGAGGTCAATTTGACGAAGCGCTTGGCGTATTTCTGCAGGAAAATCCATTGCCCGGAGTCTCCGGCCGGCTTTGCTACCATCCCTGTCAGGGCGATTGTAACCGCGAAGAATTCGATGGGGCCGTCAACATCCGGGCACTGGAAAGAAGTGCGGCTGACCTGGGAGATGCCAGGCCCACCATCCTGACCGATAGGGGCAAGAAACAGGCTGTTGCCGTGGTGGGTTCAGGACCTGCCGGCCTGGCTGCCGCATATCATCTGTCCCGAATGGGGCATCCGGTGACGCTGTTTGAAGCCGAAGACCAGTTGGGGGGCATGCTGAGATTGGCCATTCCCGAGCATCGGCTTCCCGGCCCGCTACTGGATCATGAACTGGCGCGTATCCTGGAGCTCGATATCGACATTCAGTGTAATGTTTACGTCGACGCAAAGCGACTGGAGGCGCTACTTGCCGAATTTCAGGCCGTATTTTTTGCTGCCGGGGCTCACCAAAGCCGTGTGCTTGAAGTTCCGGGAAGTAATTGCAAACAGGCTATTCCAGGACTGCATTTTCTAAAAGCCGTCCGGAGGGGTCAGATAGAAAAGCTGGCCGGGCATGTGATCGTTATCGGAGGCGGCAACGTCGCCATTGACGTGGCTATGACGGCACGCAGACTGGGGGCAGAACGGGTCGAGATGGTGAGCCTGGAGCAGCCCCATGAATTACCCGCCCACGAGGCTGATTTTCGGGATGCTCAGGAAGAAGATATTTGCTTTCATCACGGATGGGGACCCATAGAGATCGGCGTCAAAGGGGCAGGTGTGTCGCATGTCAAATTCAGGCGCTGTTTGTCCTTATTTGATGAGCACGCTAGATTTGCTCCCCGTTTTAACGACGCCAAGACCCTGACACTCGACGCCGATTGGGTGATCCCGGCCGTCGGACAACTCCCTGATCATGGCAGATTTGGTAATGAAATACTAAATTACGCTTTGAACCGTCTAATGCCATCGAACCCGAATACTCCGGCATCGCCGCTAAAAGGGCTCTATATTGGTGGTGATGTAATGGATTTATCCGGATCCGTGGCCACCGCCCTGAACGCCGGGAAACGGGCCGCCATGAGTATCCATCTGGATTTGAATGCTTCCACTTACCAACAGGATGCTTCAAGCGTGGCGTTTCTCGAAGGGCCTGGGTTTTCGATTGAAGCGTTTTTCAATCCCCGACCGAGCTGGGACCCCGGAGCCGTGGTGACCTTTGAAGACATCGATCCACTTTACCTGCATCATCAGGGAGCTGTGCCGCTTCCGCGGTTGCAACCTGCTCAGCGCCTTAAAGGGTTTGATGAAATGAATCAGGGCTTCAATGCTGAAATGGCTCTGGCGGAATCGTGCCGCTGTTTTTTCTGCGGAACCTGTGTGGGCTGTGAACGCTGCCTGCTTTTTTGCCCCGACTTATCGATTCATCCCATCCAGGGCCAAACATTTGCGTATCAGCCCCATGACCAATATTGCAAGGGATGCGGTACCTGTGCTGCCGTGTGCAATCGGGGTGTAATGAATTTTGGAGAAAAATCTTGAAACAATTTATTACCGGAAATCATGCCGTTGCCGAAGCCGCGTGCCGTTGCCGGCCGGGTATCGTGGCCGCTTATCCCATAACGCCGCAGACGCCGATATACGAAAAGCTTTCGGAAATGGAAGCCTCCGGAAAACTCGGCGGTATCATGATGCGCATGGAATCCGAACACTCATCCATGGCAGCCTGTATTTCGGCCTCTTTGACCGGTGTCCGAACTTTTACGGCGACCTCTTCCCAGGGGTTGGCCCTCATGCATGAAATGCTTCATTTTGCCTCCGGAGCCCGAACGGCGATCGTGATGGCCTGTGTCAATCGAACGCTGGCACTTCCCTGGGCCTTCTGGAGTGATCAGACCGACTCGCTATCCCAGCGGGATACGGGCTGGATTCAAATCTATGTGGAGCACAATCAAGAGGCGCTGGATTCAGTGATTCAGGCGTTTCGCATTGCCGAAGACGTTATGCTGCCGTGCATGGTGGTTCTGGAAGCCAATTTTATTTCCCATTTTATGGAGCCGGTGGATGTGCCCAGCCAAGAGCAGGTGGATGGCTTTTTGCCTAAGGTCAATGTGCCGCGTCGCTTCGATATCGACAATCCCAGTTTCATCGGAGCGGTGGTCAATCAGGCTCAGTACCAGGATTCCAGGCAGCTCAGCCAGGAAGCTATGTATATGGCCCTGGAATCGGCAGAAAGCGTTGATCAAGAGTTTGGATCTTTTTTCGGCCGCAGCTATGGATTGGTCGAAGCCCAGGACCTAAAGGACGCAGATTTGGTCCTGGTGACCTCTGCGACGATCACCTCCACCGCCCGCTTCGCCATAAGACAGCTTCGGAAAAAAGGCCATAAAATCGGTCTGGTGAAGATCAGGCTTTTTCGCCCGTTTCCCACACCCCATGTTCGAAAGCTGCTGGATCCTGTGGCCAGGATAGCCGTCATTGACCGCAATATATCATTGGGACGCGAAGGAATTTTTTGCGCCGAGTTGAAAGCCGCCCTCAGCAACAGTCCCGTGAAAAAACAGATCCAGGGGTATCTGGCCGGAATCGGCGGCACCGATGTCGATGATGATTTAATTCAGCAAATTGTCTTGGATGCTTTGTCGCGGCAAGAATTTGTTGATCGCCCCATTTGGATGAAGGAGGAATGATGCAATCGTTTTCCGATGTACACTGCGATGTGATGCGCTCGGGCCATTCCGCCTGTCCCGGGTGTGGGCAGGCAATCAGTATGCGGTTGGTTCTACGGGCGATTGGCACCAGGGCCATTGTTGTCACGGTACCGTCGTGCGTATCCGTCATCGCCGGACCATTTCCCAATGCGGCCGCAAATGTTCCCATGTATCACGCGGCATTTGAAGTTGCGGCAGCCAGCGCGGCCGGCATTTCCAATGCGCTGAAAATCCAGGGACGGGAAGATATTCCGGTGCTGGCATTTGCCGGAGATGGGGGTACATTTGACATCGGCCTGCAGTCTTTGTCCGGTGCCGCTGACCGCAATGAGGATATTATTTATGTTTGTTTTGATAACGAAGGCTATATGAATACCGGTATTCAGGTGTCTTCGGCCACACCGACCCACGCCTGGACCGGAACGACGCCGACCGGAAACACCCGGCGCAAAAAGCAAATCATGGAAATTATGGCGGCCCATCGCATCCCTTATGCGGCAACGGCTTCCATCGGTTTTCCCGACGATCTGATGCACAAGATCCAAAAGGCCAGGGATATCCGAGGCACCCGCTTCATCCATCTTTTATCACCCTGCAACACCGGGTGGAAAATCGCTGAAAATATGGCACCCAAAATCAGCACCCTGGCCGTGGAAACCAATATTTTTCCCCTGTATGAGATCATCGACGGCTTACAATATCGAATTACCTATCATTCAAAAGGATTGTCTGTTGAGAACTATCTATCCGTCCAGGGTCGTTACAACCATTTAAGGCCGGATCAGATGGATTCCATCCAAACCGAAACCGATCGAATCTGGCAGGATCTGAAAGAGAAAGCCGCAAAACATACGCCGACTGAATTTTAATCCATAACCCGGACATATCGGAACCAAGCAGAAGTAAAGCCTAATATCCATGGAGAGAAAATATACAAGAAACTGGAATATTGGAATTATGGAGTAATGGAACATTGGGTTTAAAAATAGGACCAGGTCCATTTTTTAAGCTAAAATTAAGCTGAACACTGATTGTAAAAACCCAGTTATCCAACATAGCGCTAAAGCTACCCTTCGGATCCATCGTTCCATTATTCCAAAACGACGAAACCACTCTGCCGCGAGTTTTGAAAATATTTTCCCACAAAATGCGCAAAAATTACAACGAAGCTACTAAACACGGAGATCCATAATGCAGCGGGAAGTTACGTATAGAATGGTTAAAAGCACCTGCGGTTTATGCCAGACAGGATGCGGTGTCTTGATACATATGCAGGATAACAACCCGACCCATATAGAAGGCGACCCGGATAGTCCCGTGAATAAAGGGGTGATCTGTGCTAAGGGCCTGGCATCTTTGGAATATCTTAATCATCCGGATCGTCTGAAATACCCTCTCAGGCGAAAGGGAGACCGGGGCAATGGTACATGGGATAACATCTCCTGGGATGAGGCCCTGGATGCGGTGGCGGCAGAGCTCGCCAGGGCTAAAGACGCATATGGACCGGAAAGTCTGATATTTATGCGGGGTTCATTTAAGGGGGGATACCAGGGCACGCACTTGACGCGATTTGCCAATGCATTCGGCGCACCCAATATCGCATCGATGGCCTCCGTTTGTTACGTGCCCAGGGTCAACGCAAGTGTCATTACCCATGGTTATAACTCCGTGCCGGATTATGCTTATCCGCCGGCCTGTATTGTTGTCTGGGGGGCCAACATGGCGGAGACCCGGGTAGCCGAGCACCGGCAGACCATCAGCGCTTTGCAAAGGGGCTCAAAACTCATTGTGATTGATCCCCGCAGGATAGAACTGTCCGATAGCGCCGATATATGGGTGCAGCCCCGACCGGGATCGGATCTGGCATTGGCTCTGGGTCTGTTGAATGTCATCATCGATGAACGCATGTATGATGAAGATTTTGTTTCTAACTGGACCGTCGGATTTGACGAACTCAAAGCGCATGTCCAGGATTACCCGCCGGAAGCCGTGGAACAGCTGACCTGGGTGAGCGCCGATACCATCAAGCAAACCGCCAGGCTTTATGCCTCGAGCAGGCCGGCGATTATCCAGCTGGGCAATGCCATCGACCACACCATGAACAATTTCCAAACGGCCCGTGCCATTTCGGTCTTAAGGGCCGTTACCGGTAACCTTGGTGTGCCCGGTGGTGAATTATGCTGTTCTCCGCCCGGATTAAGACTTCCCTTGGGCTCACCGGAGCTTGAATTGCGGGAGGTGATGTCGGACATACAACGGGCAAAAAGATTGAATGCCAGGGATGGATTTTTGCCGATGGTATTCTATGCTCTTCCGCAAAGCATTGTCAGAGCCATCCTCCACGCTGAGCCCTATGCCATTCGTGCCGGCTTCATCCAGGGCGGAAACATGCTGCTCACCTATAGCAATGCCCGGCAGACGTATGATGCGCTCAAGAAGCTGGATTTTCTGGTAGTGGCAGACATGTTTATGACCCCCACTGCGGCATTGGCCGATATCGTTTTGCCGGTGGCCACCTATCTCGAGTTTGACAGCATCGTGGCGCCACCCTATTATCCGGTGGCTCAGATCCAGCAGAAGGTTTCGCAGGTTGGCGGGTGTCGATCCGATTATGAGATCGTAAGAGATCTTGCGCAAAGACTGGATTTAAGTGAGCACTTTTGGGAAAGCGAACAGCAAAGCCTGGATTACATCTTGGAGCCTTCGGGTTTAACCTTTGAGGAGTTTAAAAATATCGCGGTTCTACAGGGGCAAAAAGCCTATCAGATACATGAAACTGATGGTTTTAATACCCCTTCAAGAAAAGTGGAGCTCTATTCCGGCAGACTCAAAGAATGGGGATTTGATCCATTGCCTACCCATCACGAATTGCCGGAAACGCCTCTGAGTGCGCCGCAGCTTGCGAAAGAATATCCGCTGGTGTTTACATCCTGGAAAGAGGGTGCCTATCGCCACTCCGGTGGCAGACAGATAGCTTCCCTGCGCAATATCCACCCTGACCCCGTGGTTTGGATCCATCCCGATACTGCAGACGAGAAGGGGATTGCAGATGGTGACCGGGTTTATATTGAAACCAAGCGGGGGCGCATATGCCAAAAAGCAAAGTTAACCAAAGATATTGACCCGCGGGTGGTGGGTGTTGATTACGCCTGGTGGTTTCCTGAAAACGGTCCGCAAAATCTGTATGAATGGGCCGAGGCCAACATCAATATCCTGACAGATGACAGTCCGCCATACGGCCGCGAAATGGGCACGCCGAACTTAAGGGGTATTTTATGCACGATCTATAAAGCCTAGTGAAAAACCGCCGTTGTTAATTGACACTTTGCGGTCCAAGGTGTGCGTCCGCGTACCTGGTGGCAAGCTGAAAAAGCGAGGAATGCAACCAATAAAGCATCCGTTATTTTATGTATATTGTTATCAGTGCTTATTTTTATATTGTTAGTTACCAGTTACAAAATCGTTTAATAGACATTTAAACCAAACACTTTTCAAAAAAGAGAGATTAGAAATGGGTGCTGTTGATGGTCTTATTTTCGCATATATTCTGGGAGGTGATGGTGGCGGGACTGCTATTGACTGGCAGAACATTATTGACTGGCGCCCTGAAAAAGGGCCTCTCTGGATTCACCTCGATTATTCCAAAGAAAGGGCAAAACATTGGTTGCAGACGGAAAGCAAACTCAGCGCTTTATCCAGCGACATTTTAATGGAGGAGGACACGCGGCCGCGCTTTATCAGCACCAAGGAAGGATTCCTTTTGATTCTAAGGGGCGTTAATTGCAACCCTGGCTCGGATCCGGAAGACATGGTAGCGGTGCGCATGAGTTTTGAAGAAAACCGCATTATCACGATGCGCCAGAGGCGGGTGATGGCAATCAATGATATTCATGAGGCTTTAGAGGCCGGCACCGGACCGAGAAGTGCGGTTGACTTTCTTCTCATGGTGATCGATCGCATCGTTGATCGCATGGGAGACGTTGTTGCCGAGATTGACGACCAGGTAGACGAACTTGAGGATACTGTGCTTACCGCTGAAAGTTACGAACTGCGCTCGCGGCTGGCCAAAATAAGGCGCCAAAGCATCAGTTTGCGTCGCTACCTTGCTCCCCAGCGGGAAGTTCTGGCACGCCTTCAAGATGAGCGCCTGGAATGGTTCAGCGACAAAGTAAAATCGCGTCTGCGGGAGCTGGCTGAAAGGACGGCCCGGTTCGTTGAAGACCTTGACTCCGCACGCGACCGCGCCGCCATTACCCAGGAGGAATTGAATAACCGTCTATCCGAGCAGATGAACAAGGCCATGTATGTCCTGTCGATTGTGGCGGCCATATTTCTTCCCCTGGGACTTCTGACCGGTCTGCTTGGAATCAATGTGGGCGGCATTCCCGGTTCGGAGAACAAGTGGGCCTTTTTGATTGTCACGTCTGTACTGATATTGATCGCATTGTTGCTGATCAGCCTTTTCCGACGCATCAAGTGGTTGTAAAGTTTCCGAAGCAATGAAAAGCTAAAAAGATGTATGAAAAGCTTTATTGACATACTGGTTTTGCTTTCGTATAGGAGGTTACATGTTTGAGGAACGTGCTCAATCTCTTTATTGCCCAGCCTGCCATCGATGTTCCGCCACTCAAACTTTTTGATAATCATGCAACTTCACGTAAAATCGGGAGGAGGGCCAGAAAATGAAAACAAGATCAAATTTTTTTATCTTGTGTCTTGCGGGTGCAACTATCTTCAGCACCTTGCTCTTTTTTCCAGGTACTTCGGTCTTGGCGGCAGAACCGGTTAAGATCGGGGTTATGACTCCTTTATCACCTCCTGGGGCTACACTTCTGGGGCAATTCATTCAGCGAGGCGCTGAGATGGGCGCTGAATATGTGAATTCCACTGGGGGTATTTTGGGCGGTCGACAATTAGAACTTGTGATTGAGGATGACTCCGGAACACCTGAAAAAGGAATTGCCGGTTATCGCAGGTTGGTTACCCAAAAGAATGTTTCGGTTGTAATCGGCCAGGTCCACAGCTCTGTCATGCTCGCCGTGGGTGATCTTTCCGAAAAATTGGGGGTGCCTGTTTTTTCAACCCAGGCCTCTTCTAAGGCCATTACTGAAAAACATTTGATGACCGCCTTTCGGACGCATGCCATCGATCCCGACCGCGCCAGGATGTGGTTGCGGTTCATCAAGGAAACCGGCTATAAGCGGATCGGCCTGCTGGCGGAAAATACGGATTACGGCCTTGGGCTGGTTGATGAAACCAAGGCCGGCATGAAAACGCTGGGGCTTAGCCTGGAGTTGAAATCCCTTATTTTTGACAAAAAGGTTGTAGACTTAACCCCTCAACTTCTGGAACTAAAAGCCTGGAAGCCGGATCTTCTTATCGACATCCACAGTGTACCGACATCCGCCTACCTTATGGTCAAACAAGCCTATGACATCGGTCTGTTCCCTGCGACACCCATCCTCGCATCTTTTGACTGGCCAGGTAGAGCTGAATACTGGAAGAATTTAGGGGACAAAGGAAATCATATTCTTTTCATCTCTTATTACCATCCCAATATGAAGCTGACCGATCGTGGGGAATGGTTTAAAGAGCAATACATGAAAAAATACGGTGAATTCCCGATTTACGCTGCCTTTAACGGATTTGGACAAATCCTGATTCTTAAAGATGCCATTGAGCTGGCAAAATCAGATAAGCCTGCCGACCTCATAAAAGCACTGGAAAAAGGTGAATTTACGAGCTGGAATGGAACGGTCACCTTTGAACGAGGAGAAGGTCCTTACTGGCATCAATGGTCACCCCAATTAATGGTGCTGCAGTACACGCAATCCGGCCAATCCCCAAAAGACGCGCCGATAATTTATCCGCCCGAAATGAAAACCGGTGATTATAAAGCTCCTTAAGTTTTTGACAGCCGGATTCGGCTCGGTCGACCTACCTTGATCACAGACGGGCTTTATCGACGGAAGGGGCGGGATATAATTCAGTTCCGCCCCGAAAACCGAAGCGACGGGTATATCTTTCAATAATGGATTCAATCCTTTTCACGCAATATCTAATTGCAGGTATCGTTATCGGCATTATTTATGCCCTGATGGCGATTGGAATAACGTTCATCTACAGCATCATGAAAATGATCAACTGGTCCATGGGCGAATATTATATGATGGGCAGTTACCTGCAGTATTTCCTGGTGGTCTATGTTTTTGGTGCGCATTTATGGTTTCTGGGTATACCCGTTTCCATGGCAGTGGTTTTTTTTGTAGGGATGATTATTCAGCGCCATTTGCTCCGGCCCATGTTTGTTGGGGAAATGGAGCGCAGGGATGAATACGCCACTGTTATAACGATCGCCTGCATGGTGTTTTTCAGAAATCTGGCCATTTTTCTGGTAGGTCCCAATCAATTCGCCCCTCCTGACTACGCGGCACCTACCTACATCGGTCCGCTGCCTGTGAGCGGCAATCGATTTGTCGCGCTGATCGGAACTCTCGTGATTTTGGTCTTATTCTATCTGATCGTTAAAAAAACCTGGGTCGGCAAGGCCCTGCGTGGGTCCTCTCAGAACCGTATCGGCATTCAAACAGCCGGTATCAATATCCTGAGGGTCGATCAAATCGCATTTGGGGTAGGGGTTTCTTTGGCCGCAGCTGCAGGGGCCCTGCTGGCTCCGATTTTTCTGGTGTGGCCCGAAAACGGGGCCGTGGCTACAATGAAGGGTTTCGAAATTATCGTCATTGGTGGACTTGGATCCATCCCGGGTAGTCTTGTCGCCGGCCTGCTGCTTGGGATCGTCGAAAGCCTGGGATCGGTTTTTATTTCACCGTCCTTCAAAGATGTTTACGGTTTTATACTGGTGTTGGCCATTCTGGTGATCAGGCCCACGGGTCTGTTTGGAGAAAGACAGCGGGTGGCCTGAATAATTACCAATAATTAGGATCCGATTTCCCATGCTGG
>Ga0209536_100007342_pt1 | contig 16718 bp, 28 predicted proteins | sample DeeMarSeWOR28_12_FD_187461 | JGI IMG/M metagenome (GOLD analysis project Ga0209536, IMG submission 187461) | Marine sediment microbial communities from White Oak River estuary, North Carolina - WOR-2-8_12 (SPAdes) (version 2) | ecosystem: Environmental > Aquatic > Marine > Intertidal zone >... | reverse complement strand
CATGTTCTCTTTTACGCGCTTTTGTTTGCGAGTTCTTGCAGATCTCAACGAAATTATCCGGCGGATGAAACGGAATGTTATTCTGACAATAGCTATAAAGGTGTAACATTTAGATGCCAACCTAAACGCTATCGCTTTTTGCGATGATGGCCTTTGCAGGTATCAGTCCCGTAGCGCCTGCTGACACAATATTTCCGGCCACACCGGGTCCGTCCCCGGCGACATACATTCCTTTAATCTTTGTCTCCAGCTTGCTGTTGGTATCTATCTGTGTCGCAAAAAACTTAATCTCAGGTGCGTAAAGGAGTGTTTCGTCATTGGACACTCCTGGAACCACGCGGTTAAGTTTATCCAAACCTTCAATAATGTTGGTTAAAATCCTCTCCGGCAACGCCATGGCAATATCGCCACACACCACATTGGTCAATGTCGGCTCGATGTAGCCCTTTTGGACTCGATGCCATGTGCTGCGCCTGCCGCGTTTGAGATCGCCAAAACGCTGAAGTATGGGCCTGCCCCCGCCAATCAAATTGGCGAGGTTTCCAATGGATTCACCGTATGCTTGATTGTCTGTTACGGGTTCGGTGAGGATTACCTTGGACAAAAATGCGAAGTTGGTATTCTCGGATTTCTTGTGTTGATATGAATGCCCGTTGACACAAACAAAATTGCTGTAATTTTCTAAAGAAACAAATCCACCATTATTGGTACAAAATGTCCGGGTCTGATCATCATATTTTGATGTTTGTATAAAAAAGGTGGGGTCATAAATTACATCACAAAGATCTTGCATGATGTCATTGTGAACCTCGACACGTACGCCGACTTCAATGCCTCTTTGCTTGAGTCCTATCCCGTATTTTTTTGCCAATTTACCAACCCATTCGGCCCCAATGCGTCCAGGTGCGAGAATAATGTTGTCGGATATATATTTTTTTCTGCTGGTCACGACACCTTTTGCTTGTCCATTTTCAACAATGATGTCTTTAACTTCCTCAGATGTGTGCAAGATCACGCCTTTGGACTTGATGTGATCAGCTATATTTGAAATGTATCCAGGTAAGCATTCGCTGCCAAGATGCTTCTGCTTAATAATAAGAAGATCGATTCCATAGCGCTTGGCCCTCTTCCGGATGTTTTTGGCTTCTTCCATATCCGTTGGATAGACAATGCTATCCATACCGAACTTATTAAAAATCTGTTCTGTCTCATTAATAAGCTTCTGAGCCTGAGGTATAGACATAAACTGTGTTAGATCGGTTTTTCCTAATTTGGGGATAAAATTTAGCTTTCCATCTGAAAATAGACCTGCCCCGCCGACACCACACAATATATTACACGGTCGACACTTCATACATTTATTATTCTTAATCATCGGACATTTTCGCTTTAAAGAACCTTTTCCTTTCTCAATAATAAGAATATTGGCCTCGGAGTTTTCACACAGATAAAACGCTGCGAATAGTCCGGCAGGTCCTGCCCCAACAATGATTGCATCATATTCATCGATATTTAACTTTTTTTTGAGAGCAGACATATTGTTCTCCTATCACCTAAATCCATTTTTATTTTTTTTGAGGGAGGGGTTATTCTTCTATGTTATATCACTCCATGGATTGGGGTGCGCTTTTCCTTGTAACGATAAGGTTAAAGCGGTTTCGTTCATTTATATATTATCGTTACTCAAACTGATACGAAATAAAAAAGCCTTGTCGCTTCGGACAAGGCTTTTAAAAAGGTGTTTTAGAGGCAGAAAATCCGTCTTATGCTTCTGATTCCGAGTCTTTTGTTTTCTTGGGAGGCTTTTGCAAGTCTGTTTCGGTATCTTCTGTTCCTTCTGATTCGGCCGATTCCAAAGTCTCATCTCCATCTTTTTCATCCGCATCTTCAGAAATTGTAGCAGATTCCAACAATACCGCCTTGTCATCAGGTTTGACCGTTTCTATTGTTTTTTTGTCCTTCTCCTTTTTGATCGAAACTGCTTCTTCCTCATCGGCTTTTGTCTTTTCAATATCTTCTTCTAAAGCCTCTTTTTTTTCTACGGCTTCTTCTTTAATATCTTTTTTCTTATAAGTGACCTTTTTTTCTATTCGCGCCTTTGTCTTCTTTTTCTTTTTTGTTTTTATCTTTTTATCATCTACGGATAAGATCAGCTCTATTAGCGAAATGGGAGCGGCATCACCGGGTCGTCTTCCAAGCTTGATTATTCGGGTGTAACCCCCTGATCGATCGCCATAATGTTCGGCGGCTTCAGCAAAAAGTTTATGAACAACTTCTTTTTCCCTGACAATGGATAGTGCCTGTCTTCTAGCGTGAAGATCCCCCCGTTTTGCCAGAGTAATCAAATTATCTGCCCACCGCCTCAATTCTTTTGCTTTGGCGCCTGTTGTGCGAATACGTTGATGTTTGAAGAGTGACGTCACCATATTTCTCAACATGGCGTCCCTGTGACTGCTCGTTCTATTTAATTTTAAGCTCGCTTTTCTATGTCTCATTAGATTATTTACTCTCCTTCCTCTGTATCTTCCTTGGGCGGCTCAAATCCTTCCAGCTTCATTCCAAGAGAAAGGTCCATTTCGCTGAGTACTTCTTTTATCTCATTTAAAGATTTTCTTCCAAAGTTTTTGGTTTTTAGCATCTCTGCCTCTGTTTTACTTACCAGTTGATAGATTTTTACAATGTTTGCATTTTTAAGGCAGTTGGCACTTCGGACAGAAAGCTCAAGTTCCTCAACGCTTCTATAAAGATTTTCGTTAAATTTAGGCTTTTCTTTTTCTTCAATCTTTTTAACAGGCTCCGGCTCAAGCTCTTCATCGAAATTGATAAATATCGTCATTTGTTCCTTCAATATCTTGGCAGCATAAGCTACTGCATCCTCAGGAAGAATACTTCCATCCGTCCAGACTTCGAGGGTTAGTTTGTCATAATCCGTTCTCTGGCCGACACGAGCATTCCCAACAACGTATGTGACACGTTTAACCGGTGAAAAAACGGCATCAACCGGTATTGTCCCCAAGGGTGCTTCTTCATCTTTGTTTGTTTCAGACAAAGAATAACCTTTACCTATATTTACGGTCATACTCATATTTAATTTTGCCTGATCTGAAAGTGTTGCAATATGTTGTTCAGGATTCAACACTTCACATCTGCCATCTTCGCTGATAATATCACCTGCAGTAACCTCCCTCTTTCCTTCCACATCAATTCGAACTGTTTTCGGTTCGGGATCAGCAAGTTTGAAACGAACCTCCTTTAAATTCAGGATAATCTCCGAAACATCTTCATATATGCCTGGAATAACACTAAATTCATGCATAACACCTTCAAACTTTACAGATGTTATAGCAGCACCATATAGAGAAGAAAGAATGATCCTTCTTAATGAGTTTCCGATTGTTATACCAAATCCCCTTTCAAGAGGTTCACAAACAAACTTTCCATAGCTGTGTTTGCTAGTTACCTGAACCTTTTTTGGCCTGATCATCTCTCGCCAGTTCATGTACATAAGTTCATTTGATGTCATTATAAATTCTCCAATTATTTTGAGAGGAATATCGGCAGGATATATGAGTGATATATGAAATTACGACTGCCCCACAGTCCATATTTTAAATCCTTTATTTTCAATTATTTAGAATAAAGTTCTACTATAAGCTGTTCTTGAATAGGTGTTGTAATATCTTCACGAGAAGGAAATTCTTTTACAATTCCTTTCATGTTCTCTTTTTCTAAATCAAGCCACTGTGGAATGCCTCTTCGCACCACAGCATCTAGTGCATCTTCTAAAATTTGAATCTTACGGCTCTTTTCTCGGATTTCTACAACGTCCCCGATCTTAATGAGATATGATGGAATATTAACTTTTTTGCCATTGATCAAAAAATGACTGTGTCTTACAAAGTGTCGACCTTGAGATCGAGAATTAACAAAACCCAATCGATAAACAACATTGTCAAGCCTACGTTCCAAAAATACCAAAAGATTCGTACCGGTAATGCCCTTCTGGTTATCTGCTCTTTTAAAAAATAGGCGGAACTGATTTTCTGAAAGACCGTACATTCGTTTAACTTTTTGTTTTTCCCTAAGCTGGATCCCGTAATCTGATATTTTTCTGCCGCGACGTTGTCCATGCTGACCCGGTGGATAACCGCGTCGATCGAAAGCACACTTGTCAGAATAACAACGGTCTCCCTTAAGAAACAATTTTAAGTTTTCACGCCGGCATATCCGGCATACTGAGCCTGTATATCGAGCCAAGTATTCCTCCTTTTAATGAAAATTGAATATTATATGATTTCTCAATTATTCAATCTTCAATTTTCAATTATTTAAACCCTTCTTCGCTTGGGCGGTCGACAACCATTATGAGGTATGGGCGTAACATCCTTAATCATCACAACGTTAAACCCAGCAGCCTGGAGTGATCGAAGAGCGGATTCCCTTCCGGAACCCGGGCCTTTAACATATACCTCTACATTTTTCATTCCATGTTCCATTGCCTTTTTAGCAGCATCCTCCGCTGCAATTTGAGCAGCAAATGGCGTGCTCTTTCGTGATCCCTTAAAACCCTGAACCCCTGCACTCGACCAAGCGACGACATTTCCCGCAGGGTCTGTAATTGTAACAATCGTATTGTTAAAAGTCGACTGAATATGAACGATACCGGTGGGTATATTTTTCTTTTCTTTTCGTTTGGTTCGAATTTTTTTTGCCATGGTTTATGCTCCTAAAAACCGATTCGTTATCCGTCATTGATCATTATCAATTCTAATAACAAATACCTTTTTATTTTTTCTTAGCGCCACCCTTCTTCTTGATAGCGGATCGTCTGGGTCCTTTCCGAGTTCGTGCGTTTGTACTTGTCCGTTGTCCACGCACCGGAAGTGACTTTCGATGTCGAAGACCTCGGTATGACCCAAGATCCATCAATCTTTTAATATTCATCGATACTTCGGTACGAAGTTCTCCTTCAACTTTATAATTTTTATCAATTAACTTGCGGATGCTGTTTATCTCAGATTCTGACAAATCATCTGTTTTTGTATCAGCATTAATATTAAGCTGTTGGAGTATGCGCCTTGAAATACTTGGACCAATACCATAAATATAAGTAAGCCCCACCTCAATACGTTTGCGTCTCGGCAAATCCACTCCTGCAATTCTTGCCAAAGCTAATCCTCCTTTTGTTATCCCTGCCTTTGTTTGTGCCGCTTATTCTCACAGATAACCCTGACAACTCCTTTTCTGCGAACGATCTTACATTTAGCACAAATTTTTTTAACCGATGCTCTTACCTTCATTCAAAATACTCCTTCAAAGGGGGTATTAGGTGATAGAGATTAATCTCATGAAGACAACCTATATACCCTTTTGACCGTTCATTTTTTCATTTTGATCTATATGTTATTCTTCCGCGAGATAGATCATAAGGAGAAAGTTCAACCGTGACTTTGTCTCCAGGCAAGATTTTAATAAAATGCATGCGCATTTTACCGGAGATATGCGCAAGCACCTGATGCTTATTCTCAAGTTCTACTTTGAACATTGCATTGGGCAATGTCTCGAGCACGACACCTTCCACTTTGATTGCCTCTTCTTTCGGCATATTTGCCCCCTACTTGTTCGCTGAAAATGTTAGGATCTTCCCCCTCTTCCTCTAACCCCGCCTTTTTTCAAAAATCCTTCGTAATGCCTGGTCAGCATATGAGATTCTATTTGCTGAATGGTATCGATGGCAACTCCTACAACAATTAAAAGAGCAGTACCACCAAAATAAAAAGGAACATTAAACTTTGTCATTAAAACAGATGGCAATACACACACGGCTGAAACATATATCGCGCCACCTAAAGTAATTCGAGTCAAAACCCTATCGATATAGTCGGCCGTTCGTTTACCCGGCCGGATACCTGGAATATACCCACCTTGTTTTTTCATATTCTCTGCAACATCGGCGGGATTAAAAGTAACAGCGGTATAAAAGTAGCAGAAAAAGAATATAAATCCGACATATAAAGTTTCATATGCAATGTTACCCGGCCTCATGGCTGAGGCCACACTCTGCATCCATGGAACTGCAATAAAGCTGGCCAATGTTGCCGGAAACATTATAATTGATGATGCAAAAATCGGTGGTATGACACCTGAAGTATTAACCTTTAACGGCAGATGAGTGCTTTGACCACCATACATTTTTCTGCCGACGATTCTTTTGGCATACTGAACGGATATACGCCGCTGGCCCTGCTCCACATAGATGATGAAAGCAATCACAAGCACCATAAGAACAATTAAAATAAGAATAGCAAATAATCCCATTTCGCCTGTTGAAACAAGGCGAAATGTATTTCCGGTTGCAGTTGGCATTCGTGCGACAATTCCAGCGAATATAATCAGAGAAATGCCGTTTCCGATTCCACGTTCAGTAATCTGTTCACCCAGCCACATAATAAAGGCCGTTCCCGCTGTCAGTGTCATTACTGTCATAAGTCTGAATCCCCAGCCGGGGACAATAACCACTGCAGCCCCACCGGGAGAGGTCATTTTTTCAAGGCCGATGCTAATACCGAACCCCTGAATGACGCTGAGCAGTATCGTGCCGTAACGGGTGTACTGAGTTATCTTTTTTCTTCCCTGTTCTCCTTCTTTTGACAAGCGTTCTAAATGCGGAATTGTAACCGTTAAAAGCTGAAGTATAATCGATGCACTGATATAAGGCATTATCCCGAGTGCAAAAACCGACAGCCGCTCTAAAGCACCGCCCGAAAACATATCAAAAAGTCCAAGCAGCGTCCCTTTTGCTTGTGCAAAAAAGGAAGCCAGAGCCACAGAGTCAATGCCCGGAGTTGGAATATGAACACCAATACGATAGACAATAAGCAGTCCTAATGTAAATAAGATGCGTTTTTTCAGCTCCGGTATTTTGAATATATTTCCGAATCCGCCACCAAGCATATTAATCAACCTCTATATTTCCGCCCGCGCCAACGATTTTTTCTCTGGCGTTTTGACTGATCTCGTTCACCTTGATTGTAAGCGGAATATCAATCTCTCCGTGTCCGAGCAGTTTAATACCGTCTCTTCGGCCCTTAACGAGACCGGCTCTAATGAGTGCAGCCTCATCCACTACACTCCCACTCTCAAACCTTGTCAGGTCACGAATATTAATGACAGCTATTTTCTTTTTAAATATATTGGTAAAGCCCCGTTTGGGTAAACGCCGATGAAGCGGCATTTGACCACCTTCAAAACCAGGCCTTACACCGCCACCACTACGGCTGTTATGACCTTTTGTACCTCTTCCGGCTGTTTTTCCTCTACCTGATCCCACACCACGTCCTAGACGTTTTCGAGTTCTGCGTGATCCGTCCGGGGGTGACAATTCATTCAGTCTCATCTATTTTTTCCTCGACTCTTACCAGATGCGAAACCGCGTGGACCATCCCTCGAATAGAAGGCGAATCTTCAAGTTCGACCGTCCTATTAATCTTTGTCAGTCCCATGCCTCGCAATACTTTCCGGTGTTTTTCCGGCCGTCCAATCATGCTTTTTACAAGAGTTATTTTCAACATTCCACTCATTTTATTTCTCACCATTAACCATTGTCCATGGCCAATTTGATTGCCCGGAATCTTTTAATCTAAAGCTCATAATCGTTAATTCTCATTCTAAAACCCTCAAATCTAAAGGGCTTCAATTTCAATATTTCGTCTGGCAGCAACCTGCTCGCGACTCTGCAATCGAGAAAGACCTTCGATAGTTGCCTTAACAACATTGTGAGGATTATGCGATCCCATGCACTTTGTCAGAATATTCTGAATACCTGCGGCTTCCAGCACAGCTCGAACTGCTCCGCCTGCTATAAGACCAGTACCAATAGAAGCAGGTTTTAACAGAACGCGGCCGGCACCATATTTTCCAACAACGGCATAAGGTATCGTCTCATTAACCAGAGGTATTTTGACCATGTTCTTTTTAGCTTTCTCTATGCCTTTGCGAATCGCTTCAGGGACCTCACCGGCCTTTCCAAGACCGTAACCAACGCTTCCTTCCCCATCACCAACCACAACAATAGCACTGAAGCTGAACCTGCGGCCTCCCTTGACCACCTTTGCAACACGGTTAATGTAAACAACTTTATCAATTAACTGATTTTCGCCTTTATCCTGTTTGAACAAAAATCTGCCTCCTTTATCATGGATGACTCAAACCCCATGTTATCAAGCGTTACTAAACTCAGTGATTTAAATTAGACACCAATAGCATTGAGTTCAAAAATCCAAACCCATCTCACGTGCACCATCTGAAACAGCTTTAACTCGGCCGTGATATAAAAAACCATTTCGGTCGAAAACAACCTTGTTTATACCCTTATTTATTGACCTCTCACCAATAAGTTTTCCGACAAAACCTGCCATAGCAACCTTATTTTCAAATTCAGGGTGTTCTTTTACAGCCTTTTCCATACTTGATGCAGCCACCAGAGTATGTCCATACGTATCATCAATGACTTGTGCATAGATATGTTTTGAGCTTCGAAAAACACTCAGTCTCGGACGTTCCTTTGTGCCGACCAGATTTTTCCTAATCCTCTTTTTTCTCTTTAATCGTGCTCGTTTTTTTAAATTCAATGATCCCATGTTTTATAACCTTATCATGCTTTAACGCCGGCTTTCCCAGCCTTTCTCTGAATACGTTCCTCGGCATATTTAATGCCCTTACCCTTATAGCTTTCGGGCGGTCTCAATCTCCGAATAGATGCAGCGGTATGCCCTAACAACTCTTTGTCAATACCACTCAATTTAATTACATTTCTTTTGTCAATTGATGCTGAAATACCATCGGGAAGATCGAATTTGACAGGATGTGAATATCCAAGATTAAATTCGATACAGTTACCACTAAGTACTGCACGATAGCCGATACCATGTATTTCAAGAACTCTTTCGAATCCTTTGCTCACACCTGTAACCATATTGTTGACAAGACTGCGCGTCAATCCTCGTAAGGCCCTACTGTTCTTATCATTCTTAACAGCGTTCACTTTTATCATTCCATCTTCTATCTTTAAATCAACTGCTGGATGGACAGATTTTGAAAGTGTTCCTTTCTCACCCTGAACAGTAATAATTTTGTCCTCGTATGTTATTTTGGTCTTATCGGGTATACTTATCGGTGCTTTTCCTACTCTTGACATTGCTTACTTCCTTATCAGTCATTCATTATTCCAATTGTCTATCCATGACGAATGATAAACTTACCAAATATTGCAGAGAATTTCCCCTCCCACATTTTTAGCTCTGGCCTTCTTATCCGTCATTATTCCTGTCGAGGTTGATAAAATTGAAATACCCATTCCGTTCAAAACCGGTTTAACATCCTTGCTCTTGGCATAAACACGTCGACTGGGTTTGCTGACGCGTTCGAGTCCATAAATTGCATGAGTTTCATCTTCATCATATTTAAGATAAACGCGTAAGATACCTTGTTTTTTATCTTTAATAAACTTATAATTCCGTATAAAACCTTCATCTTTTAACACCCGGGCCAATTCAATTTTTAATTTTGACCCTGGAATATCTACACTGTTGAATTTTGCCTTTCCGGCGTTTCGTATTCTAGTCAGCATATCAGCAATTGGATCGCTCATCGCCATAACTTTCTCCGTTATTAATTTGATTCTTTAAGTTTTAATTCCTAATTGTGAAGGAAAATTAAAATGAGTATTATTGAGCCTGTTTAAAACCATCACCAGCTTGATTTCACTACACCAGGAAGCTTTCCTTGGGAGGCTAGATTCCGGAAACAAATACGACAAATTCCAAATTTTCTTAAAAATCCCCTTGGCCTGCCGCAAATAGGGCACCGGTTGTATTGTCTTACTTTGAACTTGGGTTTTTTTACTGCTTTTATTCTTAGAGATTTTTTTGCCAAATCTTCCTCCATATTTGATTGACTATCGGAGATTGAAGATTTCTTAAAACTTCAACCTTCGAAACTCGCTGCTTATTCTTCAATTCCTGAACGGCATACCCATTAATTTTAGAAGTTCTTTCCCCTCTTTATCCGTCTTTGCGGATGTAACTATCGTAATGTTAAGACCTTTGATTTTATCAATCTTATCGTAATCAATCTCAGGAAAAATAATGTGCTCTTTAATTCCCAACGTATAATTCCCGTGATTATCAAGCGCTTTTCCCGAAAGACCTCTAAAATCTCGAACACGTGGAAGCGCTACATTCACCAACTTATAATAAAAATCATACATACGCTTACGACGAAGTGTAACCATACAACCTATTGGCATTCCTTCCCTCAACTTAAACGCTGCTATGGACCGTTTAGCACGAGTGACCACCGGTTGCTGGCCTGCTATAATTTTAAGTTCTTCTATAGCTGAATCAAGGATTTTGATGTTATGAATCGCTTCGCCAAGTCCCATATTTAATACGATCTTCTCAAGCTTTGGAACTTGCATTATGTTATCGTATTTAAAGGTTTCCAACAACTTGGGAACGACTTCTTTATTATAATACAGTTTAAGTTGTGACATTCAATTCCTCCGACACAGGACGCTAGGAATCTATAATTTCATTGCATTTCCCACAGACACGTATCTTTTTCCCGTCCTCAAGACGCTTCATTTTGATTCTCACGGGCGTAACACATTTGCTGCACATCAACATGACGTTGGACCAATGGATCGGCGATTCGCTCTCAATTATTCCGCCCTGCCTGTGCTTTGCGCTGGGACGGGAGTGTTTTTTCATCATATTGATATTTTCAATAATGATTCTACTATTCTTTCTTTTTAAACTAAGAACTTTACCGATCTTACCTTTATCTTTGCCAGCGATTATCTTTACTTTATCGTCTTTCTTTATATGGCATTTATTCTTTATCATGAATTAATTCTCCACCGGGCATCTGGTTATAACACTTCCGGGGCAAGTGATATAATTTTCATAAATTTTTTGGCTCTAAGCTCTCTCGCTACCGGGCCGAATATGCGCGTCCCAATGGGTTCCCTGGTCTGCGTTATTAAAACAGCCGAATTATCATCAAATCGAATGTATGATCCATCCGGTCTTCGAATCTCTTTTTTGGTTCGAACCACAACTGCCTTCAAAACATCCCCTTTTTTGACCTTGGTATTCGGTATGGCCTCTTTAACAGATACAACAATGATGTCACCGACACTGGCATATCTTCTTCGTGAGCCTCCAAGAACTTTTATACAGTATAATATCTTGGCTCCAGAATTGTCTGCCACAGTCAATCTTGTCTCCGCCTGAATCATCTTTTTACTTTCCTTATATAAGAATGAATTTATATAATAAATTCATAGTACTTTAGGTTTTTATCTCCAAGTCTTTATTTGTCCTTTTAAAACCTAAGACCTTCACAAAAAGTCATGTATTTGAAATGTACAAAAAGCCGTCATTTAACGATCAAACAGCTTTTTCGACAATTTTGCTAACACGCCATCTCTTGGTTTTACTAATTGGACTGGACTGGATGATCAATACTTTGTCGCCGATACGAGAAGCATTGTGTTCATCGTGAGCGGCAAATTTGGCACGCCTTCTAATATACTTCTTATATAGTCTATGCTTTACGAGCCTCTCAACCAAGACAATTACGGTTTTGTCCATCTTGTCGCTTACAACAGTGCCGACCATCTGTCTTTTCAATAATTGTTTCTTCATCGCAAATATTATTTTAACCCGCCTCGTTGCTTAATTCAGATTGTCTAATTATGGTTTTCACTCTAGCAATATCGCGTTTAGTTTGTTTCATCTTCTGAGGATTTTCGAGCTGTCCGGTTTCATGCTGAAAGCGAAGGTTAAACAATTCCTCTTTAAGATCAGTTAATTTTCTGCGCATTTCTTCCATGCTCAGATCTTTAATCTCATTCGCTTTCATTACAAGTCACCCCTCTCTACGAATCTTGTCTTCACAGAAAGCTTATGTGAAGCAAGCCGAAGCGCTTCTTTGGCCAGTTCTCTGGGAACACCTTCCATTTCATAAAGGACCCTTCCGGGTCTAATGACAGCCACCCATCCTTCGGGAGATCCTTTTCCTTTTCCCATTCTCACTTCAGCAGGCTTTTTAGTAAATGGTTTGTCAGGGAATATCTTTATCCAGATTTTTCCGCCTCTTTTCACACGCCGTGTCATTGCGATACGTGCGGCCTCAATCTGCTTTGAACTGATTGCCCCGCACTCTATTGCCTGCAATCCAAATTCACCGTGATCAAGATTACATCCCCGATATGAAATCCCTTTCATCCTGCCTTTTTGCTGTTTCCGAAATTTTACTTTTTTGGGGCTAAGCATCTCTTATGTCTCCATTACGGTACTATTGGCCCTATCTAACTAAGCTTTTTAACGAACAGCTCAAAGCTTAAACGCCGACCGCTACGTCATCTTTTTTTAGAATTTCTCCTTTGAAAATAAAGACCTTTATGCCGATAATTCCGTATGTTGTACGAGCTTCTACAAACCCGTAGTCTATATCCGCTCTTAAAGTATGCAAAGGAATCCGACCTTCTCTATATTGTTCGGTCCTCGCCATCTCAGCGCCGCCCAACCGGCCTGAACATATAATTTTTATACCTTCTGCACCAAATCGCATCGCTGATGAAATGCCGCGCTTCATGGCACGTCGAAATGCAACCCTCCGTTCAATCTGAAGTGCTATATTTTCAGCGACAAGCTGGGCATCCAGCTCAGGTTTTCTGACTTCCTGAATATCGATAATGACTTCATGTGAAATAATATTTTCGAGTTCTTTTTTGAGTAACGCTATTTCAGCCCCCTTCTTTCCAATGACGATTCCGGGTCTGGATGTGAATATACGGAGCCTGACTCGCTTGGCCGATCTTTCAATTTCAACCTTTGAAATACCCGCGTGGTACAGTTTCTTTTTTATAAATTTCCTTATATTATAATCTTCGAGAATATAATCAGCATAATTTTTTCCAGCATACCACCGAGATTCCCATGTTTTAACAATACCCAATCTCAAACCAATTGGATTAACTTTCTGGCCCAAGCTGTTACCTCCTTTTTATTCTAACCTTCAGATAGAATGACCGTTATATGAGCGGTCCTTTTGAGTATCCGTGTACCTCTGCCGCGCGCCCTGGCCCTGAAACGCTTTAACGTTGGTCCCTGGTCCGCCGTAATATTTTGAATTACCAGGGAATCAACATCCAAATCCGGATATTGATCAGCATTTGCCACAGCACTTTTAATTGTTTTTTCAACAATAGCTGCTGCTTTTTGCGGCATAAATTTGAGTATGTTCAGACCCTCTTCTACGGGTTTTCCCTTAACAGCATCAATCAATTTACGAACTTTCTGAGGAGAAATGCGAACATATTTTGCTACAGCTTTAACTTCCATTACCAATACTTCCTTTTCTGCCAGCTCTATCGCTTTAACCTTGATTTTTTATCAGCAGCATGACCGTAATAGGTCCGAGTCGGTGAAAATTCACCGAGTTTATGTCCTACCATGTCCTCTGTTACAAATACGGGAATAAACTTTTTTCCATTATGAACCGCCAGGGTTATACCCACCATCTCAGGAATTATTGTCGACCTTCTTGACCACGTCTTAATCACCCGGTTGCTACGGGTCTCCTGGGCGATACGCACTTTCCTAAATAGTTTTTGATCAATAAATGGACCTTTTTTCAACGATCGTGGCATAACTTCTCCTGCTATTTTTTGGTACGCTTTTTAATGATATAGCGATTGCTTTTCCTTGTTTTGCGCGTTTTAAAACCTTTTGTCGGCACTCCCCAAGGGCTGCATGGATGTCGTCCTCCGGAAGATCTTCCCTCACCACCACCCATTGGATGGTCAACCGGGTTCATGGCAACACCTCGAACTTTGGGACGTCTGCCGAGCCATCTTTTACGCCCGGCTTTACCAAGCGAAATATTCTCGTGAATCACGTTTCCAAGCTGACCGATGGTAGCCTTACAGTTTGAGAGGACCATTCGGACTTCTCCGGATGGAAGTTTTATAAGCGCATAGCGATCTTCCTTTGCCATTAACTGGGCGTACGTTCCAGCACTTCTAACAATCTGCCCGCCCTTTCCGATACGCAATTCAATGTTATGAATATGTGTTCCAAGGGGAATTTTTCTAAGGGGCAATGTATTGCCGGGTTTTATATCTGCTTCAGGCCCTGAGATCACGGTATCGCCTACACGAAGATTCACCGGCGCCAGTATGTATCGTTTTTCACCATCAGCATAGTGAAGAAGCGCAATCCGTGCCGATCGATTCGGGTCATACTCGATGGCGGCGACTCTGGCAGGAATCCCTATTTTATCTCTCTTAAAATCGATAACCCTGTAATGCCGTTTATGTCCCCCCCCGCGATGTCTGCACGTAATTCGGCCATGAACGTTACGGCCTCCTTTTTTCTTGATCACCTTTAAGAGACTCTTTTCAGGAGCAGCGCTGGTAATTTCATCAAATGTTGAATATGATTGAGCACGCCTCCCGGCAGATGTAGGTTTTACTTTTTTTACACCCATTCTTACCCCTTTTATACCCCCTCAAAAAAATCAATTCGCTCACCGGGCATCAATCTGACGACCGCTTTTTTCCAGTCCCTGCGCTTACCTATTATTCGACCTCTTTGTTTGGTTTTGCCCTTGACCTGCATTGTTCTTACCGTATCGACCTTGACATTGAAAATGTCCTCGACAGCCCTTTTAATCTCAACTCTGTTCGCCCTGCGATCGACTTCGAATGTAATCTGATTATAACTCTCTTTTTGAATATTCGTTTTCTCAGTAATCAAAGGCCGTTTAATTAAATCGTGCGGAATCATCCGAGCAGCCTCCCTTCAATGGACTTTATCGAAGACTCAAGCAAAACAACATTCTCATATTTAAGAATGTCATAGACGTTCATTCCTTCTACCCTCAATACTTTGACTCCGGGAACGTTTCTGGAAGACAGTTCGAGATTTTCATTCTTTTTTTCGGTAATAATCAATGCATTGCTTATGCTCAATGCATCCATAACTGCGGAGAATTCTTTAGTCTTAATCTTATCGAGATTAAACTCGTCAATTACGATAAGGTTGTCTTCTTCAAGTTTTCTGCTCAAGGCCATCTTAAGTGCCAGTCTTTTAACCTTTTTGGGAACCTTGTACGAATAGGATCTGGGATCAGGCCCAAATACAGAACCCCCGCCTCTTAAAAGGGGTGATTTAACATCACCTCGGCGTGCACGACCGGTTCCTTTCTGTCTAAAAAGTTTTCTTCCGCTTCCCCTTATATCGCTGCGATGTTTAACGGAAGCGGAACCCGAACGTCTGTTTGCAAGCTGCATAGTTACAACTTCATGCAGTATGCTCGATCTAACGGGAATCTTGAAAATGTTGTCTTCAAGTTCGATCTGTGACACTTTTTCTGCTTTACGATTTATAACATCTACTACCGCCATATCATCAATATCTCAAAATTTATTTAATTTATGTTATCGTTTAATTCTTTCAAACAGGCTACATGTATATTTAATTTTATGTCCTGTTAAAAGAGGGATATAGTGGGTTCAGGATCGATATGAGAATACTATCCTTTTTTAGTGATCTTAGGTTTCTTAATTTCAACAATGCCGTTTCTTGAACCCGGAATTGCGCCTTTTATCAGAACAAGATTTTCTTCCAGCCTAATGTCGACAATTTTCAAATTTCGAATTGTTTTTTTCGTGTTCCCATATTGACCCGGCATTTTTTTGCCTTTAGCAACCTTGGAAGGGGTAGCGCTGCTGCCGATGGACCCTGGAATTCTGTGGCTGTGACTGCCATGAGATTTTTTTCCGCCATGAAACCCATGACGTTTAATAACACCAGAGAAGCCCCTTCCTTTGGTGGTTCCGGTAACGTCAATGTATTCTCCAATATTGAAAATATCTGCATTTACTGTCTGACCAAGCCCATATTCATTTGGATCATTCACGGCAAATTCACGCAAAAATGCAAAACGCGATGCACCACTTTTTTTGAGGTGACCTGCCACGGCTTTGTTTACACGAGATTTCTTTCTCTCGCCAAAACCAAGCTGAAGCGCATTATATCCGTCGGTGGCAACGGTCTTTATCTGGGTAACAACACATGGGCCAACCTGAATGGCTGTCACAGGAATATGGATACCTTCGGAAGTGAACAGACCCGTCATTCCCAGTTTTTTTCCTATCAATCCATTACACATTGGTATTATTTTATCCTCTGTCGGTTTTTGGAACGACCCTGATTAAATGTTACAGTTTTATCTCAACATCTACGCCCGGAGAAAGATCAAGCTTCATCAAAGCATCAACAGTTTGTTGTGTTGGCTCCATAATATCAAGAAGCCGTTTGTGTGTTCTGATTTCAAACTGTTCACGAGATTTTTTGTCTACATGAGGAGATCGAAGAACACAATATTTGTTGATTCTTGTTGGAAGCGGTATGGGTCCAACGACCTTTGCTCCGGTTTTGTTGGCTGTATCGACAATATCTCCAACAGATTGATCCAGAAGTTTATGGTCATATGCCTTGAGTCTGATCCTGATTTTAGTATTCATTATCATTATTCTTTTTTCTCTTTATTCGATAATCTCACTGACCACACCGGCACCAACCGTCCGGCCGCCTTCCCGGATGGCAAACCTTAACTCTTTTTCCATCGCTATGGGCGTTATCAGC
>Ga0209536_100007341_pt1 | contig 16719 bp, 12 predicted proteins | sample DeeMarSeWOR28_12_FD_187461 | JGI IMG/M metagenome (GOLD analysis project Ga0209536, IMG submission 187461) | Marine sediment microbial communities from White Oak River estuary, North Carolina - WOR-2-8_12 (SPAdes) (version 2) | ecosystem: Environmental > Aquatic > Marine > Intertidal zone >... | reverse complement strand
CCTTGCAGCCTGTTCAACCTGCCCAAGAGTAATGTTATGTGCACGCAACCTGTCCGGATCTACCAATACCTGAAGTTGGCGGTCCCGCTCGCCCCAAATAGCAACATTTGCCACCCCTGGTATCGACATGAGTCGCGGCCGGATAATCCATTTTGCCAGAGTACTCATTTCCATCTGGTTGAGCGTTTTTGAAGAGATACCTATTTTCAGCGCCCTGCTCGTAGAGGAAAGAGGCTGGAGCATTACAGGGGGCTTTGCTACATCAGGCAATGATCCTGCCACGTGCGAAAGACGTTCCTGTACCATTTGACGGGCTGCCTGTAAATCTACATCCTGTTTAAAAAATAATACTACTGAAGAGAGACCCATTACCGACTTTGAGCGGTTTGTCTGAACCCAGGGAGTGCCGTTTAATGCGTTTTCGATTGGTACAGTCACCAGCGCTTCAACTTCAGCCGTCGAAAGACCGGGGACTTCGGTTTGGACCTCCACATAAGGCGGCGCAAATTCCGGAAAAACATCCATCGGTGTTTGGCTAACCACACGAAAACCGACAATCATAACGATGGCCATACCAGCTACGATAGCAATTCTAAGTTTTAAAGATGTTGAGATCAGCCATCTTAACATTATTTTCCAACTCCGAACTCAGTACCAAATAATTCTGCGGCGCCGGCAATAACAACTTTAACTCCTACTGTCGGACCCCGGGAGAGAACCGCAAATTCTTCGAGCACGTGCAGCACTTCGATACGCCTGCGTACATATTTATGAGGCTCGGTATTTTCATAAATCCACGTGCCGCCATACATATCGTAGAGAATGGATGAATATGGTACTACCAGAGTTTGCTCGGAAACTTTAAGAGTGATAGTGACACTGACTTTTTGGCCGGGTCTGTACAAAAGGTCTGTGTTTGGTAATTCGTAGAATATATCTACGGTTGCCGACTGAGGATCTGCTGTAAAGGACGCCACAACAGGTTCGGCAGTCTGCGTTTCAACAGCGGTAAAATCACCCAGATTGTGCACCTTGGCGGGTTGATTAGAGTCAATAATGAGTAAATCACCAACATAAACAGGCACTTTAATCCAAACAGAATCGATATCCGTAATTTCCACTAAAGCCTCCGTTGCTGTAACTGTCTGGCCTGATGAGACGTGAACCTTCTGAATAATACCGTCAATAGGAGACCTGATTATCAATGAAGACAAACCATTGGCAGCCGAACTAATTTCACCTTTGTTGAGCAATTCTAACTTAGTCTCTGCAATCTTCAAACTTGATAAAGATTTGCTCAGTTGCGACTGAGCCTGTTCAAGCTCTTTAAGACTGCCGGCTTTATCGGCAAGCAACTGTTTCGCTCGTTTAACTTCCTTACCGGCCAGCTCAACATCCTCACGCCTATGAGCAACTTCCTCCTGAATAGTCAAAAAGTCCTGTGGGGGAATAGCTAATAATAAACGATAAATTGTATCAGAACTTGATATCTGTTTACCGGCAGCAGGAGCAGGTCTGTTTTCCGGCAGTAAAAGCGTTCCGGATAATGGAGCATTTATCGTTATTGAGTTACCGGAGATCGGTACGACCTGCCCACCGTATGTCCTGCTTTTTTCAATAGAACGTTCCTCGACAGCAGCCAGCTCGATTCCCAAACGTCTCTCAGCCTCCGGAGTCAATATTACAGTGGTCAGGTCAGTCTCTTTGATAGCATTTTGAACTTTTGCCGGCGGCTGAGATTTCTCTGTCGACATCGTTTTCTTTCTACATCCATAAGTCGTTAACAACGATGATATTAAACAGAGATAAATAAAATAAGTACGCATCATGTCACTATCTCCTGTTTGTAATTCTTGCCAACCAGGCTTAAATCATTTTTTTTCCGACATAAAAATTAAGCTCTGCTGTGCTGCTGTTTAATCCGGCTGCCAGTTCCGTTAAATGCATCCGTGCTTCAATGAGTTGTATCTGAGTTTGTAAAACCAGAAGTAACGAAACCTCCCCAGCCTCATAAGAATTCCTAGCCTGTTCGACCGCTCGTTCCAAAGTCGGGATAATCTCACTATCCCAAAGCTCGAATTGCTCATGTGCGGATGTATATTGAGTATAAGCCTGTTGTACCTGAAGAATAATATTCTGGCGAATTGCTTCATACCGTCGAGCCGCCTGTTCCAGTTCTGCTTCTGCGCGGGCTATTTTAGCATCGTTCCGGTTGAAAACAGGAACTTCCACATCAAAACCCGGCCTTATCGTAAAGGAGTCATCATCAGTATCGTCGCCATCGAGTACTGCGATAAAATTATAGACTTTGGACTTCTCCCAGCCTATACGTTTTCCGGCAGCTTCAATTGCAAGCTCAGCAGCCCGCAAGTCCGGCCGACAAGTAAATGCTATCTCAAGCAGATCATCAATGGATAATTTAGATATTGGTGTAATCTCCAATGGAACGACCTCATATATTATATCCCTGGAGGTGATTCCAAGCAGACTGTTGAGTTTGTGTTTCATCGTGTCCGCTTTCTTCGAAAAACGCTTTACGGTGTCACTTGCTCGAAGAGCATTCACAGAGGAGGCGCTTGCTGTTAGCTCACTTATTTCACCAACTAGTAAACGTGACTGGTCAAGCTGGGTTATTTGAACTTGCAGTTTGGCCTCATCAGTAGCCAGACTAATCCTTTCCTTTGCTAGTAAAAGATCCCCATATGTTATCTGAACTTCTTTGATTAGACCCAGACCGTTTTCTAGAAGGTTTTCTGAAATTTTTTGAGCATCAAGCTCAGCAGCAGCTACACGATTTGGTCTCTGCCAAAGGGCATCAATGGGAATATCCAACGCCGTCTCGAGCAGTTTCGGGCTGATCGGAAACAGTATAGAAAATACCGGATTGTTCAGCATATTTGCTTGAAGCAATTCCGCGCGGGCAAAGCCCAGGGCCGTCAGATCGGCTTGAAACTGGGCATTATTCCAAAGAGCCAGAGTTACTGCCTCGCTCTGCGATAAGCCGTCATCAAGGGTCACTCCTTCAGGAATATCGAATTGACCAGGTTCAGAGGTCTGTCTCAAGGTATAATCAGTACGCTGCCTAATGCCATCCGCAATATTTGAAATATCGTCGGAGGTACCTTTATTAGGAGGATGAACAGCACAGCCTGCTATCAAAAGAATCGAAAAAGCAAGGTGATTTTTTTTTATGAACATTTTATAATATTTTAATGGTTATACTGTCCTGAAATCGTGTTATATATTATTGAGACGGATATCAAAGAGAAATTATTTCAACTTTTCCTTTTTTTTAAGATTTGTTCTCCGGCTTTATGTCTCATGGTGTGTCGCCCATAACAAATCCTCGAATGAAAACGTTTATTGTATTGATTTACTATATCCAGTCAACAGCAAATCTTCATCCTGAATTAGACCCACTCCGGGTGCATAGGTTTTGTAGCATTTATCGTCAGGATCTATTCCGGAGGTCTCTTCTACTCTTATACAATTATGAAACGTACCCGCCGGTGTGTTCATTGTCACGTTATCACTAATGATCTCGGCCCGGTCCATGGCATTCGGCGCAATTTCCTGATAGTGTCTTGCCCCCAGAAGAATCGTGCCGGGCATAATAATGCCTGCTTTAGAATCTTTCTCATCAGCCCTCCAGCTTCCCGAGTGCCCAATAACTTTGCCGTTCTGATAGTCGTCCACTTCCTCTCCAAAATAGAATACATCTCCGTGCTCTTTACATATGGCGAAGAAGTTTCTCGATACCTCTTTCAGCTCCCCATTCTCTTCTTCCCGCTCTTCAACGACTCTGGTTTCTATGTTACCAATTTTTTGCATTTCGTTCAGGACGGTAATCACCACCTTTTCTTCATTACTTTCCAGTATAAGTTGATAGCCGGGCTCGAGAATAAAGAACCGATTTCTGCCGGTTGAAGAAAACGTGCAGTTTTCAAGGCCGAATGAATCCGTCCATTTCCTGCCTTCTTCATCCCCTGCAGTCTCTGCTGCAGATGTCTTTTCTTTTATCTCAATGACCTTTCCATCCGGAGAGATTTCAATCTCGTATTCTTTCCCGTCAGAACGTACCCCCACGTCGTACTGGCCCGGATCTTCCCCTTCAACCTCTTTTTGAATTGCTATGAGCTGGCCCTGGGGAAATGCCTGCTTAATAGCTTTTCTAATAACGACAGGTAACTCCGATGGCAGAACAGTGACCTTACTCTCTTGTGTCACAGAATGACATGAAATATTTATGGTTACGAGTATTGTTAATAATCCGACAATAATAAGAGTTGTATATAACCCGCTTGAGTTGGATTTCATGATATATCTCCTTTACTTATCTGAATATTTTTTGTTAGTGCCCCTCAGCTACAATGTCAGGTTTTTCAACTTGTATTATATGGAGTCCGAACAGTATATCCAGTGATTTTCTGACTAACTTATGGCTCCAGTTCACCTTGTGAAGAATCTTAATTTTCTTTATCTCGAACTAATACAACGCAAGTCTGCCTCGTACGAAGACCTAATCTCGGCACCCATTTCTCAACAGTTAAACCACACTTGCGAACTTCTTCTGTAAAAGTTGTGCGACTGAGGAGGAAATGATGCCGGATTCCTTCTTTTTGAGATTTTTGCCTTTCGTATCGTGTGAGTTCATGAATTATAGTGTTGCAGAAAAAGGAAACAATAATCGGTCCTGTACATATCCTTCGAAGCTCTTTCAAAATAAATTGATGTATTTGTATTACAGGCAGACATCGAAAAAGTTGATTGATAATCACTGCTCCAAAGCAGTCATCATCAAAACCGGTCTGGAAAATATCCACGACCCTGAATTCATCTTTATCACCAATACAGTTTACTCCAAGCAGACCACTGTACAGACGGATCCGGCTAACGGCATCAGATGAAGAATCTGCCGATGTGACGCTGTAACCCAACTTTTTGAGAAGGGGTAAAAGCCGGCTGCATCCACAAGGCCAGTTCAATACAGGTTTGTCACGAGACACACCTTCTAAAGCCTTGGTTATACATGTCTTTTCAAGACGCTCCTTCGCTAATCTTTCATACGGACTGACATATTGGTTGGCTGTTCTGAACTTTCTACTGAAATTAGCAACTTGTCCGTAACCGAAGTCATTATTTATAGAAGTGACTGCTGGTTTTTCATACTGGGTTAATGGTCGAATTTTCTTGACATTTTTTATACTTTTCATATGTTAATCTCAGGTATATGAATCAAATATTTCGGACGACAAGTCCATGTCCAGAATCACAATAATAACAAATCATTACTTAAAATAAGCTGAAGACCTTTTTAAAAAGAACTCTGAAAAAAGCGTTTTGCAGTGTTGCAATCTTTGGTAGAATGAAAGCTCTGAAATCAAGGGAACAAACAGAACGGATTTCAATTAGAGGATTTTCCTTACATAGATATGCGTTTACTTATCATTGAGGATGAAATCAGATTAGCCCGCAACATAGCCAAAGTGCTGGATGAAGAATTTTCCTGGGCGGTTGACATCTCCACCGAGGGTGAAGATGGCCAGCATATGGCAATGACGAATCCCTACGATCTGATCATCCTTGATTTGGGGCTCCCAAAAATTAGTGGTATTGAAATTCTCCAGGAAATCAGAAGAAATAACATGACTGTCCCGGTACTTATTTTGACCGCTAGCGATGCTGCCGATGATATCGTTCATGGACTTGAATCAGGCAGTGACGATTATATGATCAAGCCATTTGATATGAGGGAGCTGATGGCTCGCTGTAAGGCTCTTGTACGTCGTTCGTACGGCCATGTTGACTCTGTAATTAAAATCGGAGATATAAGTATAAACACTGCTAAACATCAGGTAATATTCAGAGAAAAAACGGTAAGGTTGTCCGCCATGGAATACCGTCTGCTAGAATATCTGGCCATGAGAGCTGGAGAAGTAGTTTCCAAAACCGAGATTGTGGAACATCTGTACGGCTTCGGCTCAGAAAACTTCTCGAATGTTGTGGAGGTATACATCAGCTCCCTGCGAAAGAAGCTTTGCTCAGGATCAAACCGTCAAGTGATTCATACTCTTAGAAACCAGGGTTATGTACTTGGAGAATTGCCGACATGACATCTCTTTCCCTAAAGTGGCGTATATCTCTTTGGATCTCCGTTGTGCTGATGGTCGTTATCGTCACCATTTCTATTGTGGCATATATTGAGTTTGAAGAATCTCACCTTCTAAGCATCGACCAAACACTAAAGGCAATGGCCAACGGCATTGTGTCAAGCTTCGATTCCAGTTCGAATAAAGAGAAATGGAAGGAAGAAGTCAACAGGATAACGGGAAGGTCCGACGAAAATCTTTCGACATTATATCGAATCTGGCTGGACGCTTCGTCTGTCGATTTACTTATCAGCCATGCTGCGGATAGTGAATATGGGCGCTGGCTATGCACACTTTCAGATCAAGACAGGCCATTAATAGAGGAGTCTAATTATGTGGACATAGGCTTTTCCGGCGATGAATACAGGGCTGTTTGGTTGCGTCATAAGATTAATGGGGACACTATGAATATTATAGTAGCCAGCTCTAGCCATTTCTCCTATCACGAGATGCATGAATTTCTGAGAGTGCTACTCATTCTAGGGACAAGTCTGATCATAGGTTCAGTTGTGGCCACTATGTGGACCGTTCGATGTGGTTTGCTTCCTATCAATTTAACCGCGGAACGCTTACAGGATATATCGCATCCTAATATTGGAGAGAGTATCTTTGATAATAAAAAGATCCCGAGGGAATTACATCCATTCACGGAAGCATTAAATGATATGCTTGACCGTTTGAATAAGACTCTACAACAACAGAAGCAATTCACATCCGACGCCGCACATGAATTGCGTACGCCTTTGGCCTTGGCCAAGAGCACACTTCAAGTTGCACAAATGAATCAAAAAGACACCAGTGAGTACAGAAAGGCAATTGCTGAGGTACTAAAAGACGTTGCCCGCATGGAGCACCTTACAGAGCAACTTCTGATCTTGTCTCGCATGGACGAGGAGAGCGAGCACATTGCTCCAGATGAAGTGCAACTTGAGGTGCTGTTGATCGAGCTTGCAGAAAACTACAACAAGAAGATGAAACACACAGGGGGCAAGGTAATCCTTGAAGAACTACCGGCTACGACGGTTCGGGGCAATTTGGACGAGTTACTCTGTTTATTCAGCAACGTCATCGACAATGCAACCAAATATGGACCGTCCAACGGGACTATTCGGATAACATTGGAACATGATTCTAACAATTATGTGACCGTCCGCATCCACGACGAAGGAGGGAACATACCGTCTGCTGTCTTGCCTCATCTATTTGACCGCTTCTATCGTGTAGAACACTCACGTTCCAGAACCACCGGCGGAACCGGGTTGGGATTGGCTATCGCCCGAGAGATTGCCCGCCGCCATAATGGCGATATATCGATTACCTCAAGTCCTGACTCCGGCACACTTGTTTGCATTTGTCTGGCTCTAATGTAAACAGCAAGAATACAAATCCAACCTTGCCTATTTTAACTAAAGAAGATTTTCTTAAAGTCTTCAGCTTATCTTAAGGTTTCGCATTTATACTTGGAACAAATAATCTGGGTTTACGTCTATGCTCTTAAGGGAAAATACATGTGAATCAGGAATTCTTTGAAGAGAAAGAATCCAAGAACATAGCTTTTGATAAAGTAAATTGATGCATAAAGAAAAAAGAATCCTTAAGAGAGGAGATTTGTCAGTAAACATTATACTGCTGGTGGTTGCTTTCTTTCTCTTATTTTGGGGGATTGGAGAACGCAGTTTGTGGTCTTCTGAAGGGCGCTGGGCTGAAATAGTTAGGGAGATGTTAATAAGCGGAGATTTCTTTCATCCGACTATTGGAGGTGAGCCATATTTTGACAAGCCGTTATTGACTTACTGGGCCATTACAGCGTTTTCTGCCGTTACCGGTCGATTGGACGAGCTTATCATCCGACTGCCAAGTGCACTGGCAGGTATCATGACGCTGGTCTGCACCATGTATCTGGGACGACGCTTGTGGTCTGCTCAAGTGGGTAGACTGGCCGCCGGTCTTTTACTAACGAGTTATGGTTTGTTGATGTATTCACGAGTTGCTAGTGCCGAGACTGAGAATCTTGCTGCCATTATGCTTGCCGTGACATGGTATTGGGCTCACCGAGAACGCCCTGGTTTTGTAACATTCCTAGTCTTTTACCTGATTGTGTTTATCGGTTCACATATGAAGGGTTTGACTGCTTTCGTTGTACCATTGTTAGTCGTATTACCAGATCTTTTGCGGGAACGACGCTGGCGATGGTTCTTTTGGCCGTCTCACTTGCTGGCTCTGGGAATGGGGATCATGGTTTACCTTTCACCATTTGTGTTTGCAACTCTGACTCGACCCGATGGTTATCAGCAAAGCGGATTGTACCTGGTGTTTCATGAAAATTTTCTGCGTTATTTCAAGCCTTTCGATCATCAAGGGCCTATTTATCAGTACCTGGGTTCTGTACCTTTATTAACTTTACCGTGGGCTCCAATTCTCATAGGCGCGCTGATAACATCGATAATCAGTTGGAAAAAACTCGATAGACATACTCGATGGCTATTGCAGGCTATATTGCTGATTTTTATCTTCTTTACTCTATCCGGTTCCCGGCGGGATTATTACATTCTGCCCATCCTACCGTTTTGTATGCTTCTGATGGCAGTGTTTTTGACGGAAGTCCGCCAGGAAGTTGTTGGAAAACACCGTGATCGAGGCTTATGTATCCAAGTAGAAGTCTTGGTTGTTGCAGCCATTTTAGAAGCGGTGTTAGGGCCTTTAGTTATATGGCTCTTAATAAGAAAGGTGGGTTGGGAACTGCCAAGCAGCCTGGGCCGATCGTTTTTTATTGTCGGAGCAGCATCTTTGCTGGCTGGAGCTATTGCGCACAAAGCAGGTGGAAGAGTGTTGCGAAACACTCAACTACAAACCATCTGGGCATTGATTCTTATGTCAAGTGTTTTGCTGGGCGGATTTTTTATGTGGCAGTACAACATTTTAGAATCCTACCGTACAGAACGGCCCTTCGCTCTCACGATGAAAGCGGAAATTGAATCTTTGCCGCATGAACGAGTCGCGTTCTGGAATCGAAGCGAAGCAAAAGTGCTTTTCTACACTGAATTGGATCCAACAGTTACAATTTTGACTGACGAAAATTCCTTACGGACATTCCTTGAAAGTGATCAACCGGGGGTAATAATTTCCCAGGGGAGGTATATTTCTGAAACAGTTGCGTCGATGCTGCCATCACAGCCGGCTTACAAAGAAACCAGTTTTGCATGGGAATCTCCTGACAAGCACCAAAAGAAATTTAAGGCATGGCTTATCAACCAGGACACCTCGAAGTTTGCAGTAGAGTGTAAGGAGGAAAATCATGCGAATTGACTTTCTACCCTTTTCTCGGCCATCTATCAGTGAAGAAGATATTACCGATGTTGTGGAAGTTCTTCGTTCCGGATGGCTTACGACGGGCCCGAAGGTTGCAGAGTTTGAGCAAAGGTTCTGCGATTACGTGGGATGTCCAGGAGCAGTGGCATTGTCTTCAGCAACTGCAGGAATGCACCTTGTTTTCAAAGCATTGGGTATAGGTGAGGGAGATGAAGTCATAACACCCTCGATGACGTGGGTCTCAACTGTGAATTTGATAGTTCTTGCCGGAGCTAAGCCCGTCTTTGTCGACGTTGATCGCGAGACACTGCTGGTTTCACCCGAATCTATAAAAGCATCTTTAACAAGCTCAACGAAGCTTATCATCCCCGTGCATTTTGCCGGGGCGTCTGTGGAGATTGATCCGATTCGGAAACTGGCTGCAAGTAAAGATGTGTTTCTCGTCGAGGATGCCGCTCATGCTCTGGGCACGCAATATAAGGGCGAGCGCATCGGTGGCAGGGGAACTTCAATTTTCTCTTTTCATCCGATTAAGAACATTACTACAGGAGAAGGCGGCATGATTTGCTCAGACGATAAGGACTTGCTCAATCACATTCGGAGGTTGAAGTTTCATGGGCTTGGCGTTGATGCGTATGACCGCGATATGCAGGGCAGATCTCCCCAGGCCGAAGTGCTGGAACCGGGTTACAAGTACAACATGACTGATATATCAGCCGTTCTGGGTATAAGTCAATTGGCCTGTGTTGACAAATTTAATAGCAGGCGAACCGAACTTGCCATGAAATACCGCGAGCGTTTACAGGAGATTGATGAGATTCTGCCGCTTCGCGATCCTTCGTATCCGATAAAGTACGCATGGCATTTATTTATCGTGCGTTTGGATATAGAAAAAGCCAAATTAAGCCGGGATGATTTTATGCAGGAGCTGAAACAAAGGAATATCGGAACGGGACTTCACTTTAAGGCCGTGCACCTTCAGAAGTATTACAAAGAATCAATGGGTATGTGTCGCGGAATGTTACCGAATACCGAGTGGAATTCAGACCGCATATGTTCTCTTCCCCTTTTTCCAGAAATGACATTCGATGACGTGGATGATGTAGTCGAAACAATTAAGGAGATTTTAAGTAAATGAACCGGACAGATTTAATATCAATCGTTATCCCAGTATTTAATGAGAAGGAAAACCTTCAGGAGTTAATTACGCGTTGTGCAGAATCCTGTAATGGGATTGAAAGACCTTTCGAGCTTATTCTTGTGGACGACGGCAGCAGGGACTCCTCACCCGATATAATCACAGAAGCAGCGGAACAAAGTGATGGTAATATCATCGGAGTGCTGTTAAATAGAAATTACGGACAGCATGCTGCTGTCATGGCAGGCTTTGCAGAGTCAAGAGGCAGCATTGTTGTGACCCTGGATGCCGATTTACAGAATCCGCCGGAAGAAATTCCGAAACTGGTCGAAAAAATCGAGGAAGGATTTGATGTTGTCGGAAGTGTTAGAGTGCCAAGGTGTGATACTTTTTTCCGAAGAATATCCTCCTTTATAGTCAACAAGGTCGCACAAAAAGTAACTGGTGTTATCATGCACGATTATGGTTGTATGCTGCGTGCCTACCGCCGGAACATTGTGGATGCCATGCTTTCCTGTGACGAGAGGAGTACTTTTATCCCTGTCCTAGCCAATAGTTTTGCCCGGCATGCGACCGAAATTGAAGTGCAGCATGATAAACGTTCTAATGGTCAGTCCAAGTATAGTGTATGGAAGCTCATTAATCTGCAATTTGACCTGCTCACCAGCATGACGACATTCCCGCTGCGACTTTTAAGCGTTATCGGTACGTTCATATCACTTGTAGGGATTGGATTCGGCGTATTCCTTTTTGTTATGAGATTGATACATGGCGCTACATGGGCGGCAGAAGGAGTCTTTACGCTCTTTGCGATTCTCTTTATCTTTGTCGGCGCACAGTTTATCGGTATGGGTTTACTTGGGGAATATCTCGGTCGAATCTATTACGATGTCAGAAGGCGCCCACGTTACTTTGTGCAGCAAGTTGTCGGCAGAGATATTAAAGAAAATCATATCCACACGAAATATAATGTTAAGGTGAATGTATGAACACGATTGTTTTAGCTTATCATAATATTGGTTGCAGGGGCCTTGAAAGCCTGTTACGAAACGGCTTTAAGGTTACCGCCGTTTTTACTCATAAGGATGATCCACAGGAAAATATCTGGTTCGATTCCGTGGCGGAATTTGCCGCATCGAAAAACATCCCTGTCTTCGCACCTGATGACATAAATCATCCTCTGTGGATTCAAAGAATTAAAGATATGAAACCCGACATTATCTTTTCATTCTATTACCGCAATATGGTGAAGCCTGCTGTTTTGGATATTCCATCGTATGGATGCCTTAACTTACATGGGTCGCTGCTTCCCAAATACCGGGGACGATGTCCTGTCAACTGGGTGCTGGTTAATGGAGAGAAGGAAACAGGTGTCACTTTGCATTATATGACCCCCAAGCCTGATGATGGCGACATTGTAGATCAAAAGAAGATTGCGATTTCTGATGATGATACGGCAAGGACGCTGCATGGGAAACTCGCCGGAGTATCCGCCGATCTGCTTGACGAGATACTTCCCCAAATAAAAGCTGGAACCGCTCCGCGAAGACCTCAAGACCATTCACAGGCCACATATTACGGCGGACGTCGTCCTAAAGACGGTGAAATCGATTGGTCAATGTCGTCAGAGGAGATCCATAATTTGGTCCGTGCTGTAACGCAACCTTACCCCGGTGCATTCAGTTATATCGGTGATAGGAAATGTTTGTTCTGGTCAGTGAACGAAGTATCTACCGAGAGCTGGGATGCCGCGCCGGGAACAGTCGTATCAACCGATCCACTGATTATAACATGTGGAAAAGGATCGATCAGTGTCGATTCCGGTCAATCCCCGGATGGTGTATTTATAACAGGCACACAACTCGCCAGGGAACTGAATCTCCATGAAGGTATGAAATTCGGGCCACATGCAGGTACTCGTATCCAGACCACAAAGAAAAAGAGTGTTCTGATTCTTGGTGTAAACGGATTCATTGGCAATGCCCTAAGCCAGCGACTTCTCGAAAGCGGCAAGTATGAGGTCCATGGTATGGACTTGCAATCAAACTATATTCAGCACCTGATCGGAAAACCTAATTTCCACTTTGAGGAAGGGGATATTTCCATTCACGGTGAATGGATCGAATATCACATCAAGAAATGTGACATTGTCCTGCCGCTCGTTGCGATTGCCACGCCAATTGAATACACCCGCAATCCTATAGGTGTTTTCGAACTGGACTTTGAAGAAAACCTGCGTGTAGTACGATATTGTGTAAAATACAAAAAGCGGATTATTTTTCCGTCCACTTCGGAAGTGTATGGGATGTGTGATGAAGACGAGTTCGACGAAGACAATTCCAGATTGATTCTCGGGCCGATCCGAATGCAGCGGTGGATATACTCATGCTGCAAGCAGTTGCTTGACAGGGTTATTTGGGCCTATGGACAGAAAGAAGGACTCAGGTTCACTTTATTCCGGCCGTTCAACTGGATTGGCCCCAAGCTTGACAGCCTGGATTCTGCGCGAATCGGCAGCTCTCGTGCCATCACACAACTGATTCTTAATCTTGTGGAAGGTACACCCATACTGCTCATCGACGGTGGAAGGCAGAAACGTTGTTTCACGGATGTATCAGATGGTGTGGAATGCCTGTATCGAATAATTGAGAACAAAAACGGTATCTGTGATGGGAAGATATTCAATATCGGCAATCCCGATAACGAGGTCAGCATAAAAGGGCTTGCAGAGATGCTGTTAGCCAAGTTCGAGCAGCACCCCCTACGGCCAAAGTTTCCTCCATTTGCCGGATTCCGCGAGATAGAAAGTGGAGCTTACTACGGTGTGGGCTACCAGGATGTTCAATATCGCAAGCCCAGTATTAAGAACGCTAAAAAATCACTTGCTTGGTCACCACGAATAGAGATGGAACAATCAGTCGAACAAACTCTAGATTTCTTCCTGCGAAAGGCAGTCAGTGAAGAAATTAGGGAAAGTACATACGGTTCGGACATTCTAAGCGTTGAAAGGAAGCAAGCCGGAGTAAAACCTACTGTTCAAAAGTCGATTCCAATAACTTCGGTTTCTACTTTTGCACATAAAGAGCCTATACCTTTGAGTATCTCATGAGAATAGGCCTTAGGATTGATGTTGATACCTTCAGAGGGACAAAGATTGGTGTGCCAAATCTGTGTAAGCTTTTGGCCAAACACTCAATAAACGCATCGTTCTTCTTTTCGGTTGGTCCGGACAATATGGGTCGTCATTTATGGCGACTGCTCCGGCCGGCATTTCTCTGGAAAATGCTCAGAACTAAAGCCGCCAGTCTTTATGGCTGGGACATTCTTTTCAAAGGTACTTTTTGGCCTGGCCCGGTTATCGGAGAGAAGCTTGGTGATATCATACGTGCTACTGCAGATGCCGGACATGAAGTCGGTCTGCATGCATGGGATCATCATCAATGGCAGGCTAACATTGATAAAATGGACAGCAAAACCATTTATGATTGTTTAAATAAAGGTGTGGTATTACTCACGCAGATTCTTGGTCGGCCACCCGATTGTTCCGCGGTTCCCGGATGGAAATGTAATGATATTGTGCTGAAGGAGAAGAAAAAGTTCCCGTTTGAATTCAATAGTGATTGCAGAGGTGAAAGCTTATTCCGGCCTATTGCAGGTGGTACCGAGTTTGTTCAGCCGCAGATTCCTGTTACCTTGCCGACATATGATGAAGTGGTTGGCCGCAACGGTGTTACGAACGAGAATTATAATGAATATCTGTTGTCGTTGATAAAACCGAATGAACTGAATGTTCTGACAATTCATGCAGAGGCCGAAGGCATCGCCTGCAGAGATATATTTAGCAGATTTCTGGAGATGGCCCACGACAAAGGAGTATCTTTTGTTCCACTGGGAGTCTTGCTGCGAGAGCATAATCCGACCGGTTCCGCTGTAATCATCAAAAAAGAAATTCCCGGTCGCGAAGGATGGATCTCGTACCAGGCACAAACAGTTCAATGTATGAGGATAAAAGATATCTAAGCTATGAAGAAATCTGGCTTGTTGATAATAGTTTTGTTTATGTTGGTGTATATTCTGCCGCTCGGTGTCCGGCCAATGGTTATTCCCGATGAATTCCGGTACGCTGAAATCTCCAGGGAAATGGTGGACACTGGAGATTGGATTGTTCCCCATCTCAACGACCTACGGTATTTCGAAAAACCTATCCTTGGTCATTGGCTCCATGCATTGAGTATTAAACTACTGGGCGCAAATGCGTTCGCAATACGCTTGCCTTCCGCTATGGCAGCAGGATTATCGGCGTTAATGCTTTTTCTTCTTGTTCGTCGATTTACAAGTGACACCATAGCTGCGATGATGGCAGCTTCTGTATTTCTTACATGCCTTGAGATTTATGGCATAGGGACGTTCTGCGTCCTGGATAGTATATTTTCTTTGTTTATCACAGGCTCAATGGTTGTTTTTTTCTTTGCTTTTATGGAGACCCATCCACAGAAGAGAACGTTCTATCTGATTGTCTCAGGCATCGCTTGTGGGCTTGCCTTTATGACTAAAGGATTCCTGGCATTTGTAATACCTTCAATCGTAATTGTTCCCTTTGCAATCTGGCAACATCAATTGAAAAAATTACTTCGTGTTTTTTGGTTACCGGTTATTACTGCTGTTCTCACAGCACTTCCCTGGGGCATCATGATTCATCTTAAAGAGCCGGATTTCTGGCATTATTTCTTTTGGGTAGAGCATATTAACCGCTTCATATCACCCAATAGAGGACAACATTCATCACCCTTCTGGTTCTTTATCCCTGTTATTCTGGGAGGGATGCTACCATGGACAACTCAAATAACTGGTGTAATATATAAGCTCCGGGAAAATTTATCTAATGATCCCCTGCTGCGTTTTTCTATCTGCTGGTTTCTGTTTCCATTTCTGTTTTTTTCCATCTGTAGCGGAAAGTTGGCAACCTATATATTACCATGCTTCCCACCCTTGATAGTGCTTTTTATGGTCGGCCTGCGTCAGGAATGGAAAATAGTGACAGCCGAAAGATTTAATCGTTCTAACAGAGTCGGAGCGATCTTAATCATAGCCTTAATGATTGGCTTGGTAGTAACTCAGACAATCATACCTACCACAAAGATCTACCGTCCGCATGAGATATGGAAATTGCTATTCATCTCGGTCGGGCTTTTGATATATGCTGTTTTTCTTATCCAGGCTGGTATCTCGACAAGTCACACGAGAAAATTCACTTTTTCCTGCATGGCACCTTTAGTGCTCATCTTCAGTACACAATTTATCATTCCAGACAAATTGATAGAGAAAAAGGCTCCAGTCGATTTCTTAAGTCGAAATAATAACAAGATTAAACAAAACACTATTCTCGTTTCCGACAACTACTTGACTCCAGCAGTTTGTTGGAGCTACAAACGAAGTGATGTTTTACTTCTTATTAATCCCGGAGAGTTTGAATATGGACTCACATACGAGGATTCGCCTAAACACGGCATACTTGATATCGACCAGTTACTAGAGTTGATCACAAAGGGATTGGGCAAAGAACACACAGTCCTGATTACCAGCACCAAACGGTACAGGGAATATAAGCAACAGCTTCCAAAACCGATTTTCGAGGATATAGCTTTTGGCTTCGTATTCGCTGAGTTTGCTACTGGGAATGTTTAGATGTAGATTATGGATACAATATCTTGAACCGAATATTGTAAATGAGACATGTCGCAAAGTTGAGATTACAGCCAATCATCAACTGGTATTTGATCCACGGCATGTCGCAATACAGGATCAACATTCGTATACACTTTATTTGTGAGATCTGGAGAAGAATGCTCCAACAATTTCTGTATGACAGCTGTGGATATACCGCGCTGCGCAAGAACAGAACCAAAGGTCCTGCGTAAATCATGAAATGTGTAATCTTCCAAGCCAAGTTTCCGACGTATCTTTGTCCATGTATATCGGCTGAAATAATCAATAAATAATTTTTCTTGCTTAACATCTAAACCAGAAACATATTTCTTCAACTCTGTCATAATCGGAACAGGCACAGGCCGTGAGCCCATACTCTTTCTGGTCTTTCTGCTCCTTGTGGTGACAGAGTTGTTT
>Ga0209536_100007340_pt1 | contig 16721 bp, 14 predicted proteins | sample DeeMarSeWOR28_12_FD_187461 | JGI IMG/M metagenome (GOLD analysis project Ga0209536, IMG submission 187461) | Marine sediment microbial communities from White Oak River estuary, North Carolina - WOR-2-8_12 (SPAdes) (version 2) | ecosystem: Environmental > Aquatic > Marine > Intertidal zone >... | reverse complement strand
TTCACCTGCGCCGCGGCGCAGCTTTGCATGATATTGGGAAGATGGCTATCCCTGATCGTATACTACATAAACCTGGGCCACTAACAGAAGATGAATGGGATATTATGCGTCAACACCCTCAATATGCTCGTGATTTACTATCACCTATTAACTACCTGCGCCCTGCCATGGACATTCCCTTTCGACATCACGAAAGGTGGGATGGGAGCGGATATCCATCTGGCTTGAAGGGAGAAGAGATCCCGCTAGCGGCACGTCTCTTTGCAATCATTGATGTCTTCGACGCACTCACATCAGACCGGCCCTATCGAAAAGCCTGGCACAAACAGGATTCCTTGAAATACATCAAGGAACAAGCGGGGAAATTGTTCGATCCCCATATCACAACGACTTTTCTAGCAACAGTATAAGAATACGGGAAAAAGATAGGTTTGCCTGATTTAGCTCCCCACGATTTGCGCAGGACTTATGCACGCCTTGGATATGACGCGGGTGTTCCTATTACGCAGATAAAGGAATTGCTAAGTCATGTCAATGTAGCCACGACACAAAAATACCTTGACCTGTCCTTGGACTTGGATAATACTGAAAGTGAAATTATTCCCCTATCAGGAGATTAGCGCGACGCATTCCGCCCTTGACACTTACATTAATCGGTAGCCCGCTTTTAACTCTCGTCATTATATTTCATGGACATTCATTTCCTGGTGTGCAGCCACTTCCACCGGCGTTTCCACCATCATTATTACCATCGCCATCACTACTACCACCAATCTTTGGCTTTTTATAAGCAGGCTTGTCAAATGTGGCGCCTTTACTTACGCAAATCTCGCTACCGTCTTTGTCTTGCGCAATTACAAACCATTGATATTCACCGCCAGCAACAAAAGCTTCCATGTAGCGGTCACGAAAAGTCTGGTCGGTTTCAAAAGACACAATTTCACCTGACGGAAGAATGATATTCAAAACATAATTTCCTGCTTCATCCATCGGCGTCCATGAAAAAGTGACCTTACCTACCGGTGGAATCTCTGCGCCGTTGATAGGTGTTAGCAAAGTAACGCAAGCAATCGGAGTTACAGTAGGCGTTTCGGTCGGTGTTTCCGTTGCAATTGATTCTTCGACAACAGCAGGTTCTTGTACCATTATTGCTTCGGCGGTGGGTGTTTCTGTTGCAACTTCAATAACTTCATATTCCTGCGTTGGCGTGTCTGGCGCGCAAGAAACAAGAAGCACACTGACGAAAATGAAAATTGCAATTTCTGTTTTCATTAAACTATATTTTCGGATAGCAGGCTAACGAGAGTATAGCTGCACTCTTGCAGCTTAATTGCTTATATGTGACATACCGTATGAAACCTAAAATTATTTAGGCATTAGACTGCAATAGATAAAAAAGCACTCAATGCACTGTCATAAATACTATACAGTATTCCAACCCCTAAATCAATAGTCATTTGTCATAACTATAAAATTGTGGTTTACAAGTTATCTGAACAACAACCAGATTGGTATGTTTTGAACTCAAGGCATAAGCATGCTGAGATAATTGAATTATCGAAAGATTTATTAAAACCAATGGCCTATTCGCAATTCGGCGAACAGGCCACAAGTAAACTGTCATAAAAACGGGTTTTCAACGGGGAAAAATAAAATTGTGAGCGCGCTGGGACTCGAACCCAGAACCAATGGCTTAAAAGGCCACTGCTCTTCCATTGAGCTACGCGCCCAGAGCTTACCGAAAAAACGATCAGCTATCCAACTGTTTTTCCCAGGCCCTTGGGTATTGTATTCGTATTTTTTGGAACAGGCAAGGGTATAACGAAATTATTCTCTTGAAGGTAATTTTTTTTGCTAAGATGCTGTTGTGCCTAAAAAGGTAGTAACTCATGATTCAGGAATCCCCTACACCAAATACGTGCAAACAGGCTGACAATTTCTGTCAGCCTGTTTTAATGCCCCCGTACCTTTTTTTGTGTTAATGCGTCACAAATTATGCCAGACAAAATTGTCGGGTTTGTTGTGTATCGATAAAGGCAAACTCGCCGCGAGGCGGGGACGCAAAGTTATGGACCCCGCCGAGCGGGGCCGCCAGACTGCCGAAGACATTCTCTTCGGCAGTTTTTTACCCATTGCATAAGGAGGTGCAAACGAGCCTAATCATAATTTTCCCAAATTTCTAATGCCGCATAAAGATATATAAAGGAGAAAAAATGAAAAAATATGTAGTTGCATGGATCCTGACACTTGCACTGCTATTCAGCGTAGTCGGCGTTGCCAGTGCAATCACTGATGGCGAACTGGATGGTGATGACCATCCACATGTAGTGCTCTTGCTTATGGATATTGAAGGCTCAGCAAAATATCGTTGTAGTGCCACGATGCTAACCCCAACCGTTGTTCTTACTGCTGGGCACTGCACTTCAAATTATCCGTACCTGGACAGTGATGGAAACTACGAGGGCGATTACACTGGTATGCGCATCTTCACGGAATCGGATGTTGACGCTGGCCTTGAGAATGGTACTAATACCTATCCAACCTGTGATGGTGGTAACTGCATTGAAGCTTTTGAATGGTATGCTCATCCGCTGTATGAGACTGATGATCCGTTCTATATGCATGATGTGGGCATTGTCATTCTTGAAGAACCATATGATCCGGGTGTGTTTGGCAAGCTCCCTGAAGAAGCGGATCAATTCGACAATTTACCATGGCCTAGCGGAAGACGCGACAAAACCTGGTTCACTGCTGTCGGTTATGGACGGCAAGCGATCTTTTCGGATGAAGAACAATGGCACTTGGAATCAGTGCGCGTACGAATGGTGGCCAATCCATTCCTGCTACAACTCAATGTTCCGGGTATAACGGGAGACTACTCTCTATTGCTCTCCAATAATCACGCGACCGGTGGAACCTGCTTTGGCGACTCAGGCGGCCCCAATTTCCTGGGTAAAGAGGACGATGAAACGAACATCGTTGCTGGCGTGACATCCTTCGGCATGAACCAGAATTGCGCGGGGACAGGCGGGGTCTTCCGTATGGACAGGAAAGATGTATTAGATTTTGTTGAGCCTTTCTTAGAAGAATAACGATATGGACAACAAATGAACTTAAACTGGCCGACAAATGTCGGCCAGTTTAAGTTTTGCCAGACTCGGTCACTTTAGGAAACCTGGGTTTTACTCATATCTCTATAATCTTCTTCTGAATGGCATACTTGATCAATTCCCCCCGGTCGTGCAGGTCCAATTTCTGCATCAGGTTGTTGCGGTGTGCCTGCACCGTCTTGATCGAGATGGACAATATCTCAGCAATCTGCTTGTTGGTGTACCCCTCTGCGATCAATTGCAATACTTCGCGCTCACGCGGACTGAGGCTATCACTCTCCTCTTGTGGACGAGTCCCACCCCAGCGCAGGTAATCCTCGATCACCAGGCGCGTCACAGCCGGCGAAAGGACTGCTTCCCCGCGATACACCGACCGGATGGCACCGATCAACTCTCCCGGGGCCGCATCCTTCAGGATATAACCCATCGCGCCCGCTTCCAGTGCCTGACGGATGTATTCTTCGTTGTCGTGCATGCTCAAGACAAGCACCTTCACATCCGGGCACTGGATTTTGATCTGGCGCGTAGCTTCTAATCCGTTCAGGAGCGGCATGGCTATGTCCATAAGGACCACGTTGGGTTTCAATTTACAGGCCATACTCACTGCCGCGCGGCCATCTTCCGCTTCGCCAATCACGCTCAATCCCGGCTCAACTTCAAGCAATGCGCGGATGCCACTACGCAAAATAGTGTGGTCGTCAGCCAGCAGGATGCGGATTTTCTCCACCGGTTTCTCCTAGATGAATGGATACATGCAAATACGTGTGACGAGTATAGCACACAGGCTCATTCCCAAACCCTGGTCACAAACTGCACCAACTGCTGCATGCCGCGTTCTACTGGCTCAGTATAGATGAACTCCTCAGTCGTATGTGCCCCGACACCATTGGTCACGCCCAGCACTACCGCCGGAAAGCCACGGCTGAGCGGCACATTGGCATCTGTGGAGCCGATTGTCAACTTCGGATCGAGTCCCTGCGCTTTGAGACAACCCTCAGCCAACCTGACCAGGGGATGACTCGCGGGCAATTCTCCGGCAGGACGCTGCCCGATCACTTCCGCTTCCACCCGAACCTCGGGCCTGTTAGCCGTTTCAACTAGTTGCTCCACGGTCCGCGCCAATTCCGTTAAGACTTTTGGGCTTTCCGAACGCAAATCCAGCTCCAGCCAGGCATCCGCCGCAATGGCATTGATCGAAGTGCCTCCGCCCATCCGCCCCACGTTCATCGTTGTGCGTGGTTTTTCAGGCAACGGGATGGCTGTCAGATGCGTGACCAATGCAGAGAGTTCATGCAAAGCAGAGGACTGCCCATAATCCGACCAGGAATGTCCGCCCGCTGTCTTTGCTGTGATCCGATACCGCTGTACTCCCAGCCCCTGGTGCTGGATATACCCCAGTGACAACCCTTCGATTACAAGATAGGCCTGTACCTCCCCGCCAAAACGGTCCACCACGGCACGCATCCCACGCAAATCACCCAGCCCTTCCTCACACACGTTTGCTACCAGCCACAGATCGCCTGGTAAGCTCTCTCCGCGCTCGCGCAGCAGCCATATCAGTCCAAGCAATGAAGCTACGCCCAAGGAATTGTCACCTATCCCCGGGCCAGTAATGCGATCTTTCTTAGATGAACTGGTCAAATCCGTTTCGATGGGAAAAACCGTATCCAAGTGTGCACTAACTACCAGCGGCTTGCCTTGGCCATCCCCTGGCAGGCGTGCATACACGTTTCCAACAGCATCTATCGAAATGTCATCTAAGCCTTCGGATTCGAACAATCCCTTAACAAATTGCGCCCGCCGGGCTTCAGCAAAAGTAGGCGCAGGGATTTGCTGAATATCCACCGTCAAATCTAGCAAGCGTTTTACAAATCTTTTCATACTCATATTTTGCGTACCTGATCTCTCAATGTATCCAACCGGGCTTGGGCCAGCCCCGGCATCACATCCAGCGGATAGAATGCGCCGCTGCCTTCCACCTTAAGAGAGGCTGACACATTTCCATGTAATGCTGCTTCCAATGGATCATACGTTTTGCGATAGCCAGCCAAGAAACCGCCGCAGAAAGCATCACCCGCACCGGTTGGGTCCGCCATACGCGATGGATAAGCCGGGATATCCCAACGATGTTCCCCTACTGCATCATATAAAAACTGTCCCAGGCCACCACTCTTAACAACAACGAATTCACAGCCATAGGAACCCAATGCTTCTGCCATCTCCCACAAGTCATTGGTCTTACCCCAGAACAACGACTGCAGCTCCTCCTGGGAAGGCAGAAAGGCTGTCAGCCCATTGAGTAGTTCGCGTAAATCCTTGAGAAATCCGGGGATCATGTAAGCAGGTTCAGGGTCCAGCGTGACAGTGGTGGATAATCCGGCCTTGAAGGTAGCCAGCAATTGTCCCTGGCTGGTAAAGTCCATGGGGCAAATATGGGCTGCGCTGGCATCCAGATAGTTCTTCGGAATATCTCCTACCGTGGGCGCATGCAGATTTGATTGGCGCGGGTTTTCCTTTTTTTCAGAGGGTGGCTGATATCCTAATAATGCTTTTGGGAATTTAATCCCTCTGCGCGCAAAATGCGAAACAGGATTGTTCAGACTCAATTCAAAATTCTCAGAGTATGCACGAAAACTACGCAAGTCCAGGCTGTCAGGTAATATCTTCAAGCCCTGCGTATCGAACCCACGTATTTCAAATTCTCGCCGCCACCGAAAAGGATAGTCTTCTCCAACTCGCCCCAGCAGTCCAACTTCTGTTTCCCAAACACGCAACCCGCCTGCAGCATAAAGCAGATTGCCGCCCGGTTCATCCAACAATGGGATGCCTACAGGCGGCAATAAGTACTCACGGCGCAAAAGCCCGGCAACGATAAATCGTGGTTCCATGCAAATCAGGATTTGAACACTTGCTTGGTAACATGGGTTTGCACAGGTCGCACAGGCAGCAGGAATGTAAACGTGCTACCTTCCCCCTCTACACTCTCTGCCCAGATGCGGCCACCGTGCAATTCGATCATGGTCTTGGCAACCGACAGCCCCAGACCTAAACCAGTATTACGCCGAGTGAGATGTGACTCTACCTGGAAGAATCGTTCAAACACTCTGGGCATATCCTTGGCAGGGATACCAATGCCATTGTCTGACACTGATACCTGGGCGTGCCCGGTCATCGGCTCCACTTTGACGAGTACCTGCCCGCCTTCGTTTGTAAACGTAATGGCGTTGCGCACCAGGTTGCTGATGGCAACAGTGATCTTATTGGCATCGGCTTCTACAGGCAGTTCTTCTTCACAAATATCTGCCTGCAAGGTAATATTTTTGCTGGCTGCCATATCTTGGAAAGAGGTAATTACATCTTCTACGATATGTGGCACCGATATAGACCGCTGGCGTATTCGTGCAGCGCCAGCATCGTAGTTGTCGACTTCTGTTAGATTTTCTATGATTTCTTTGAGCCGGGTGGCATTGCGAATGATGACTTCCATCGGCTCCCGGTGCTCTTCTGAAATCATCTCTTTCAAGAAAGTAGCATGTCCAAGGATCAAACCAAGCGGCGTACGCAGTTCATGTGAAGTGATAGCAATAAAATCTGTCTTCAACCGGTCCAGTTCGGCCATTTCGTCACGCGTGTTCTGGATGCGCGTTTCCAGGTTGGTATTCCATAATGCCATAACGGCATAGAAAGCCAGTATCTCTAGAATTGTGACATCATCCTCGGTATAATGTGCGTTGTCTGCTTTGTTAACTACTTCGAGCACACCAATCGTATTCCCTTGATATGTCAAGGGAACAGCCACCAGGGAAGATGTCGTAAAATTGATTGTCTGATCTACTCCCTTGAAATGGCGAGGATCGTTTGCCACATCCTGAACGATTAAGGGTTCGTTGTTGCCAAAAACCCACCCGGCAATACTGCCCTCGAGGGGCACCACAATATCTTTTAGAGATTGCTGGCGAAACCAGGATGCAGCAACAAAGTGCAATGAATTTGATGCTTCATCAAATTGCAAGATGGATGCGGCTTCGCTACCGGTTAGTTCGCTGGCGGCGACTTTCAGGCGCTGCACCAACTGTTCCATATCGGTAGCAGACTCAAGGTCATGGGTGACCGCGAGCAGGCGTTCCAGTTTTGGGGCTTGTTCAGATGATGACATGGCAGGTCTCAATAATACAGTAGTATCATTATACAATACAGGGTAATAAGTAGGAATTGCTGAGGCGCAACTTATCTCTGTCAGTAAATTGAAATCCAAATTGTAAGGAGTGTTTTTTCATGGCAAGAAAAAAAGTACGTGTCGCCATCATTGGGGTAGGGAATTGTGCATCTTCTCTGGTGCAGGGTGTCCACTACTATCGCAATGCAAAAGATACCGATACCGTTCCCGGTTTGATGCACGTCAGCCTGGGCGGGTATCACATCAGTGATATTGAGTTTACAATCGGTATTGATATTAATGCCACTAAGGTTGGGAAAGATATATCAGAAGCCATTTTTGCTTTTCCCAACAACACATACAAGTTCACCGATGTCCCTAAAATGAACGTGCCCGTAGTGCGCGGCATGACGCACGATGGACTGGGAAAGTATCTGTCTGATATTATTGAAAAGGCCCCTGGCCCCACTGCTGATATCGTTGGCCTGCTCAAAGAGACCAAAACCGATGTGGTGCTCAACTTTTTACCGGTTGGGTCCGAGATGGCCACCAAGTGGTACGTGGAGCAAACCATTGAGGCCGGCTGTGCCTTTGTGAACGGTATCCCGGTCTTTATCGCATCCAGCGAATATTGGTCTAAGCGCTTCCGCGATGCAAATCTGCCCGTTTTAGGCGATGATATCAAGTCCCAGGTTGGTGCGACGATTTTGCACCGCGCTATCACCAGTCTGTTTGTCGATCGCGGTGTGCAGATTGACCACACCTACCAGCTCAACTTCGGCGGCAACACGGATTTCCTGAACATGCTCGAGCGCGAGCGCCTGGAGAGCAAGAAGATTTCCAAGACCGGCGCGGTCACCAGCATGATTCCTTACGAGTTGAACAGCGATGATGTCCACGTTGGCCCCAGCGACCATGTGCCGTGGCTGACCGACCGAAAGTGGTGCTACATCCGCATGGAAGGCACAACCTTCGGCGATGTGCCGCTCAACGTAGAGACCAAGCTGGAAGTCTGGGACAGCCCCAATTCGGCAGGCGTGATGATCGATGCAGTGCGCTGCGCCAAGATCGCGCTCGACCGAAAACTGAGCGGCCCAATCATTGGTCCTTCATCCTACTTCTTCAAGACACCGCCAAAACAGTTCCGAGACAACGTCTGTCTCGAGATGACAGAAGCCTTCATCAAGGGCGATAGTAACGAATAGTGGTGCTCCTGTTCTGTCAGCAGATAAACTGCTGACAGAACAGGACATTATTGATTTATTGGTAAAATCCCCCCATGTTTCGATCTTCCCGCATCTTTCTATCCCTAAGTCTGCTGGCCGTTATTCTGACAGCGTGCTGGCCCTCATCCGCTTCTCCCCCCCCTGACATGGACATCGTCATGACCCAGGCTATCCAAACCGCGATGGCTGGCATGGTCACGCCTACCCCGCTTCCCACTGAAACCCTGCTGCCAACAGCAACGATGGCGCCGCGCACCCCGCCGGCATTGCCGCCAACCTTCACGACCAATGTGCTTAATCCATTAGATACGCCCCACACCTACGAGGCTGATACCTGCCAGTACCTGAAAAACAAATGGAATCCGAACAATGCCGCACCAGGCACTATCGTGATCGTCATCATGTTCCATGGCATCAATAAAGACGCCAGCAATCTGGATCCAAACGACATCACAGTAACCGACTTCAGGAAGTTGATGAATAGCCTGAAAGAGCTGGGGTTCGAAGCCATCAATGCCACCCAACTGGCAGACTTCATGGATTACAACGCCATGATTCCCCAACGTGCAGTTGTGCTGACTTATGATGACCGGCATCGGGCCGAAGCATATGAGCATTTCCGGCCTTTCGCAGAACAGTGGGGCTGGCCGGTGATCAATGGCTGGATCAGCGCCTTCGGCAGCGAAGATGCGTTCCTGGCGGAAAATGTGGCCCTGGCCGCAGAAGGCTGGATTGATTATCAGGCGCATGGCGTCGTACATAACATTAACATTGTGCCAGGTTCAACAGATGAGTTCATTTATAGTGAACTTCAGGGCTCAATTGACAATCTCCAGACGCATTTTGGAAAAACCCCCATTGCTTATATCTGGCCTGGCGGCGGATTTACCCCCCGCGGGGCGCAGGTGGCCCGTGAACTCGGTTACCGGCTTGGATTTACAGTCAACCCACGCGGCCCCATTATGTACAACTGGGTTCCCCAGGGAGATACGGAAGACCCGCAGCGGCCTTACTATATTCCTGAGGGCCCAGTTAATGACCCGAGACTCACCCTGCCGCGTTTCTGGCCTACCCAGGTGTTGGCGCAGTTAGATACCATCCGTGTTATGGGCAATGATGCCGTTGCTTACGCCGAGCAGAACAAAGCGATTGAATTGGAATACTACGATATCGTCTGCGCACCCACTTATGGGCCTATCCCAACTGCGCAATAGCCTAAAACGCTTTTGTCCTGAGCGGAGGGTTGAGTAGGCAGTGTTTTCTGCCCTATCGAAACCCGCAGTCGAAGGGCAAATACCCCGAATAATGGGCGTTTCGACTACGTTCGCCTATCGGCTCACTTCGCTCAACGAGAATAAACCCTCAAAATTCAAGACCACCCGCTTTGCGGGGGGCTTGAACAGGCCTTTATAGAGCCTGTTACTTGCAGCGCCTCAAGGCGCTGCTTTCTCTTTGTTCAAGCCTGGTGCACCGATTACCTAGCTACCCCTAAAGGGGATCTTCTGCTTCTTACCTACTGATCCGATCCATCATCTGGTCGTGCTTCTCTTGCTCTCGCACGTACTTCGCTATCGTCGCTTCCTTCAATCCCGCTATGTTCACATAGTACCCTCTGGCCCAAAAGTACCGGTTCCCATACTTGTATTTCAAGTTCGCATGCGGATCAAAGATCATCAGCGCGCTTTTCCCTTTCAGGTACCCCAGGAAACTCAACACACTGTAAGTGAAAAGTCTAATGGATTTGAACTCTATGGTTTTGTGATTTCAAAGTAATTGAACTGGCCCACGAGGTCGCCATCATCAGGGTTTTTTCTACCACGCTGCTGCTCAAGAAGCTGCCCAACCGCGTGCGCGGACGGGTACTTGGCACCGAGTTCGCCCTGCTGACCCTGGCCGGCGCGATCGGCTCAGGCCTGGGCGGCCGGCTGCTGGATGCGTTTGCTGGCTTCACATTGCAAAACCTGATTCTGTTGATGGGCGCGCTCATGCTGACGTTTGGGGGCAATTGGTTTGTTAATGGCGTGTGGCGTGGGAAGAAAGAGGTTGTCCCAGCTATCCTAGAGTAAAGCAGTTCCACTCGTTGCACAAACGGCAGTCATAGATACCGGGGATATCGGTATAAAATCAAAAATCCATGATAATATAGACAAACAAAGTCTGATTTACTTACAAAACCTACCCCCTTAAATTTTTCTATCGGAATGGAGAAATGTCCAAAGAACTATCGGCCAAGGACAAGAAAAAGAAACTCCAGTTAGAAAATGCTTTACAAAACTGGGATGTTTCATTATTTACTCGGAGTCGGCGTATGTTTAGCCTTCTGCCCAGCGACCCACGATGTACAAGTTGTCTTGCACCATTTGAAGGTGCCGGGGGAAGTTTCGTCAAAAAACTGCTGAACATAAGACGTTCAACCTTAAACCCATTAATGTGCAATCAGTGTGAAGAAGTGGTCAGACACCTGGAATATGGTGCAGAAATAGAAATGAGTATGCTTTTCGCGGATATCCGTGGGTCAACGCCGCTGGCAGAAAGTATGACACCTACTGAATTCAAAAACTTAATCTATCGTTTCTATAACGAGACCACACACGTACTTGTTCACAGCTATGCGATCATTGACAAATTGGTTGGAGATGAAGTTACCGGGTATTACCTGCCTACATTTGTTGGGAAAGAGTATGCTCACAGGGCCGTGCAAGCAGCACAGGATATGCTTGCAGTAACCGGACACGCCGACCCTGAAGGGCCGTGGGCGCCCGTCGGCGTAGGTATCCATACCGGGAGAGCCTATTTTGGGGCGGTCAGCTCAAATGATGGATTAGTGGAGCTAACAGCATTAGGGGATGCCGTCAACACTGCTGCCCGGCTGGCCTCACAAGCTGGGACCGGTGAGGTCGTGATCAGTGAGAGTACGGCTCAAAAAGCTGGACTTGATACCACTAACCTGGAAAAGCGAACGCTTGAATTGAAAGGCAAAAGCTCTCCTATGGATGTCTGGGTGATGCATATCTCTTAGCTGATGATTACTGGACGTGATAAGGAATACATGGATATGACTGACAGTTTGCATACAACGGACGAAAACACCAAATTAGCTGACCAGGATTCAACCCGTCCAGATACGTTGACCCTGGCTGGACTTGTCGTCTTGGTATTCTTGGCATCTGCCAATGTGATTGCGGTTAAATTTACCAACCAAGAACTGCCACCCTTCTGGGGCGCTGGTACCCGTTTTGCTTTCGCAACGGCTCTTTTTTATGGGGTTGTTTTATTTCAACGTTTAAAGTTTCCTCGAGGCCGCGCCCTTGTAGGTGCTATTCTTTTCGGCATTTTACAATTTGGGCTTGGCTTTGCGCTGGCATATTGGGCGCTTCTTGAGATACCTGCCAGTTTAGCATCGGTCTTCCTGGCAATGTTACCTCTTTTCACACTTTTATTCGCCTTTATTGCCCGCCTCGAGTCGATTCGCATGCGTGGAGTCCTGGGAGCGTTGCTGGCGATTGCAGGAACCGCAATAATATTTGGCACAGGGACGGGAAAGGTTATTTCCCCTTTATACCTACTTGCGGCGTTCGGAGCAGTAGTATGTTTCTCGTTAGCGCCTGTGGTTGTGAAACTACATCCCCAAATTCATCCTGCCGTCATGAACACCGTTGGAATGTTCACAGGGACATTGATACTGCTCGGTCTATCATTTTTTTACGATGAGAGTGCGGTTATCCCCAATAAAATGGAGACATGGATAGCACAAATCTACCTCATTACCTTGGGCTCGGTGGGAGTATTTGGCTTGATCTTATTCCTCTTAAAACGTTGGACTGCCTCGGGTGTGTCGTATCAAACTGTCCTCACCCCCATTGTAACCATCAGCCTTTCAGCGTGGCTTTTGGGAGAGTCCCTGACCAGCGGTCTTTTCGCAGGATGCCTATTTGTCATTGCTGGTGTCTATATAGGGGCTTTGGCACCCGACCGCAACAAGGTTTAAAGTTAAGAGTTTATTCCTGATGTCCGAATATTATGATGACAGGTACCGTGAGAATAAGAACTACTGGGGGAAGCAGCCTTCTTCAATGGCACGTATATTTTTTCAGAGGTTCCCGCCCACTGAGGGGCAAGCGTTAATTGAAATTGGTTCCGGACAGGGCAGAGACTCGATATTCTTTGCACAAAATGGCTGTCTAGTTACAAGTTTCGATTTTTCTATGGAAGGCGTAAAGAAGGCAATCGCACGAGCCAGTGAACTGAATTTGTCCATCGATTTTTTCCAGGCAGACATCAATGAATACCGACTTAAAAAACCCTATGATGTTGTATTTGCTTCGGGAGCATTGCATTATATTCCACAAAACCTGAGAGTAGAAATTATTTCGAATTACAAACAGTTCACTGTTCCGGGAGGAATTCATGCTTTCATGGTTCCCGTTGACAAGTCTTTTATTCCGAAAAACCCGCAAGACGACCCGCTGGAACAGAACTGGATTTCGGGTGAAATCCTGACTTATTATCATGACTGGAAAATAGAATTATTCAGCGAGGAAATACAGGATGATGGTCAAAGCGGCTACAAATGGGCTTTCAACCGCATGATTGCCAGAGAACCATCCAACTTTGAGTAGTTTTTTTCCCATTTAGAAAAGGAGCAAAGCATGTCAGTCAAGGCACAAGCATCAGGGATTATCGATCACCCGGTTTCGAAAGTATTCCAATTCCATGCTGTTGAGCATGTCCAAAATCACCCCCGCTGGGATCAATACATACAATTAGATCATTTGACCGATGGCCCGATGGGCGTGGGGAAAATGATTAAAAGGGTCAACTCGCGCAGCGGTAAACCCGTCGAAGGCACGATGGAAGTGGTGGAGTTCGAGCCGGACCAGGCCGTCACAATGCTTATTCACGATGGTTCCGTCAAATTAATTGCGCGAGCCACCTACCAGGCCGAAAGCGATGACCGCACCCGGCTTACCATGAAGATCGAATTTCCCGATTTGGATGAGATGGACACGGACATGCTGGAAACCGCGATGCAGGGAAGTATCCGCAATATCAATCAGCTGCTTACTTCTGAGAATAGTACATAACGAATCATCCGGAGTCAGAACTCGGAAATGGTCCCGTTGGCCATCATTTCGGCTTCGTTCTGGAAGATGGCCATGGCGGTGTTCATCCTTTTGAATCCGAGTTTGGCATAAAAGCCTTCTTTGCCCGGGCTGGCATACAGGATGATTTTTCTGTGGCCTTCAGAGAGTTTGACAAGCTTTTTAACGATCTCTTTTCCCAGGCCATGCCCCTGATATTCCGGATGGACAGCGATATCACATAGATACGAAGTGTCTTTGCCATCTGCCAGGCCTCTTCCGGCGCCGATGAGTACGTTTTTATGATAGACGAAGCATTTGAATTTGCTGTTGGAAAATACGAGCTTTAGGTGATCCGGTAATTTGGTGCCAAGGGGGGCGATCCTGTACAACTCGGATAACTCATTCCAATTGATTTTGGTCTGGTCAAAATGCCATGTGTGCTCCATATGATATTTCCTGTTTTCTAATCAGCATCCTTAGGGGAGTTTACCAACCAGACTGCCATTTTCCCTTTACCCTTCACCATTACAGTCCCGCGCGGCTCACACATGAACTCGTCTTTGATCAACTCGTAGGTGGCCCGTGTGATTTGCACCGCGTTTCCGACACCATGCGATTCCATGCGGCTGGCTACATTGACCGCGTCACCCCAAACATCGTACACAAACTTACGACGACCGATCACGCCTGCAACCATCGAGCCTGAGTTAATCCCGATTCGAAAGCTCAAACGATGTCCGTTTTGGAAAGTATGCGAGGAAACGTAATCACGCATCTCCAATGCCATGTGTACCAGAGCCTGGGCGTGATCGGAACATCCACGCGGCACGCCGGAAGCGACCATATAGCTGTCGCCGATTGTGCGGATCTTTTCCACGCCATATTTATCCAGCAGCGAGTCGAAGAACGAGAAGACTTCGTTGAGCAATTCGACCATTTCCACAGGAGGAAGTTTTGCTGAGAGTGGGGTGAACCCCACCATGTCCGCGAACAGGACGCTGGCTTCATCGTATTGATCGGCGATGGTGCGATTCTCGTTTTTCAGAATCGCAGCGATCTCTTTGGGAAGGATATTCAACAACAGGTCTTCCGCTTTTTGTTGGTACAAGTTTTTCTGTCCCACAAAATAATAGACCAATACAAAAAGAAGAAAACCGACTCCGCTGATATTGATGACAAAAAAGAATGTTCTTACGGTTGGCGATAAATTGTTGGTGAAACGCACATAAGGTTGTAAAAAACCGCTGATGACTACGAGTACTACATAGGCAAAAAACCAGCGCGGCGCATAACGGGGTTCATCAAAAAGCATTGCGCTGATAGCGGCCGGCAGCGACCATAAAACAACTGCGCTGCCGTTTATGAATCCGCCCAGAACAACCATCAAAATAAATGGGAGCAGCAGACCCAGGGCGAGTTGGCTGAAACGAAAAAAACGGTACTGACGCGTCAGCCCAAAATGGATGATGCTCAAAAGGGAGACAAAAGCATAGGAAAGAGGAATTGACCCCGCCAGTGGTTCACCGAAAATAACATACCCTATGCCCCACATGGTCGCTAAAAGCATAAAGATGAAAGAAGATAACACCAGCAAAGATTTTTGCAGGCGGATATCCTCTTCGTCGTTTGGGTCTGAACCGATGCGGGTGATTGCTGAAATGAGTCGGTTATATAGATTACGGATCAATAAGTGCCTTTCTACAATAAAGCTATCACTATATTTTTTTCCAATAAATTGATATTTTAACCCAAGTATATATGATTTCTTTGGGTAATGGCTGCTTAGATATTGAACGGTTTAATTGTGCGATAAAAAAACGAGGCGACCCCACCGGTTTTCCTGGCGCCCCGTTCGGGCCGTGAACCCGCTGCCGTCCGTCGCGAGCGACAAAAACCGTCTCGTCCCGGGGAGCCGCGACAAGCGGTCCGAACGGGAGGTTACGCGAGGGCGAGACGACCGAACGCCACGAGTCCCCGAAGTGGAACGGAGTGGGAGGACGGTGTGGCGAGGTATCCACATTTATCGATGCGACATGATACATGCATACAATTATGCTATCATGGGGGTAGTTATTGGTTTAATGAAGGAGTAATCATGTCTGAAAGGAAGGTTCGTTTTAATCGTAGAGATTTTTTGCGCTTGTCTGCGCGACTGGCCGGGGGTCTCGTCGTGGGTCCCATCCTGGGGGCCTGCCAGAAGCTCGGCTTGATCGAAGCGACCGGGACACCATTCCCCTCATCCACACCAAGGATTGAAGGTTCCAGCACATACACGCCCACAGCGGCTGTCTCGACCGAGATCTCTCCATCGGTACCTGATGGGAATGCCGGGATTGCCTTTGTCCGCACGCGTGACCGTCTGGAAGGCGTCCACCGGGCGATTTCCTTGCTGGGCGAAAACAGGATCAGTGGGAAAAAGGTCTTTCTCAAGCCCAACTTCAACAGCGACGATCCTGCACCTGCCTCCACCCACCCGGACACCCTGCGAGCGATGGTCGCATCTTTGCAGGAAATGGGCGCGGGGTCCATCACAGTTGCCGATCGCAGCGGTATGGGTGATACCCGCCGGGTGATGGAAAACCTTGGAATATTCGATCTCGGGCAGGAACTTGGCTTTGACACCCTGGTCTTCGATGAGTTGACAGATGCGGATGATTGGGTGTTGGTCCAAAACGATGGAGATCATTGGAGAACCGGCTTTCCGGTCCCCCGTCAGTTGTTAGAGGCGGAAGCCATCGTGCAGACCTGCTGTCTCAAGCCGCATCGCTTTGGGGGGCATTTCACCCTGTCCCTGAAAAATACGATCGGGATGGTTGGGAAGTTCAAGGGCAGCGGTGGTCGCAACTACATGACTGAACTGCACACGTCCCTTTCTCAGCGCCTGATGATCGCGGAAGCCAACACCTTTTATAATCCCGCCCTGGTCGTCCTCGATGGAGTCGAAGCCTTCATCGACGAAGGCCCCGATACCGGCACCAAGGTTTGGGGGGATGTCATCATGGCCGGGACAGACCGGGTGGCGATCGACGCAGTCGGTTTGACACTCCTGCGTATGCTTGGGTACACGGGTAAGGCTGCAAATGGACCGGTATTCGCGCAGGAACAGATTTCCCGGGGGGTAGAACTTGGGCTGGGGGTCAACGGC
>Ga0209536_100007339_pt1 | contig 16723 bp, 15 predicted proteins | sample DeeMarSeWOR28_12_FD_187461 | JGI IMG/M metagenome (GOLD analysis project Ga0209536, IMG submission 187461) | Marine sediment microbial communities from White Oak River estuary, North Carolina - WOR-2-8_12 (SPAdes) (version 2) | ecosystem: Environmental > Aquatic > Marine > Intertidal zone >... | reverse complement strand
GGGCAATGGTGGGGAAGACGGCGTTCTCAAATTGCAGCTCGATCAGCTGATCACCTGCAACTACACAAGTAATACAACGGGTCTTTCCTATCTCTTTTCCGGCTGCGACCTGACAGCGGCACAGGGCGGTGATCCAATCGAAGCCACTGACATTGTGCTCCATATCGAAAGCGGTGATACCAGTGCCATGACGGAAGTGACGTTGGTGCTGCCACTGATTGCGCCCGATCTGGATCTGGGTATTCCCGCTGCCTACGCCTGGGCAGCCGAACGGGAACTGGCGATGCTACCCCTGGTGGCCTGTACGGAGGAGTTGTTGGTCGCCGCCCGGCCGGAACGGGACCCGCGCACAAATGCCGTCTGGCGGCTAAGTAGTCCGGGCAATGGCGACCGTGTGTCCGGCGTGCTTTCCATTATCGGGACTGCCGATTTTGACCCGGACAAGGTCCAGTTTTATAAGGTGGAAATCGGCCGGGGAGACCGGCCGGACGAATGGATCACCCTGGGGGAAACGCACAATGAGCCGGTGGTCAACGGACAATTGGAAAAGCTGGTGGCCGCAGCCTTTGAACCGGGACCTTACTCTTTACGGCTGGTGCTGGTCCGCTGGGATGGAAACTACGTTGGCGAGCCGGATGTGGTTACTTTTCTGATTGAATAGGGGTCACCCTGCCCGTTTTCGCGCATTGATGCCCATAATTTTGGAAAGCGAGGCAGGCGATAGTACGGTCGCCTGCCTGGCCTCATACGTGGGGGGAGGCCAGGCGCACTTTCTTTTTGCAAAAAGTAGCACATCGACAAATAATACACCGTCGTGTGTGGTTTCAAAGCCGCTATTGATGAGACTTTTAAAGAAGCAGGGCGTATTGTGCAGTGAGGAATTACGGATGATTGCCCCACCCGCGATACGTTACGTGTAATAATTTGGAGTGCTATGGATTGGATAACCGACCCCCAAGTATGGATTGCTTTCGTCACCCTGGTTGCGCTGGAATTGGTGCTGGGGGTAGACAATGTGATCTTCATTTCAATTCTCTCCGCAAAACTGCCGGTTGAGCAACAAAGTCGCGCCCGACGCGTTGGGCTGGCGCTGGCGGTGTTCTCGCGGATTTTGCTATTGTTTTCCCTTTCCTGGATCATCGGTCTGACGGAGCCACTTTTTGAAGTGTTTGGGTTTGAGGTCTCCGGCCGGGACCTGATTTTGCTCATTGGCGGCCTGTTTCTGATGGGGAAAGCTACTTTTGAAATCCATGAAAAGCTGGAAGGCGAAGAGGGACATGCTTCTGAACGCGTTCCAGCTACCTTTGCCAGCGTCATTTTTCAGGTGTTGTTGCTGGACGTTGTGTTTTCACTGGATTCCGTTATTACGGCGGTGGGTCTGGTAGATGAGATTTTGATCATGGTTGCCGCCGTCATTATTGCGGCAGTGGTTATGATTATCTCCGCCGACCCCATTGCGAATTTTGTGGACCGACGACCGACGGTGAAAATGCTGGCGCTTTCTTTCCTTCTGCTAATCGGTTTTACGCTAATCGTTGAAAGCCTGCATTTGCATATTCCCAAGGGGTACATTTACTTCGCCATGGGCTTCTCGATCTTTGTGGAGATTCTCAATTTGCGGTTGCGCGGGAAGGCAGAAAAACCAGTCAAATTACACTCTGCCTACACGCCCCCGGCTGAAGAAAGTGCGACCGCGACGACTGCTACTGATTAAAGGGACTTTCTGATTGCCGGTCACTCTGTTTTCAGGCGTTGTGCAGGTCATGCCATGCCTGCACAGTGTGGTTTTTCTAGCGAATCCTGGCGCTGGACGCATATAATTACCCCAAGCGGAGTGGCATTCTGCCCGTTTCCTGGAATCATTCATTCGTTCGCCTATTCGGTTGGCAGGTGCTAAGATAATGTCAACCACTGAAACAATCCATATCCCACTTGCCCATCAGAAAACGTCGAAATGGGGTGCGTGCATTCAAAGGCAACAGCCCATTCGTCTTGGTTACTAATTAACCCGAAATATATATTGTCCGTTTGCGCGACACCCCGTAGGTCTCGCAGACCTACGAGGTGTGAACAGGACTAAATACGACTGAATTAGTTGAACAAAAGGAGTTATGCAGACATGAGAATTGGCATTTTAACCGGTGGTGGCGATGTTCCTGGACTAAATCCCTGCATCAAGCAAGTCGTCTATCAGGCAATCGATCAGGGCCATGAGGTTATCGGCCTGCGGCGGGGTTGGGGCGGTATTCTCGAAATAAACCGGGATAATCCCGAGTCCATTAAGAAAAATACGATTCCGCTGAACAAAATTATCGTCCGCAAAATCGATCGCTCCGGCGGCACTTTTTTACATTCCAGTCGCACCAATCCGGGAAAGGTTAAAGCCGGGGCGGTGCCGGATTTTCTACGTGATCCGGATCACCCAGAGGCAGAAGCGGCCGATAACAGCTTGCGTGATTTTACTCCCCATGTCTTGCAGAATCTGGAATTCTTGAAGATTGACACCCTGATTCCTATCGGTGGGGATGATACCTTGAGTTATGGCGAACGGCTGCACAGCGAGGGCTTTCCAGTCGTAGCGATCCCGAAGACCATGGACAATGATGTGTATGGCACGGATTACTGCATTGGCTTCAGCACAGCGGTGACGCGCAGCGTGCAATTTTTGCACCAGCTCCGCACCAGCGCCGGGTCACATGAGCGGATTGCGGTGGTGGAGTTGTTCGGCCGGAATTCCGGCGAAACCAGCCTGATTAGCTCTTACCTGGCCTATGTGGACCGGGCCCTTATTTCCGAGGTTCCCTTTGACCCGGAAAGACTGGCCGAATTGGTGATGCGTGACAAATTGGCCAATCCCAGCAACTACGCCATGGTGACCATCAGTGAAGGGGCACACATGATGGGCGGCGCGGTGGTAGAATTTGGGGAAACCGATGCTTATGGGCACAAGCGCCTGGGCGGTATTGGCGAAATCACCGGGGAGGCCTTGAAAAAGCTAACCGGGCAAAACATTATTAGCCAACGGGTGGCCTATTTAATGCGCTCCGGTGTGCCCGACGCGCTGGATTTGATGGTGGCTTTTAATTATGCTTCACTGGCAGTGGATTTGGTGACGAAAGGGGTTAGTGGCCGGATGGTCGCCTTGCGGGACGGTACGTATACGCATATTCCCATGAGTCAGGTTACCAGCGGTATCAAGCGGGTCGACGTGGATGAGCTATATGATGTGAAGGAGTACCGGCCGCGTGTGCGTGGCGTGCAGGGCAAGCCGATGTTCCTGTATTAAGTCCTGCGTTATTATCTCCTGAGTAGACCGCTAAAAGGGTGGCCCATTTTTAAATGACCCGGCAGGTTGGCCAAACTAGCCGGGTCTTTAGTTACTGGTTATTTGGAGGGTAAAGGGTAAAAGAATGGAGTCGTTGGTGCCGGTAGCGCCGTCTGCATCCAGTACCGGCCGGCGTACCCCATCCTCAGCCGTATACAAGCCCACAATCAAGGTGTATTCTCCATCCGGTGTCCCAGCAGGTATGGCAATACTAATTTCGTCCCGAATCACTTCGCCATCGGCGCGCAAGGTCGCCGGCAAACCACCAGGCCATTGGTCGCCCTGGGCCACGATTTTCCCCTGGGCGTCTATGAGGTGGACAAAGACTGTGTAATCCGCCGCCGGCCGGTCGGCAGCCTGCCAATGGAGAACAAGGTCGAAGGGTTCTCCAGCGGCAAGTGTGCCGGTGGGGAGGTCAACGCCAAGCAGGGTTAATGCCTCTCCCGCTACCCCTAAAAACGTTCCATTCAAAGGATAATCCATTTGAACCGGCCGGGTGAAGTTGCGGTCGGTTGCGGCGACTTCTACCTGACCGATTTCCTGGGTAGGGCAATCAGACATTTCTGCAGCGCAGGTGGCAACAGTGAGCGGGTATGTGCCGGCCGGAAAAGTGGGTGGTACAGGTAGTAAATATTTTTCCTGGATTGTTTCGCCGGCCCGCCAATTACCGGCCGGGTATTGAGTGCTCAGCGGTAGTTCTACAGCCGGCGTGTTGCCTAATTGGAAGAAAACCGTGACGTTGTCCGGCAAATTCCCGGCCGGGGCGTGCCAGAAGAGATCCAGCGGTATCCTGTCGCCGGCGGTAACCTGTGGCGGAATCGCTCCCGTGCCCAACAGGATGAGTTCTCCAGCCAGCCAGGAGCTTTCCACAGGGAACGGCACGACAACCTCCGGCGGAGATACCGGATTTGCCGGTGAGGGCCAGGACACAGCGTTGGTGGTGTAAGTGACACCCTGAAACACGCCCTGGCTATCGCGCAGGGGCAGGCGAGCTCCGGCTTCCCCGGCAAACAGGGCGATTTGCATTGTGTAGTCGCCGGGCGGAGCAGCAGCGGGCAAATCGACCGGGTAACGCAGATGGGGCCGTTCGCCCGGTGCCCAGAATTCCGGCGGGAAGTACACTTCATTGAGCAACGGCGTTTCCAGGCGCGACCATTCATTCCCGGCCGGGTCATGCACGGTGATGACTGCGGCAATATCTTCTGTGGTGGGTTGGGTCACTCCCCAGATGACATCCAGGTAGAGTTTTTCTGTACCGATAGAGGGCTGCGCAGCCCAGAGCTGCACCGTCTGGCCATAGAGGAGCGGTGAGTCCCAGGTAGCGGGAACTGTCTGGGGTTGCGGGTGGGGGTTGCGGAAAACCCAGGCCTGATCCAGGCCGCCATAGGTGATGGTATGCAGCATTTCGAATTCATCTTCCAGGCGGGCAAACCCGGCGGGATCGATCTGCTTGCTATTCAGAGAAAGGAGTATGTTATTTGCTGCCGGCATGGTGTCGGCGTCAAAAATCATGCTCCGGCCGGTGTAAAAAGGAGCCAGGGCGGGCAATGAGTCGGCTACGGCGACCAGGTCACCGGTTCCATTCTGGGTGTTCAGCCATTGCGCGCCAGCGCTGATGCCTTCACCCCAGCCGACACTCACCACCTGGGCGGCCACCGACGGCCCGCCCAAAAGGAGATTGTAAGCGGACAGAGGGAAAGGAGTATAACGCAGCAAATACAGGGTTTGCAGAAGCAACAAGAGAATCGTGCCGGCGTTGAAACTGCGCTGCCGGCCGGTAGGCGCGCGCATGACCAGCGAGCGGAGATGCCACCAGCCCAACGCAGATAGTATGATCAACGATGGAATCACCGGCAGGGCGTAGCGGTCGAACTTTTTAGCAGCCAGACTAATGCCGGCCAAAAATAAAATCACCCAGGCGGCCAGCAGCAGGGTGGAAAGCGGGGGTAGGCGACGCAAGCGCACCAGTTGGATAATGAGCATCAGTGCGGCCACGATTAACCCGGCAAATACTACCGGACTGAGCCGCAGGGCCAGATTTAGCGGATAAAACCAGAGCCCATGTTCAAAGGTGACCTGACCGAGGAAAAATGTGGGGCGTAACGCTTCTTCGATGTGCCGGCCGGCATCGCTGCCGGTTTGGGTAAATACATTAAGGGGAGCGGCCCACAAAGCGGGCAGTAGCACCAGCAGGGTCAGCAGGCAGGACAGGAGCCAGACGGCCCCGTTTTTGATCGCCTGAGGGAAACGGGAGGAGAGAGATTCGGGTTCTGTTTTCCGGTTTGGCCACCAAAGCTGCACAAATAGGTATAAAGCGGCCAAAGGAAGTAAGAGTATGGCCGGAGATTTACTCAGAATAGCAAGCCCGGCCATGATTCCGGAAAACAGCGCCATCCGCCACCGGCCGGCCGGCGTCACCAGACCCAGACTGACCAGTGATAAGGTGGCAAATGTGGTCATTAAGCCGTCCACGTGCAACAATCCAGAGAGCCCGGCGACAAATGGGTCCAGGGCCAGCAAGAGTGTGGCCAGCACGGCAACCGGCCGGTTATACAGCCGACATAACAACGGAAATAGAGCAGCCAGCCCCAGGCTGTTGACCACGGCAGCGGCGACGCGCCCCCCGGTTAAAAAGGTGGCCAATTGCTGAAAGGCTGCGGCGTTATCCGGGGCCAGCCAGGCGATTTGGGTGATCCAGGTATAAGTGTCCTGAGCGGCCGGTTGGAAAGCCAGTTGCAGGCTAATAGCCAGTGCGCCCAGCCAGGTGGTGGTGACACCCGGATGGCCGGCGATCAGCGTATCTACCCATTGGCCGTGCAGCAACGCTTCCCGAAATAACACCGAACGATACACCCAGGTCAATTCATCCGGGGTAATGTACCGCTCGACGGCAACCAACCGTGGCAGCAGGGCGATAATGAAGAGGACGGCCATGAACAGCAAGGTTCGTTGCCGGGTCCAGGTGTTGGAAGATGGCATAGACGGGGATCATAAAGGAAAATAGATGAGCGCTCAAATCATAATTAGCAAAAGCAAAAAATGGCGGGTTTTATTGCTCCTGGCCCTGGCGGAAACGCTGGCGATGGCAGTCTGGTTTTCCGCTTCCGCCGTCGTGCCGGCTTTAACCGACCTATGGGACCTGGATGCCGGGGGACAGGCCTGGCTGACGATGTCGGTACAGATCGGTTTCGTGGTAGGCGCTTTTGGTTCAGCGTTGCTGAATCTGGCGGACCGCATTCCCGGCCGGTGGTTGTTTGCCGGTTCGGCGGTGGCCGCGGGAGTAGCCACGCTGCTCATTCCGGCTGTGGCCGGCGGGTTGGCGGTAGCACTGGCATTGCGGTTTCTCACCGGCGTTTTTCTGGCCGGCGTTTACCCGGTGGGGATGAAGATCATGGCTACCTGGACCCGGGCCGATCGTGGTCTGGGCATCGGCTTGCTGGTGGGGGCCTTAACGTTGGGGTCGGCGCTGCCCCACTTGTTAAATGCGTTCGGTGGATTGGGATCATCCTGGCAACCGGTATTATATTTGGCCGCCGGATCGGCGCTGCTAGGTGGGCTGGTGGGGGCTTTATTTGTGGATGAAGGACCGTACCAGCAGCAAGCGCCGCCCTTTAACTGGCGCTATGTGGGGCAAATTTTGCGGGACCGGCCGGTGTTGCTGGCTAACTTCGGTTATTTGGGCCATATGTGGGAACTGTATGCGATGTGGGCCTGGGTCCCCGTTTTTTTGCTGGCCAGTTTTTCGCTGCGGGGCGTGGATCCCGTGTGGGCCAGCCTGGCTGCTTTTGGGGTGATTGCCGCGGGCGGGGTGGGTAGCTTTGTGGCCGGCCGGCTGGCGGATAAGCATGGCCGGACGGCGATCACCACCGCTTCGCTGGTCATCAGCGGGGCCTGCGCGGTAGGCATCGGCTTCTTGTTTGGCGGACCACCTTGGTTGCTGGTGTTGGTCAGTCTGATCTGGGGCTTTGCCGTAGTGGCCGATTCCGCCCAATTTTCGGCGGCGGTCAGTGAGTTAGCCCCATCCGACTATGTGGGCACGGCGTTAACTTTGCAAACCAGCCTGGGCTTTTTACTCACTCTGTTTACCATTCGCCTGATTCCACCATTGGAGGCGGCGGTCGGTTGGCGCTACGCCTTTATCGTGCTGGCGTTGGGTCCCCTGTTCGGTATCTGGGCCATGCAGGTTTTACGCCGGCACCCTGTCGCACCAAAGATGGCTAACGGCAAACGCTGATTGTTTTTTATTACCGTTCTCGGTTAAAATGGGAAAGATGAGCGAAGGCAATTTTTATGCGCAGGTATATGCAGTGGTACGGCGCATCCCGGCCGGGAAGGTGACCAGTTACGGTCGGGCGGCGCAAATGCTCGGCCGGGCCAACGCCGCGCGGGCCGTGGGTTATGCCCTTAGCGCGCTACGTGACCAACCCCAACAAGAGCCGGTGCCCTGGCAACGGGTGGTGAATGCCCAGGGGCGGATTAGCATCGTTAACCGGGAACACACGGGCCAGCAACAGGCGCAGCTATTGCGAGCGGAAGGGGTAGCAGTGAGCGAAGATCTGCAGATTAACCTGGATGTTTACTTGTGGGAGGGACTACACTGGGTAGAGATTGACGATATTATTTCCGGTGATTATTCCGCTACATCCTCAGCAAAGGAATCGGCATAATACCAGGTAATGATGCGGGCATCGCCCCAGGGCTTCAGGGCCAGCATTAGCTGGTGGCCCGGCTCGGATTTAAGCGCGGCAAGATAGTCCTGGCGGGAGTCGAAGTAAAGCTCATACATCAAGTGAAAACGGGATTCGCCACCGCCCGGCTTGCCGTGGATGCGGCTGAGTTCGGTGCGTCGCAGGCCGGGCAGTTGTTCGGCCAATGGTAAATGGGTATGGGAAAAGAAATGCTCCAGGGCATCGGCATCATCAACCTGGCGGTAAATGGTCACAAACTTAAACATGGTCAGTCCGGCCCGGGCACAAATGGATTCGGCTCAGCATTTGTGGGGAATCAATCACCCGGGGCAGCAGCTTCTTCTGTGGGGCTGTTTTCCGCGGTTGGGGCCGCGGCTGTGGATTCGTTCCAGATTGCCGCCACCCGGCCGATGATTGCCTCGCGCTGTTCTTGATAGGAGGCTTCATCCACTTCCCCGGCGGCATAACGCTGGTCCAGTTGGGCAATGGCCTGTAGCAATTGTTCACGCTCACCCCCGGCCGGTGTTTGTGCGACCGGGTTCACTGCAGGTGCATGAACTGCAGCCGCAGAGGCGGCCTCTTCGGCATCCAGTTCCGCTTCAAATGAACGCTGGCGTTGCAGGCTCACGTAATATAGCCCACCGCCGACCACCAGAAGCAAAATGCCGGCCCCGACCAAAATTTGTTCGGTAGTTGTGTCACCGATTTGGATGGCGCTACCACCGGCAGGGGGGACCACCTGCGGCCGGCCGTCTAAGCCGATTTGTAGGGCCGATCCGGCCGGTAGACCGGCCTGCGTGTAGGTCTGAAAGGCTTCACCATTCATCGTCTGCACCCCGGAAGCGATCCAGCCACCAATTTCTTCGCTTACCTCCACTCCGGCCTGGGGCATGACCAGGTTGGCGCCGGCCATCTGGTAATTGATCGGATGGGCCAGCGTCAACTCGTTATCATAAGGCAGGATATAGCTGACCAGCAGGTTCAATGTAGAGCGCCCAGGGCGCACCGGGGTCACATCCGCCCAACCGGTCCCCGTTTCCAGCAAATTGTTGGCAGGCACAAAGCTTTCCAGGGAGCCAAAAGTACGCGTAAATTGCGGGTCCTGGGCGCCAGCGGGCAGAACAATCTCTACTGTGCCCGCGCCGGGAATGCCGTTTGGTCCCATGTAAACCAGCGGGGCGTTATTCCCAAACTGGTACAACTCATTCACCTGCACAGCGCCGTCGGCGAAGCTCAAAATAATGTGTACCTGGTCCAGGACAATATCGCGGTCATCGGTGGTGGTTTCGTAGACGGATACCGGCAGGGCCAGGGTCGGGTCATTACGCTCCAGCTGGCCGAAATCGCTACCGTAGGGCACGCCGGCGTATTCCAATGTGGTTACGTAAATCAGGTCCGGGGCCACCTCGGCCACGGTAAACTGGAAGGCACCTTCCTCATCCAGGATGGTAGTCTGAGTGAGGATCGGCTGGAAGTCGGTACTAAACGCGTTGAGGGTCACAGTGAGCGGATCGACCACGGCGGTATCATCGGTGAGATTCAAAACCGCGCCGGTAATGGTGCCGGCTTCAATGGGCGCCAGTGCCGCCAGGGGATCAAAGGGGAGATAGCTAAAGGTGCGCGCGTAATCGACCACCAACCATAGATCATCTTCACCTAGTGTATAGGTATGTTCGGCAATGTCCGGGTCATTCAAGACAGTAAACACATCCTGATTGCTACGATTAAACCAGTAAGCTGGGTCGGTGACAATCGGGTCATCGGCCGTGTGGCATTCCGCGCATTCGGCCGCGAAAATAGTTTCCCCAATCGAGATGTTTTCCGGCGGAGTGCCCAGACCATAAATAGAGGCAATCAGGTCCCAACGGTTTTGGTTGCTGATCGGGTTGCTACTGGTCGGGCCAAAGGCGGGCATGATCGGCCCGAAATCACCCATAATACCGTTAGTAATGATGTTGAACATTTCCACGGGTACCGCCCGGCGCATGTACTCCGGGTCGGCAAAAGCGGTGGGCGGGACAGCCGAATTGGGGGCTAATTCGCCGTCACCCAGTCCTTGCGCGCCGTGACAGTTGGCACAACGATTCTGGTACAGAGCGCTACCAGCTTCACCGTCCGGTATGGTTTCTGGTGGTGGCGGCTCCGTCTCCGTCTGGGCGAGCACCGTCTGCCGGGCGAAGATCGCGGTGGAGAGCAGGAGGATAAGGAGGAGCAAGATGTGGCGTGGGGAACGTTGCATTTTAGAATTTGTGGCCGCAGTAAGCGCAGAATTTGTCCCCGGTCTCGCGGGCATTGCCGCATTGGGAGCAGAACCGGCCGGTTGCCGGTGCGGCTTCGTTTGCTTTTCCGGCGGCAACCACGGCGGGGGCGATTTTTACTGGTTCCGGGCTGGGTTGGGCCAGGCGTAGTTGAGCCACCGCGGCTTCAATTTCGGCGCGCATGCTTTCATCAACCGGAGCCATGGTTGCGGCTGGAGCGGTTGTTTCTGGCTCGACCACCGGTTCTTCACCGGCCGGGTCAAGCTGATCGATTTCCCGCAGTATTTCGGCGGTCTGGTGAACGAGTCGTTCGCGTTGCGACTGGAATATCTCCTCCGGCATTTTACCGGTCTCGTAATCAAATTCCAGCGCCTTGATCTCATCCAGCAGTACCGCTTTCTGCAGTTGCAGAGCCTTCCGGCGCGTAATGGGCCCGGCCGGGGCCGGTTTCGGCAGCCAGAAGGGGCGAGTAACAAAGAGGCCGACACCAAATACCAGCGCCAGCCCCAGCAAAATTGATCCTATCGGCATAATCTTCTCGGAGCCTTTTGAACTTTTATGCTTAATGGTTGAAAATGCTAAGCAGAAAAACCTTCAAAAGTCTGTATCGTTTTTATTGGGAAAGTAAATTACCGATCTGGCCGTGTAAAGTGGCTTCATTGACCGGGCCGATTACAACCTGGGCAATGGTGCCGTCTTTACCAATGAAAAAGGTCTCCGGCACACCGGTAATTTCATATTTGTCAGAAATGGCTGAGCGCAGGTCGGGGGCGTTGGGATAAGTGATACCATACTCGGCCAGGTATTCCAGGGAGTTGGGTTCGGCGTCCACATAGGCCACGCCGAGAAAGACCACCTCATCGCCATACTGGCGAGAAGCCTGTTCCAATAGATCGGCCTCCAACCGGCACTCTACACACCAGGAAGCCCAGAAGTTGAGGACAACAACCTTGCCCTCCAGGTCGGTTAAATTGGCTACCGACCGGCCTTCCCAATCGTAACCGTCGAAGAAGGCCATTTCAAAATCCGGAGCTGCCTGGCCGGCTTCCGGCCGGGGGGCATTAACGTTAACCAATCCCCAGCCCAGCAGACCCAGGAAGCCGATAGCCAGCGCCCATATGGCCACATGGGTCCAGCGAATCCCTTTTTTGGCGGGTGGTGCGGCCGGTTCTGCCGGTGCGGCCGGTTTGTCTGTTTGCAAAGGAGGTAATGTCTGATCTAATTCACTCATGATTTAGATTGATCCCTTAGTTCCTGTTCCACGCGAGAAACATAATCGTCTTGGGTCAAAGTTTGGCCGTTTGGTGAAGTGGCGGGGGCGGTAGCAATTTGCTCCGGGGTTACCTGGGTTCGTTGTTGGAGCCGGCGCATGAAGGTGACGAAGAAGAAACCACCCACGATGACGGCGCCAACGGGCAACACCCAGACCAACAGGTTGAATCCCCGGGCCGGGGGTTCAGCCAGCACCCGGTCGCCATATTGCAAGGCAAAGTAATCCTTGATTTCGGCTGCGGACCGGCCTTCGGCCAGCTGGGTGCGAATCACTGCCCGCCAATCCTGGCAGGCCTGCGTCGGACAGACGTCCAGCGGGGTGTTTTCGCACACCGGACAATATAGCTCCTTGGCTACCTCGTTGACTTCATCATCGCTCACCGGCTCCTGCGCACCGGCCGGGAGGGCCAGCAGCAGCAGTAGCAGAGTGGCGAGAAGGAGGGTTGTTTTCAGCGGGATGCGCATAACGATTAATCTCCGACAGCCCCGGCCGGGGATATGTTGCTATGTCGTTGGGCGCGGACGGCTTTGCTCACCCGCACATCTTGCGGGTCCGGCCAGGCGGCAATCAGCGTGCCAATGATGAAGATCACCCCACCGGCCCAAACCCAGTTGATCAGTGGGTTCAGGTAAAGGCGTAGGGTAGCTACCGATTCCGAGGTTTCCTCCCAGTTCACCAAAAGGACATAAAAGTCTTCGGCAATGGTGGAGCGGGCTTTTGGAATCGTCATCGGTTGGCCGCTGCGGGTGTATAGTTCGGTGCGGGGCTGCAAATTGCGGATGTACTCACCATTGTCATAAACAGCTACATTGGCTTCGGTGATGATTAAATCGTCCGGACCGGGGTAACGCGTGACCCCTTCAAAGGTCATGGTGTAGTCACCCAGGCTGACCACATCACCGGTTTCCATGCGCAATTGGGTTTCTTGTTGGAAGAAGGTGCTACCGACCACGCCAAAGGCCATCACCAGGACACCCATATGAATCCAGTAGCCGCCGTAACGACGCCGGTTCCGGCCGATTAACCGGCCGAAGGCGGTCCAGGGCATTTCACCGCGGCCACGCATGCGCGCCCGGGTGCCTTTCCAAAATTCGAGCAGGGTGAGGATGGCCGAAAATGTGACAATCCAGACACCTAGTAAGGCGCCGGCGCTATCAATGCCCAATACAAATAACAACACCACGAACAGTGTGGCGGCTATAGCCGGCCAGAGAATGGCCCGGCCGATGCGTTGTAGACTGGTCTTGTACCACATCATCAGCGGGGCGACGCCCATAAGCAACAGCAGCACGGCAAACAAAGGCCCGTTCACCCGGTCATAATATGGCGGGCCGACGGTGATTTTCTCGCCGGTGACTAACTCGGAAAGGATGGGATAATTCGTCCCCAGGAAAGTGGCGAAAAGGATGCCCATGATCACGAAATTGTTGGCCAGGAAGGCGCCCTCGCGAGAAAAGACGGATTGCAAATGGTTGGGCGATGACAACTGGTCTCGCCGGTAGAGCAACCAGGCGATGGAAAAGACCAGCATAATGGCCAGGAAGCCGAAAAACAAGGGGCCGATGGCCGACTGGGCAAAGGAATGCACCGAGGAGATGACCCCGCTGCGCACAATAAAGGTACCCCACACCACCAGCAAGTAGGTGAGGATGATCAGGATCATGTTCCACATTTTGAACATGTTCCGTTTTTCCTGGATCATCACCGAATGGAGAAAGGCAGTACCAGCCAGCCAGGGCAGGAAGGAAGCATTTTCCACCGGATCCCAGGCCCAATAGCCACCCCAGCCCAAGACATCATAAGCCCACCGGCCGCCCAAAATCAGGCCCAGGCTCAGGAAAAGCCACGCGGCCAGTGTCCAACGCCGGGTGGTGCGAATCCAGGCATCATCTAACCGGCCGGAAATTAAGGCAGCCATGGCAAAGACATAGGGAATAGTGAACCCGGTAAAGCCCAGGTACAGCATCGGTGGGTGGATAATCATGCCGGGATGGCGCAAAAGAGGATTCAACCCATTTCCCTCGGGAGGAATGATGTCCAGGCGGGCAAATGGATTTTCCACAAACACGGTAAGCAAGAGGAAAAAGATCTGCGTAATGCTGGCGATAATCAAGGCGTAAGGCATCAAATCGCGCTGGTCATCCCATTTGCGCAGCATAGCCGCGGCAGTAAAGGCGGCCAGGATCATGTTCCAGAAAAGGAGCGAACCGGCCTGACCGCCCCATAACGCCGAAATTTTCAGGTAGATGGGGGTTTCGCGGCTGGTGACCCGCCATACATATTCCACCGAAAAATCATTTTGTAACAGCAAAACAATAATCAGGCCGCAGGCCAAAACGGTAAGCGGGAAGATGGCGATGGTGGCATTGCGCGCGCTGGTCACCCAGCGTTGGTCACCGCGGTGGGCGCCGTATGAGGCGGCTACGGCAGCGTAAACCGCCGCGATCAACGCCAGCAGGATAGTAATAAAACCAATGTCAGCCAGCATGATTTAGACGTCCCCAGGATGCCCGCTAGGGTCCAGTTCCTCATACCGGGTGGGGCATTTTAAGAGCAGCCCGCCGGGATTGGCATTGAAAATCCCCGACTCCGTGGAAGAGCCTTCGACCAATGCTTGGGCTTCGTGCTGCAACAGGTCTGGGACCGGTTCGTTCATGGCCACAATGTGCAAGCGCTGCCCGGGATTATTGATGTTATCTACGATGTCAAACTCCAACATCGAAGTCTGATCATCGATCTGGGTGTATTGGATGGAATCGCCAATGACCCAGCCGGATACGCGCAGGTCCCGGCCGGTCAGGCGGCTCTCTTCGGCGTAAAATTCGTCAACGGTTTTGTACAGTTGAGTGGTTCCGCTCATCGCATTGACAATCAGGAATGCGATAGCGGCCAAAATAACGACACCCCCGGCCACATACTTCCATCGATTGGTAGCCGGTTTTTCAATAAGGGTGTCATCTGCTGTTGTCCAGGTAGATTCCGCCATGAGTTACTCCTGTAAGCTATAAGCAATCAATTTTTGAAATGGTTGTTTTACTGCCCGGCAAGGCTTTACGGGTGATCAGGTTCAGTTTCGTCCAGATCGTCCGCTTCTGCATCCAAAATTTCTAGGGCTTGCTCTACGAATTCCCGCGGTACAGATACATGCCCGGTACCTAGTGGTCCAATGGTCAAGCCGTGAACGACACCCAGGCTTTCCTGCCAGGCGCGGGCCGGAATACCTTCATTCTGTAACCGGCCGGCAATAATTTGCGCCGGCAATAGGCCCATGGTCTCGGCCACGTTTTCCCATTGCACTGTTTCTTTTCCGCTGGGTGTTGTTTCCGTTGCCCGGGTAACAGGCGCCGTTTCTGGTTTGGGGCGGCTGTCGACATCTTCCTCATCATGAGGAAGAGAATCAGGCTGTAGCGGGAATGTAGTTGAACTCATAGGAACTATTATATCCTATTTTGTTTGTATTGCTTGCCAGTGACTAAACAACCTACTGTGCATTAAGTCGCTATTTATCCATAAAAGGTACGAACGGTGGTGAGAACAATGGCTACACCTACCGCACGTACCGGTAAGTATGCCTGAATCCGCTCATATTTCCAGTGCCGTTTGTCACCTGATCACCATGATACCTGTCGCTACTATCCATTGCTGCCCGTTTCTCGATGTGCTAAAATGCGCAAACGATTAAATCATCTGTCTAAAGAATTTCAGGAGGCGATCCGTTGAATCGCAATGTGCAATTAATCGGCATTATTGTCGTCTTATTATTAGTAGTCGGTGCGGCAACCGTCATCCTACCCGCCATTCAAGAGCAAATTGTGGGCAGTACAAGCAACCTTGACATGGCTCTGGAAACGGAAAATGAGTCCCTGGAAATTGACCTGGGTGGCTATTTGTTGGGTGAAGAGCTGGTACAAATCGAGCCGCTTAATGATTTCCTCAACGGCCAGGAAATAAACCCGCTCATTTTACTGGTCGGCTCATTGGTGCTGGTTGGCGGCGCGGTAGTTACCTTTGGCCTGGTATTGGCCGTCATCATGCGCCTGCTGGACCGTACCGTGGCCAATACCTATAACGATGAGGGTTATCGAGAAGCGTCCAAGAATTTAGAAACCCGGGAAAAGGAAGAAAATAAGGAGCTGGCCAAGACGCAGCCACCAACGGATATTCCTGACCACGTCCGGCCGCGATCACGGGCGTATACTTTTATCGGGCTGATTCTTTTTCTGGTAGGTATTGTGGCCCTGATCGTGGCGGAAAGCCTGAACGTGGATATCCAGGTAGAAATTTTTGTGGTTGGCGTCACCATTGTAGCTGCATTGGCTGCTTTTCTGGTTATCCGGCCGGAACAATTTACCGATCCGGAAAAAGAAAATGCAGCCACAATCAACTGGTCAACAGTCTGGGTCCTGCTTTCCGGCCTGATCTTCCTGGGCATCGGCATGGGCCTGTTGGTGGCTGTGCGTTCCCTTGCCGGCTAGATGACCGGGGAACAGCTACAAGAAGAACTGGAAAATGTGCGCCTGCGCCTGTTAGAAGCCCTGGCTGCTCTGCCAGATCAAGCATTTATCCAGCCGGGGGTGGTCAATCATTATTCTTTGCGCGACTGGCTATTTTTGTTATCAGCCTGGGAAGCTGAGCTGGTGACCGGGTTGATGCGCGTGCAGCAGGGCCGCAAGCCGGAGCGATTGCTCACTGCCCGCGGCGATCGCCAGGGCTATGAAGCCCAACGCCTGCGGGAAAATCCAGACCGGGATCTGGACCGGATATTTGATGATTTGCAGGGGGTGCGGATTGAATTGGAAGGTTGGCTGGAGCAATTCCCGGACAAACAGTTGACCGACCGCAAACGGTATGGCTGGCTATCCGGCCGGTCACTGGCCCAATTGATTGCCGAAATCAGCTTTCAATACGAAGCAGAAGCCCTGCCGGCCGTAGAATCCTTTGCCGCTGAGTGGCCGTTGGGTGCCCAAAATGGCGCCGGACAGGCGATCTTGATCAATGATATTGAGGTGCAAAATGACTTCGATGGCCCCTGATATGCTGGCCGTTACTCTGGAGCAGGCCGTGGAACTGGCTGCCAGGCGTGGAAGAGTGAACTTTTTTGCTGGGCTTGCTGCGGGCCGTGACCGTGCCTGTGTCAACTCCAACTGGATTCACTATGGACAGGTGACGATCACTGGAA
>Ga0209536_100007337_pt1 | contig 16726 bp, 14 predicted proteins | sample DeeMarSeWOR28_12_FD_187461 | JGI IMG/M metagenome (GOLD analysis project Ga0209536, IMG submission 187461) | Marine sediment microbial communities from White Oak River estuary, North Carolina - WOR-2-8_12 (SPAdes) (version 2) | ecosystem: Environmental > Aquatic > Marine > Intertidal zone >... | reverse complement strand
AACTGTAATTTTGATTCGGAACAAATACAACATCTTCTGGTTCATTTATTTACAAATGCAGCAGAGGCAAAACGTGATGCCACAATTAATATTAAATCTGATTTTGAAAAAGACAAAATAACTTTAATAATTAATGATAACGGCCCTGGTTTCTCATCTAAAATATTGAAAGATCCTTTTGGCTCTTATATGGATAGGAAAGGAAGTTACGGGTTATATCTTTGCAAGAGTATTGTAGACAGACATAACGGGACATTGGAATTAGAGAATTCTAAAGAAGGCGGTGCACTTATTTCAATAACTTTACCGGCAGTTTGATAATGTCAGAATCTCTATTAAAATATCTTAGCTTATTGTATGATTCTATTCGTTTTCCTATTCAGGTTGTGAATAAAGAGGGTTATATTCTTTTTGTTAATGAATCATTTACAATTCAATGGGGTTACTCGCTTCCGGAAATTAAAGAATACAATATATTTCAGGATAACGAATTAGCAGGTAACGGTGCATTACAATTAATTAAAGAAGCATTCGAAAAACAAAAACATTCATCGTTTAATAATTATGTTGATTCACTTCTAACAGGCAGAGAGTCTGCAGTTCCCCTGTTGCGAACAAGTATCTTCCCGATTACATTTAACAATGAAATTTACGTGATTCTTATACATGAAGATCAAACAGAACAAGTGCTGGCGGAGGAAGAAATAAATAAAGCGAGAGATATGGGTAAAGAAGCCGAAAGATTAAAAGATACTTTTCTAACTGTTCTGTCGCACGAGTTAAGAACACCGCTGAATATAATATTAGGTTATTCAACAATAATAAGAGAAAATCTTATAGATAAGTTTAATGCCGAAGAGAAAGTATATCTTGATAATCTATATTCAGGAAGTTCCAGATTATTTAAAAGTATAACACAAATGCTTGAGTTTGCACAAATTGAAGCCGGTAATTATAAAATGAGTATTGATTCCTATAATCTGTGTGAAGTCGTACAAAACTGTATTGCTACAAACAAACAAAATGCAATCAAAAAAAATCTGGAAATTAAAGCTAATTTTGAGAATAAGAAAATATATGTAGATATGGATCTGCAATGCACTGAATCGGCGATAAATAATCTTTTGGATAATGCAATTAAGTTTACCCGGCATGGCTTTATTGATGTTGAGGTGAGATTACTGGAAGACAGAGGTTTGGCAACCTGTAAAATAAAAGATACTGGAATTGGTATTTCCTCTCAGTATTTAGATCATCTGCATCAACCATTTAGCCAGGAGGATTTGAACATCGGCAGGACCTATGAAGGTAATGGATTAGGATTAGCACTTTCGAAAAAGTATGTAGAAAAAATGGGCGGCTCAATTCTGGTAGATAGTATTAAAGGCGTTGGAACTACTCTTACAGTTACTCTTCCGTTATCAAAAGATCAATTTCATGAACCATCAGAATTACCTGCTTTTCAGGGAGTTGATTTCAATAAAATATATATGTTTGATGATACTAAGGAATCTTATAATTTGATAAAAGTGTTCCTCAGAGATAAGTATAAATTTGAAAATCATAATTTTGATGATTACGATGTTGACTTTGTTAAAAAAGATTACTTTTCAATAATTATATTGGATGTTCCTAAAAATTTATGGGACAAATGTCTGGAGATGGTAAAGGAGATCAAAGACAATGACCCTTTTAAGAGACCCATTCTTATTCTATCGAGTGAGTTTATGCACGACAAAATTTCCACATTTTATCAATCAGGTGCTGATAAGTTTTTGGTAAAACCATTTTCGAAAAATGAGCTTCTTTTATCAATAGAAAAAATTACGGCTTAACTATTTATTTACCATTCTCTATTCAACTAAGTGTTGTTTAATTAATAACTGTGTTAAATGAATCTTAACGAATTAAAAAAGACTATTAGTGCAAATGTTAATAAGGATCATGCGAAAACGATGCAATGGTTCTTTAAAACGGGTAAAGGCGAATATGGAGAAGGAGATAAATTTATTGGTATCAAAGTGCCTGTACAAAGAAAAATTGCCAGACAGTTCATGGAATTGAATTTTGAAGATTTACAAAAACTTCTTAATTCTATACTACATGAAGAAAGATTAATTGCACTCTTGATTCTTGTTGCTAAGTATGACAAAGCAGAAGAAAAAGAGAAAGAAAACATTTATCGTTTCTATAAAAAGAATATAAGAAAAATTAATAATTGGGATCTGGTTGACCTATCTGCTCCTAAAATTATTGGAAGACATTTATTAAATCGTGATAAACAAATTTTATATAAATATGCTCATTCAAATAATCTCTGGAAAAAACGAATCTCTATCATATCAACATACAACTTTATTAAAAACCAAGATTTCAGTACCACATTAGAAATATCGGATAAATTATTAAATGATAGTCATGATTTAATTCATAAAGCTGTGGGTTGGATGCTTCGGGAAGTTGGAAAGCAGGATATGAAAACACTAGAAAAATTTCTCAGACCACGATACAATAAAATGCCAAGAACTATGCTTCGTTATTCAATTGAAAAATTTCCAGAGGTAAAAAGAAAAAAATATTTAAAAGGAAAAATATAAAGTAAATATAAAAAGAATCCCGCCTTGGCAGGACGAGTTCCATTTGACCTTAAGATAAAATTCCGCCAAAGGCGGGCAGGTATAAACATATGAAACAACGAAAAAATTTTACATCAGGAGCAATTTGGGAGGATAAGGTTGGCTATTCACGTGCAGTAAAAATCGATGATTTGATTGAAATATCCGGGACAACTGCTGTGAATGGCAGTGAGATAGTTGCTGTTGGTGATCCTTATGAGCAAACTAAATTCATAATAGAAAAATTTTCTTTAATTCTTGAAGAAGCCGGCAGCTCTTTAAAAGATGTAATTAGGGTTAGAATTTATGTGCGGAAGATTACTGATTGGGAAAAAGTAGGAAAAGCATTTTTCGAATATTTTAAAGATATTAAACCTGCAGCGAGTTTGATTGAAGTGAATTCTTTAATTGATCCGCAATTACTTGTAGAGATGGAAGCTACCGCAATAATAAATAGTTAAAATTAAAATATTTCTATTTTTATTAAGCAGTTGTAATCAGTTTTTATTACCAGCATTTGTGTTAAGTGCATAATACGGGTGATAGTTTGACTTAATAACAGATAAACATTTGATTGCCCTTTACACATTTTGCAATAAACCAATTCTGTTATAAATTACAACATTATTATTATGAATTAAAAAAATAAAATACCCAATGAAAAAGAGAACAAAAGATAAAGTAATCAATAGAGAATCCATTTTTTTTACTGATGAAGAGGACCCGCGCACTTATTCTCTTTCAAACCAATTTGCCGAACATATGGAATTTGAACTGGTTAAAGATAGAATAACAGCAACGGGAGACGACGCATATTTTTCATTATCATTAGCTGTTCGCGATCGTTTGGTAAGAAGATGGCTTCGGACTCAAAATCAATATTACGAAGGGGATGTAAAAAGAGTTTACTACCTTTCCTTAGAGTATTTGATGGGAAGACTTTTAGGAAATGCTCTTATAAACATGGGCCTCTATGATGAATGTTATAAAATCCTTAAGAAGGACGGTTACAGCCTGGAAGAAATCAGAGATTTTGAAAAAGATATGGGTTTAGGCAATGGAGGGCTTGGTCGGCTTGCTGCTTGTTATTTGGATTCTATGGCAACACTCGAGCTTCCTGCGTTTGGTTATGGTATCCGCTATGAATACGGAATTTTTGAGCAGGAAATTGAAAATGGTTATCAAACTGAATATGCTGATAGTTGGCTGAGCGGGGGCAATCCTTGGGATATAATGAGAAGGGAACTATCCTTCAAAGTAAAATTTTATGGTAAGGTTAATCGAACTGAAAATCCTGATGGTACTTACTCATTTGATTGGGTTGATACCGAAGATGTTCAGGCACTTGCTTATGATGTGCCGGTACCCGGCTATAAAAATAACACAGTAAATAATTTACGTCTCTGGCAGGCAAAAGCATCAAAAGATTTTAGTTTTAAAGATTTTAATCTTGGTAATTATGTATCAGCAGTTGCAACTAAAAATGAATCGGAAACGATATCCAAAGTTCTTTATCCAAATGATAGTTACGTGGAAGGTAAATTCCTTCGACTTAAACAACAATACTTTTTTGTTTCTGCAACTTTACAGGATATAATAAGAAAGTATAAAGTAGGCGAGGATTCATTTGATAATTTTGCAAAGAAGACGGCTATTCAATTAAATGATACTCATCCTGTTATTGCAATACCAGAGTTGATGAGAATCTTGATTGATGAAGAAAAAATGAGCTGGAATAAAGCATGGGCAATAACTTCCAAAACATTTGCCTATACAAATCATACAGTTGTTCCGGAAGCACTTGAAGAATGGTCAATTCAACTTTTCGAAGAATTATTACCACGTCACATTCAGATAGTTTATGAAATAAACAAAAGATTTTTAGAAGATGTTAAGAAAAACTATACTACCGATAAAAATATTATTTCATTGCTCTCTATAATTGGTGGTGGAAACGTGAGAATGGCTCACCTAGCAATAGTAGGCAGTTTTGCTGTTAATGGTGTTGCAGCTCTTCACACTAAAATTATAAAGGATAGAATTTTTCCTCATTTTAATAAGATATTTCCAGGCAAATTTATAAACATAACAAATGGAATAACACCAAGAAGGTGGCTTAAAACTGCTAACCCTTTTCTATCTAAATTAATATCTGAAAAAATTGGAGAGGGCTGGATAAAAAACTTAACTGAACTTAGAAAGTTAGAGCAGTTTATTGATGATAAAGAATTCCGTGAAAGCTGGCACAGTGCAAAATGGCTTAATAAGCAGCTGCTGATTGATTATATCGAAAAAGATCAGAGTATTAAAATAAATTCCGAAGCCATTGTAGATGTGCAGATAAAAAGATTTCATGAATACAAACGACAGCTTTTAAATGTATTGCATGTTGTTACACTTTATAACAGGATAAAAGATAATCCACAATTGGAGATGTCTCCACGAACAGTAATCTTTGGCGGTAAGGCAGCACCTGCTTATTACACGGCTAAGCTTATCATTAAACTTATAAACTCTGTTGGTAAAGTAATTAATTCAGATAAAGATGTTGGAGATAAGCTAAAAGTTGTCTTCCTGAAAAATTATTCTGTAACACTTGCAGAAAAAATTATTCCGGCATCCGAGCTTTCAGAGCAAATTTCGATGGCAGGATTAGAAGCATCAGGTACTGGGAATATGAAGTTTGCTTTGAACGGTGCTTTAACCATTGGTACTATGGACGGAGCCAATATTGAAATAAAAGAAGAAGTTGGTGATGAAAATATTTTTATTTTCGGTCTTTTAGCAGATGAAGTAGTTAAACTGAAGGAAAGCGGTTATAACCCTCAAGAGTATTACGAAACTAATACTATTTTGAAGGGTGTGATAGATAGGATAGCTTCAAACTATTTTTGTAAAGATGAACCGGGAATATTTAAGCCTCTTATAGATAGCTTATTGAAAAATGATAATTACTGTTTGTTAGCCGATTTTCAATCTTATGTTGATATACAGGATGAAGTCGGCCGTGTATATCAGAATACCGATGAGTGGACAAAAAAATCAATTTATAATGTAGCAAGGATTGGAAAATTTTCAAGTGATCGCTCAGTTAGCGAGTATGCAGAAAAGATTTGGAGGGTTAAACCAGTTCCGATAAATGATATAGCAAAGAAAATTACACGCGTAAAAAATTAAATACAAAATGCCACGTTCGGAAAAATTTTGTAGATTTCCGGTTACATATTAAAGAATGATTATTATTCGAGTTACTTATGGTTTTAATATAAAAATATGAAAGAGAAATAGTATTTATGGAGTATTCAATTAATTCCAAATCACATATCGGTCACGTACATTTAACTGTTGCAGATTTGGATCGTTCAATCAAGTTCTATCGAGATATTCTAGGATTTAGTGTGACAGCAAGGTTCGGAAATTCAGCGGTATTTTTATCATCCGGTGACTATCACCATCACATTGGATTGAATACCTGGGCAGGTCCCGATGTAACACCTCCACCCGTAGGTCATTCCGGTCTTTATCATTTTGCAATTCTCTATCCTAACCGGCACGAACTTGCGAAAGCCTTTAAGATTTTGTGGGAGGAAAAATATCCTATTGAAGGCGCCTCCGATCATGGAATTACCGAATCAATTTACATTAAAGACCCTGATGGTAATGGTATTGAGCTGTATTGTGACAGATCGAGCGAAGTGTGGCCAACAGATGAAGATGGGAATTTTGTTCTTGTTACAACACCATTAGATCTTCCTCATTTACTTTCTGAATTGGATATGCAAGATTAATTAGTTTATTATTTTTGAAAAACAGGGATTTTTTAGTAAATAACGTAAGTATTTACGTAAATAATTTTATATAATTTTTATGATGGATAATAAATTATTTTTTGGGATTAGACTAAAAAAAACCGGTGAAATGTTATCCTCGCAGATAGCTCAGATTCTATCTCACGGGGAAATTGAATTTGAACCTCGCAGTATATATCTATTAATTATTCTGAGAGAAATAACACAGGCAAGTATAAAAGAAATTGCAGATCTTCTTGGGATGACTCATCCAGCAATTGTTCAAATGGTGAACTCTCTTAAAAATTTCGGGCTGATAACTCAAAGTAAATCAGTTAATGATAAACGAATAACATTAATTGAATTAACTGAAAAAGGGAAAGAAGAACTTAATAGAATTAAACCGGTGCTGGCCGAAATAGAGTATGCGGTGGAATCAATTAGTAATGAGATTGATGCAAATTTAAATTATTGGTTATCTAAATTAAATGAGATTGTAAAAAGTAAATTGTTGTTACAAAAGGTAAATGGAGGATTAAGACAAAAGGCTATTCAGGAAATTAAAATTGTTCCATATAACAGAAAATATAAATCTGATTTTGCACAATTGAATTATGAATGGCTTGAGAAATACTTTAAAACAGAAAAGGCTGAAGCAGAGGATAAAAGGTTACTTAATAATCCTGAAAAAGAAATAATAAAAAAGGATGGGGAAATATTCTTTGCAATATTAAATAATATTGTAGTTGGAACTTGTGCCGTGTTAAAAATTAGCGATTCAGTTTACGAGATTGCTAAGATGGGTGTTACTGAAAAAGCGCAGGGTAGGCAAATTGGAAAAAAACTTGCTCTTACTGTCATTGGATATGCGGTTGAAAGAGGTGCGTTAAAGTTAAGACTTTACACAAGCATCAAATTAAATGTTGCACTAAACCTTTACAGAGGCTTAGGTTTTAGAGAGGTAAAAGGTGAATCGAATACCCGATATAAAAGAAAGCTGATACTAATGGAATTAGATTTAAAAATGTAATTATCTATCTCTTGCAATTTGAATCAATTGAGAAGTAATTTATAAGGTATCAATATCTTTAATTAATTATAGAAATTATGTAATGTTTGAACACTTAAAGAAGATTTTATCCTACGAAAGCAGTGAACGATTAAAATCGGAAAATGCAAGTAAATCAGATTATCATGAAAAGCAATTGCAAATTGCAACTGCAGCAATCTTTGTAGAGATGGCAAAAGCTGACGGGGATTTTTCCGAAGAGGAAAGAGAACATATTGTAATATCCCTGAAAAACAGGTTTGGACTTGAGGAAGATTATGTAAACGACCTGATCGATCTTTCCCAATCAGAGTTAAAAGACAGTGTAAGCTTATATGAATTTTCAGGTGTAATCAATGAGCATTTTACATTCGAAGATAAGTATGAATTGCTAAAAAATCTCTGGAGGTTAATCTACACTGATAAAACATTAGATAAGTATGAAGACCATTTAATAAAAATGATCGGGGGAATGCTGCAGATTGAGCATAGGGAAATTATCAACACTAAAATGTTAATTAGAAAAGAGCTTAATATAGAGTGACCTTAAATAAAACAGCGGTCAGTCTTTTTTTAATTCCTCTTCGATAAGTTTAGTGATAGCCGCATCCGTCGGTTTAGTTTTGCTTAAAAATCTGGCTAAAATTTTTCCATCCTTCGAAATAATAAATTTTTCGAAATTCCAATTAATATCCGATCTATCTGTGATGCTGTTATTAGTTAACCTTTCGTACAGCGGTGACTTATTTTCTCCCAGAACTTTAATTTTGTCAAACAGCTTAAAAGTAACATCATAATTTAAAGAACAGAATGCTTTTATCTCATCATTCGTTCCAGGTTCCTGCCCGCCAAAATCGTTACAGGGAAATGCAAGAATTTCAAATCCAAGCGCGTTATATTTCCGGTAAATTTCCTCAAGTCCTTTATATTGAGGAGTGTTACCGCACTCGCTTGCAACATTAACAATCAACAAAACTATGCCGTTATAATCAGAGAGTTGTACTGAGTTGTTATCCATATCCATAACTGTTATATCATTAATATTGTCTTTCAAATCATCGTCCACAAAATTTTGAGAAACAGTTATTGAGAATCCACCGAACTGCAAACTTAATACTAATGCGATTAGTATCAATTTCGTGTTTTCTAATTTCATAGTACTACCTTATAAATTTATTCAGAATCACATTTAAAAATTACTTGCACCCAATTATAAAAAAACTATGATTTAAGTTCATCAAATAAATCCTTGAAAAGGCAGGATGAAAAATAGACAAAACTTTGTTTCTTTCGATATGAATATATTTTTAATCCGGCTAACTGTCCAAGAATAAAAGCAATAATCATTATAGGATAAGTAATGAACTCGAATCCGATACCTGTGTAAATTCTGACAAAAATAATAAATGGAATTGGCAGATGAATGGAAAGAAACCACTGCAAAGAAAATCTCTTTACATTTGCCCTCCAGTATCCAAATGGAATATTGATGAGGAAATCAATACATGCTGCAATTAATAGAAGCATAAAAACGCATTTTCTAATTTTTTAGGTGGAAACATAAAAAAATTCATTCCACACGGCAAGAACGAAAATACTCTCCGGATTTTTTGAGGAATCGGAAGTAACCTGATTTATACTAACTCATTACTGCAGCAAACGCAGTAGTATTTACAATGTCGTCAACACTGCATCCACGACTAAGATCAAAACAAGGTTTGTTTAATCCCTGAACAAGCGGGCCGACTGCTTCAGCACCACCAAGACGCTGTGCAATTTTATATGCAATATTCCCTGCATTCAAATCGGGGAAGATCATTACATTTGCCTTACCGGCAATATTACTGCCAGGTGCTTTCTTCTTCCCGATTGATTCGATTATTGCTGCATCGAATTGAAGTTCGCCATCGACGTTTATATCAGGTCTTTTCTCCTTAACCATTTTTGTTGCTTCAATAACTTTATCAATTAGTTCATGTTCTGCACTGCCTTTTGTTGAAAAAGAAAGCATTGCAACAAACGGTTCCGTATCAGTTAATTTAAGATGATTATCTGCGGTAGAAATTGCAATGTCAGCGAGCTGATTTACATCAGGATTGGGAACGACAGCGCAATCTGCAAAGCTAAACACTTTGTCTGGAAAAATCATAAGAAAAAAGCTGGAAACTATTGATATCCCCTCTGGCATCCCAACACACTGAATTCCCGCCCGCATTACATCACCTGTTGAGGCGGTTGATCCGGCAACACTTCCATCAGCCATTTTTTCTCGCACCATCATTGCACCAAAAAACAAATCTTTAACTACTGTTTCGCGAGCTTGCTCAATTGTAATTCCTTTATGTTTTCGAAGATTATAAAAGATATTAGTAAAATCACTTAATTTATCCGATTTGGATGGGTCGATAATTCTAATACCTGTTAAATCAACACCAAGTCGTTCAGCATCAACTCTTATTATCTCTTCATTACCTAAAGTAATTACCGATACAATTTTTTCTTTTGTTAAAATTTCTGCAGCTTTTAATACTCTTTCATCGTGTGATTCCGGAAGGACTATTGTATTGTTTTGTATTGATGCACGTTCTTTTATTTCTAATAATAAATTTAATCCCATTTTTTAACTCCATAATTTTAGAAATTTCAATATCAAAACTAATAAAATTAAATTTGATAGTATGTGATAGACTTGATGACTAAATTTAGAAAGGCAATATTATTAATGTTTATTATAACTCTTGTTCAGAGAGTTCAAATAGAATACAACAATTTTAAGCTTGCCAATTAGTGATTATTAAGCATAATATACTACGATAAACATTGATTTTTGATAGTAAAACCAATAGATTCACACTCTTAATTTTGACATGATTGCAGAAAATTTAAAGCGGCTTAAGGATAGAATAAATGCACAATGTGCTGCTTCGGGAATAAGTTCTGAAGAGATTAAATTAATAGCAGTATCAAAGTATTTTGGTATAGATGCTATTACCGAAGCGAATAATCTTGGCATAACAAATTTTGGTGAAAATAAAGCGCAGGAACTTAGAGATAAATTTGAGCTTTTAGGCAATTTGGTTAACTGGCATTTCATTGGAACGCTGCAGCGCAATAAAGCAAAATATGTTATTAAAGCTGCCTCTCTTATTCATTCGGTTGATTCATTATCATTAGCGGATGAAATAAATAAGCAAGCAGCAAAAAATAATAAGATTCAGGATATCCTTCTGGAAATTAAAACTTCCTATGAAGATACTAAAGCTGGATTAAATCGGGAAGATCAGGTTTACGAACTTGTGGAACATTGTGAAGCTCATCCGAATATAAATTTGTTGGGACTTATGACAATGGCACCTTATACTGATGACGAACAAATAATTAGGAAAAGTTTTTCTGAATTGCGTAAATTAAAAGATAAGATTAATCAACAGGGACATAGTCTAACAGAACTCTCTATGGGAATGACAAGTGATTTTGAATTAGCAATTGATGAAGGTGCAACTATGCTGAGGATTGGCTCGGCAATTTTTGGTCAACGAGATTACGCCAAAGACTGGAGAACAATATGAATATCACCCCAATAAATATTAAAACCAAGAGCTTTACAAGATCTCTTAGGGGTTATGATGCGGAAGAAGTGAAAGCTTTTCTGACAGAACTTGCTGTAGAAGTTGAAGAGCTGATAAACGAAAATGAAACTTTAATAAATGATATAAATGAACTAAAAACAAGTCTGGATGGATATAAGAAGATAGAAAAAGATTTACAGAGTAAACTGTTAAAAGCACAGGATTCCTCAACAAAATCAATTGAAACTGCAAAGACGCAGACAGTTATGATAATAAAAGAAGCGGAATTAAAAGCAGCCGACATAGTCGAGAATGCAAAGGTAAATGCAAATGAAATTAGGAACGCTGTAAATCATTTAAAGGAAGAGAAGGATTTGATAATTTCAAAATTAAAAGCTATTGTAAATACTCAGTCAACACTGCTGGAAGGAAAAGTAAAGAAAATTGAGAAAGGACAGGAGGAGCCGGAAAAAACTAAGCAACAGCAGCCGAAGGATGATTTTGACGTTGATGTTGATGACATTGTGAACAAACTTTTATAAAAATGAGTGAATTGATTTCTAAAATAAATGAAACTCTTGAAGTAATTAAAAAGATTACAACTGATGAATATCCCTTCGGAATTATTTTGGGAACAGGACTTGGCGCCTTAGCAAAAGACATTGATGTTCAGCATGAAATTGATTATGAGGATTTACCTCACTTCCCGCTATCAACTGTTGAATCGCATCACGGAAAACTTATATTTGGAAAAATTGGTGATAAAAATGTCATTGCAATGCAGGGTAGGTTCCACTTTTACGAAGGATATTCGATGAAGCAGATCACTTATCCGGTACGTGTAATGAAATTTCTCGGTGTTAAGATATTACTTGTTTCCAATGCTTGCGGCGGTATGAATCCCATTTACCAACGCGGCGATATTATGCTGATGGTAGATCACATTAACTTATTGGGTGATAATCCGCTAATTGGAATGAACGAAGATGAACTTGGACCAAGATTTCCTGATATGAGTGAGCCGTATGATTTAGGATTAATAAAAGTTGCCGAAGAAGTTGCCTTAGAAAATAAAATAAAAGTTCAAAAGGGTATTTATGTTGCAGTGCCTGGTCCAAATCTTGAAACAAAAGCAGAGTACAGATTCTTAAGAGCTATTGGGGCAGATGTAGTTGGTATGTCAACCATTCCCGAAAATTTAGTTGCAAATCATATGGGTTTAAAAGTTTTAGGAATAAGCATTGTAACAGATGAGTGTTTCCCCGATAGTTTAAAACCTGTAAATGTTGAAGAAATCATTGCCACTGCAATGAAAGCAGAACCAAAAATGACTTTAATAATGAAAGAGGTCGTTAAGAGGATATAATGTTTAAAAAGAGCATCATAAATTACTCAGCAGCAATTTTATTAGGAGTCCTTATTTTCGCGTCCGATTTTCTGGATACGGATATATTCAACTTTGATGAAAAGAATTTTGCTGTTTGGTTTGTCCTTTCATTATTGTGTTTTTCAAGTGGCTGGTATATTAATAAGACTCTTGGCTGGCATAAGGGAGGTAAAATTGTATTCTCTGTAATTATTTCAGTAACAATTGTTAGCGTATTTATGATAACATTTTTTTCAGGTTACTTTAATGCTAACGAAATATTAACAGAAAATCTGATCCTCTACAGCTTAAGAAATATAACTCTTGGTGCAATGGGCTTTTTCGGAATGTCTATACAGGAAGTTATTAATAACAGAAAAGACGCCCAGATCTTAATGGAAAAATTTGAGCTGTTGGGGAGAGAAGCAGATATATCGAAGAAAGAAGTAGATCTTAAAATTAAAGAAGCAAATTTAAATGCTGAGAGAATAATTAATGATGCCGAAGCAAAAGCAAAAAATTTAATCCTTAAAAAAGAAAGAATTGAAAAAGAATTGAAAGAGTTCATTCAAACTGAACGTGAGTTAATAAAGCGTTATGAAGAGAAATAATTATGCAAATAATGCAGCAAAGTAAAAAACGATAATGTTTAAACAGAATATAGATAAAATTGGTTATCCCGGAATTGAAAAGAACATTTTAAAATTCTGGGAAGACAAGCAAATATTTGAAAAAAGTATCTCTTCAAGAAGTAAAGATAAGTCGTATACTTTTTACGAAGGTCCGCCAACAGCTAATGGTAAACCTGGAATTCATCACGTTATGTCGCGTACTTTAAAAGACGTTGTTTGTAGATATAAAACAATGCAGGGTTACCGGGTCGAAAGAAAAGCTGGCTGGGACACACACGGACTCCCGGTGGAAATAGAAGTTGAAAAGAAAATCGGCATTAAACATAAAAGCGAAGTAGCTGAATATGGAATTGATAATTATAATAAAGCTTGCCGTGAATCCGTTTTTACTTATTTAGACCTTTGGGAAAAAATGACAACCCGTATGGGTTACTGGATTGATCTCAATGCAGCTTATATAACATTAAAGAATGATTACATCGAATCAGTTTGGTGGGCACTAAAAACTTTATTTGATAAAGGATTGATCTATAAAGATTATAAAATTGTTCCGCAAGATCCTAAATCGGAAACGGTTCTTTCCTCCCACGAACTTGCACTTGGTTATAGAGAAACAAAAGATCCTTCCGTTTATGTGCTGTTCAGAGTAAAAGATAAAGCGGAATATATTCTCGTTTGGACAACCACCCCATGGACCCTGATTTCAAATGTTGCACTTGCAGTAGGCCCGGATGTTACTTATGTAAAAATAAAAACGGATGGTAAAAAAATAATTCTCGCAAAAGATAGGCTTTCTGTCATAAATGATGATTATGAAATCCTTGAAGAATTTAAAGGCGAAGCCATACTTGGATTAGAATACGAGCAATTATTAGAATACGTGAAGGTTGATAAGAAAGCATTTTACATTGTTCCCGGTGGATTTGTAAGTACAGAAGACGGTTCGGGTATTGTTCACATAGCTCCGGCTTTTGGTGCTGATGATTATGATCTCTCAAAAGAATTTGACTTACCGATGCTGCAACCAGTTACTCGCAGCGGGTTGTTTACTGATGAGGTAAATGATTTTGCAGGAATATTTGTAAAAGATGCAGATAAAGATATCATAATAAAATTAAAGGGAGACGGAAAGCTTTATAAAAAAGAAACCATTACTCACACTTATCCATTCAGCTGGAGACACGAAGATGTTCCTATAATCTACTATGCACGCGAGTCCTGGTTTATAAAAACAACATCAGTTGCGCAGCGCATGGTTGAACTAAATAAAACCATTAACTGGCAGCCGCCGGAAGTTGGTTCCGGAAGGTTTGGCAACTGGCTTGAGGAAAATAAAGATTGGGCGCTTTCTCGAGACCGGTTTTGGGCTACACCATTGCCGATATGGATTAATGACGATGGCGATATGTTTGCTGTTGGCAGCATCGAAGAACTGAAAGAGGGATTTATTGAAGAAAACGGGAAACGGATTTCTGTAAAAGATGTTGATGAAATTGATCTTCACAAACCATTTGTTGATAATATATTTTTTGAACGTAACGGTAAAACTTATAAACGTACTCCCGAATTAATTGATGCATGGTTTGATTCCGGCTCCATGCCTTTTGCACAATATCATTATCCATTTGAGAATAAAGAACTGTTTGAGGAAAAATTCTTTCCTGCTGATTTTATATGCGAAGGGATTGATCAAACACGCGGATGGTTTTATACTATGCATGCAATAGCAACCATGCTCTTTGATAATGTTGCTTATAAAAATCTTATTGTAAACGAATTGATCCTAGATAAGAGCGGACAGAAGATGTCTAAATCAAAAGGAAATACTGCTGATCCTTTTGTTCTGTTTGAAAAATATGGCGCAGATGTTACCAGATGGTACCTGGTAACCACAAGCCCGCCCTGGCGCCCGACATTGTTTGATGAAGAAGGTCTGGTGGAAGTTCAGAGGAAATTTTTTGGAACATTGGTTAACACTTATTCTTTCTTTGTCCTTTATGCTAATATAGATGGATTTAATTATAGCGCAGAAATAATTCCTTTTGAAAATAGAGAAGAAATTGATAGATGGATAATATCCGAACTAAATTCTCTTATAGTTGAATACAAAGAGTTAATGGATAATTACGATGTTACAAAAGCAGCAAGAGCTGTTTCTGATTTTACGTTAGATCATCTTTCAAACTGGTATGTTAGAAGATGCAGACGACGCTTTTGGAAATCGGAAATGAATGATAATAAACTCGCTGCATATCAAACACTATATGAGTGCCTCTTAACAGTTTGTAAATTAACTGCTCCATTTGCTCCTTTTATCTCCGAAGAAATTTACCAGGATTTAAATTCGGTTACAGGTAATGAAAAATTTGAATCAATTCATCTTGCAGATTTTCCTGCGGTTGGCAGCATTGATAAAGAATTAGAACTCAGGATGGAATTAGCACAGCGTGTCGTTTATCTTACAAGAGCAATGCGTGCAAAATCAAATCTTAAGGTGCGCCAGCCACTAAAGAAAATAATGGTTGTGGTGGAAAAAGAAAAAAGAGTACCGTTATCTAAAATGAAAGACGTAATACTTGAAGAAGTGAATATTAAAGAATTAATCGTATTAGAAGACGATTCTGAAATTGTAAGTAAATTTGCTAAAGCAAACTTTAAATCATTGGGTCCAAAATATGGCAAAAATGTTCAGTTAATAGCAAAAGAAGTTAAAGACTTCACATCAAAGCAAATTAAAGCACTGGAAGATGGAAATTCGGTAAAAATAACAATAAACGGAGAAGAATTTTCAATAGCTCCGGGAGATGTTGAAATAGTTAGTTCGGAAATAAAAGGTTGGTTTGTAGAATCTGATGGCGGTGTTACGGTTGCAATTGATACGGAACTGGATGAGAGTTTAATTGATGAAGGATTGGCACGAGAATTTGTAAATAGAATCCAAAATATGAGAAAAGATGCCGGATTTGAAGTAGTTGACAAAATAAATATCAAATTTACCGGTAGCGAGTTACTAAATAAAGCAGTTCAAGCATTTACGAGTTATGTAGCAGGGGAAACTCTTGCAGAAAATGTGGAAATATCAGAAAAATTGAACGGCGGATTTAAACAGGATTGGCAAATTGGAGATCAATCTTGTTCGATTCAAATTGAAAGGATAAGTCCTTAATTAAAGGAGAGAGATCATGGTAAAGAAAACAAAATCTAAAAAGAAAAGCCCGGCTAATAGAGCAAAAAAATCTACAACTAAAGGAAAAAGTAAAGTGATTAAAAAGAAAACTGTAAAGAAAAAAACAACAGCTAAAAAGAAAGTTACTGCCAAAAAAGCTGCTTCAAAAAAATCTACGCCTAAAAGTAAAACCACGACTAAGAAGACTACAACAGCAAGAGCCAAAACAAAAAAAGCCACACCTAAAAAGAAGGTAACAACTAAAAAAACTGCAACCACAAAACCCAAAGCAAAAAAACCTGCTGCTAAAAAGGTTTCAACAAAAACTGTGAAAAAGGAAGCAGTAAAGAAACAAGTTATTTCCCGTACCGAAGCACTTCAAAAAATAAAAGGTTATGGCAAAAAAGATCTTGAGCAGTTCAGAGCAATTATTATTGAAAAAAGAGATGAGATACTCGAGGATCTTCAAAGTTTAAAAGAGCAAATGCTGGATACAACCACAGGCGAGTACATAAATGAAAATTCACCTTACTCTTTGCATA
>Ga0209536_100007336_pt1 | contig 16727 bp, 11 predicted proteins | sample DeeMarSeWOR28_12_FD_187461 | JGI IMG/M metagenome (GOLD analysis project Ga0209536, IMG submission 187461) | Marine sediment microbial communities from White Oak River estuary, North Carolina - WOR-2-8_12 (SPAdes) (version 2) | ecosystem: Environmental > Aquatic > Marine > Intertidal zone >... | reverse complement strand
AGGCCGGGGAAGAGGAAGAAGAGACGGTCCAGCGCCAGGCCGGGGAAGAGGAAGAACAAACGGTCCAGCGCCAGGCCGGGGAAGAGGAAGAAGAGACGGTCCAGCGCCAGGCCGGGGAAGAGGAAGAAGAAACGGTCCAGCGCCAGGCCGAAGAAGAGGAAGAAGAGACGGTCCAGCGCCAGGCCGAAGAAGAGGAAGAAGAAACGGTCCAGCGCCGTGCCGAGGGTACGCCTGATGTTTCGGCCAATATCAGTAGCGATATCCATAACAGCATGACGGGCGGTGAGCCTCTGCCGCTATCCGTGCGGCGTTTCATGGAACCTCGTTTCAACGCGGACTTTGGAACCATCCGTGTGCACGACAATGACAATGCGGCGCGTTTGAATCGGGGTGTGCGTGCCAAGGCCTTCGCGATCGGCAATCATATCTTTTTTGGTCGTGGCCAATACCAGCCGGAAAGTGACGAAGGGCGTGAACTGATCGCGCACGAATTAACCCATACCATCCAGCAGGGCGCAGCAGTGCAGCGCAGTGAAAGCCCCGAAGTCACTGAGCACAGCGAACAGATGATCAATCGCCTCGGCATCAGTGATGCGCTGGATTACTTTGCCGAGCGTGCACACCATATACCCGGCTTTCGCATGTTCACCATCATCCTGGGCGTTAATCCGATCAATATGAGCCGGGTTGACCGGAGTGCGGCCAACATACTGCGTGCCATCATCGAGTTCCTGCCGGGCGGCGGCTTGATCACCCAGGCGCTGGAAAACCACGGTGTGTTCGAACGTGTTGGCACATGGGTCGAACAGCGTTTTTCTGCCCTGGCCATGACCGGGGCAATGATCCGGCGGGCGCTGAACCGTTTTCTCGATTCGTTGAGCTGGCGTGATATCTTTGACCTGGGTGGTGTCTGGCAGCGAGCACGGCGAATCTTCACCGAGCCCATTAGCCGCCTGATCAGTTTTGGCCGCAGTCTCTACCGCGGCATTATCCGGTTTATCAAGGATGCAATATTGCAACCGCTGGCGCAGCTGGCCTCGCGTACGCGCGGCTATGATCTACTCAAGGCGGTGCTTGGACGTGATCCGATCACTGGTGATCCGGTACCACGCACGGCCGCCACATTAATCGGCGGGTTCATGCGGCTGATTGGGCAGGAAGAGGTATGGAACAACCTGCAGAGAGCCAATGCCGTGCCGCGCGCCTGGGCCTGGTTCCAGGGGGCGCTGGCCGGCCTGATGGGCTTTGTCAGGCAGATACCGACCATGTTCGTGAATGCATTCCGTGCTCTGACGATCACCGATATTGTGCTTGTACCACGTGCCTTCGCACGCATCGTGTCGGTGTTTGCTGGTTTTGCCGGCCGCTTCTTCAGCTGGGCCGGTGCGCAGGTGATGCAACTGCTGCAAATTATTTTCGAAGTGGTGGCACCCGGCGCCATGCCTTTCATTCGCCGGGCCGGTGGTGCGTTCCGTTCCATTATTCGAAATCCGGTTGGCTTTGTGCGCAACCTGGTACGCGCAGGACAGATGGGGCTGCGTGCTTTTGCGACGAATTTCCTGACCCACCTTCGCACCTCTTTGATCAACTGGCTGACCGGCACGATGAGTGGCGCCGGTGTTTACATTCCACAGGCCTTTACCTTGCGGGAGATCCTGAAATTTATTCTCAGCGTGCTGGGACTGACCTGGCAGAACATTCGCACCAAGCTGGTCCGCGCCGTGGGCGAAACGGCTGTGCGTGCAATGGAAAGCGGCTTCGAGCTGGTGCGCACGCTGGTCACCGAGGGGCCTGCTGCCGCCTGGCGCAAGATCGTCGAGGGCATACAGAATCTGCGCGACATGGTCATCGAACAGATCATGTCTTTCGTGCAGTCGCGCATCGTGCAGGCGGCTATCACGCGCCTGGTTTCCATGCTGTCACCGGCCGGCGCGTTCATCCAGGCGATTATCGCTACCTACAACACGATCATGTTCTTTGTTGAACGTATGCGTACCATTATCCAGGTGGCCATGTCCTTCGTGAACTCGATGGCCGCGATTGCAGCAGGTAACCTCGGTGCCGCAGCACGACGCGTCGAAAGTACCATGGCCGGGTTGTTGACGCTGGTCATCAGCTTCCTTGCGCGTATTGCCGGGCTCGGGCGCGTAGCCGATGCCGTCAGCCGTATCATCGATCGAGTCCGCCAGCCCATCGACCGTGCGCTGGATCGGGTCGTGGCCTGGATCGTCCGCCAGGCCCGACGGCTGGGACGATTTATCGCGCAGGCGGGTGTGCCTCAGGATCCTCAGGAGAGAATCAGATTGGCGAGCAGGGATGCGATTGCTGCAGCGAGGCGATTATCTGGAAGAATCAGCCGGAGATTGTTATCGCCTGTTCTATCCGTTATCCGTACGCGATATGGACTGAGGTCTGTTGAACCTTTCGAACGAGATGGCAAGTGGTGGGTGCGAATAGTAAACAGTCCAGCGGTTGAAGTAGATACGGGGGTAGAGAGCAACCAGCAAAATAATGAAGAGATACCTGACAGGGTTCAGGTGCTGGATTCCAGTGGTGCAGTCATGATCAGCAATTATTCCCGCTCAGCGAGAACAGGAGTTTTCAATCCGGGAATATTCTCTGGTGCAGCGACTCTGAGTAAATTAAAACATGCACCAGTAAATGGCCAGCAGGGTGACCAGGTGATTGATGCAAATTCGAGTGCTAATCTGGAGTACACGATTTCTGCCGCAAATTCGATGTATGGTAGCGTTAGCAGCTTTCAGGCTGTAGACAGGTCTGACCCTGACGAAGCCGCCAGTTACAGTGCCACAAGAGACGCATTCCCTGAAGTCATGCGAGACTGGTGGGTGAATGACAGTAACGATTCCAGGATACCCCGATTGCATTCTGCTGGATTAGTGGATATTGATCCAAACGGTCTGGTCCGGGGAAGATCCAAATGGCATTTTATCTATACACAGCTGACTGATGATGAAAAGTCTTTGTTGAATGGACCCGTTAACAAAGACAACATGACCGCCGCGTTATCCGGCCTGCCAGCCAGTCGCAGAGACGCACTTGGACAGGCATGGAAGCAACGCTGGTCCATGAGCACCCATATTCATCATATCAAGCCAATCAACTTTGGTGGTGGCAATGAAAACTTCATTCCACTTAAAGCAGGAAAGCACGTAGGATCGGATGGTGTGCACCCGAAATTCTGGACGCCATTGAAAAGATTTTTAATGGGATTGCGTTAAGTAGCGCAGCAAGTTCGCCAGATAGAAGGGACCGTATCGAATTAAATCCAGTACCGGCTGATGTCAAATGAATCGCCTGTAAGGCTGATAGACAGGATTTAGGTAATTTACCAGTCACTGCAACTGATATTACAGGGGCATCAAGAGCAAGTGGGTGTAATACATTTCATGACAGTATCTTATGGAACGTCATCGTGCAGGAAACTGGTAAGCGGTTGTTCAACAGGATGAACAAAGGCGTATTCATTATATTCTTCAATATCAGATGAGACCGGGTCTTGTGCGGTACATGCATCAAGGCTGTGAATATGTGCCTGAATGAATTATCAAGAAAAGGTGATTTGTAATGAAATCGTTTTTTACTTTAACCGGGGTTGTTTTTGCATTAACCGCTATCGGAGCGTTATTTTACGGTGGTTACCTGGCAATCGTATATCTATGGCAGATATATGCCGAGATAGATACATCGGTTCGCATAATATTGTTATCAGCAATGGCAACGGTGCTGGTAAGCGCCCTGATTATTGCGGGTGCAATAAAGACCAGTGGTATTCCTTCTGATAAGACTCTGCTGGATGCAAAGCTTCGGCTCTATAGAACGTTGGTCGAAACGTATAAAACATTTTTAACATCTGTTGATCAGCCGTCGCAGCAGTTGTATTCAGATGTACTAACCAGTTTGAGCAAGGTGGAATCAGACATGCAGATATTGGCAGCTGCTGCCGTGCTGGAGAAACATGAAAAGCTCAAGACTGCACTGCACAACAGGGATGGGCAGGACCGTGTCAATGCGTTATTCCAGAATCTGATCAAAAGTATACGCAACGATCTGGGTCATGCACCCGGCTATATAGAGTCAAGGCTGAGCTTCTTGGTGCAATCAGGCAGGCAGGAAAATCCTGATCGATCCGGTCCGGATGCCAGTGTTTAAACGTCAGGCATGAGATTGGCGCCGATAGATAGCGGTATTAAATGGCTGTATCCAGGTAAGTGATACAGCCAGTTTCAGTCAGGGCTTTTGGATTTCGAGACCGTGAATGCAGCAACTCGATGAATGCGATCATTGATTTGTTGCGGACAATATTTGAGGCCGGATTACTGTTAGGTACACACAAACATTACTTGTTATCAGGAGATTCGATGTCATGAACAATTTTGGACACACCACGGCAAAGGTGGCTGCCTGGAACCTGGCGGGATTTGGCGGCATACCTGATGAAAGGCTGGCAAGGCAGGTGGAAGGGCTGACGATGCTTGATGCCGAGGTGGTGGCACTGGTGGAAATCAACCCGGAATCAACACTTCAGGCACTGCAGCAAGGTCTTGCGGCCAAGGGCGTTAACTACCATACCAGCATGCTGCCTCAGCAGAGCAGTCTCCATATCGGTGTTCTCTATAAAGACGGTGTCACGGTGAAGAATGCCCGCTTTATAGATGGCTCCGACCTCGGGGATTCAAGAAGACGTAAAGCTCTTGTCGTAGATGTTGAAGTCGGCCGCTTTGATTTCATGCTTATCGTTGTTCACCTCAAGTCCGGTCGAGATGCTGATAATCAGCAACTGCGCGACCGGCAGGCGAAAGTGATCGGCGATTTTATTACACAACAGCGAAGTCAGAGTCGTGAAGATATCCTGCTTGTCGGTGACTTCAATATGATTCCTGGCCAGGATGTCAGCAATTTTCATAACCTGGGCGGTGATGACCTGATGGACTTTGTATCATCCTGGGATTTGCAGGACAGGTATTCGCATCTGCTTGGGGTAGGCAGAGCAAACCTGCTCGATGGTTTTGCAATCAGCCGAACATACAGTACTGAATACATTCGCGGGAGTCTGCGTATATTTCCAATGCACTGGGCTATGGACATCGGACGCGAGAAATTCCGGGACACGGTGTCAGATCATCTTCCGTTCGTCGCAAGCTTTCGAATTGACCGGTCGCGAGACTGATCACCAGGCTAATAAATAATCTGTACCAGTTCCGACAGATCTTACAATTGTTGCATGTTTTTGTTTCATCGATAAACCGGTCAATGCGGGAGGTTTTACATCCTGTTTTCTCGCAGAGGCGCAGAGAATACTTACAGGTACAAGGGACGAGTAACGAGGGACAAGGAAAAACAAAGACGATGTTCATCCTTCTCCTTCTGGGAGAGAGACGAGGTGGGGGAGGGTCATTACGTCGCCTGAATGAAATGAGACGCGAACAACTCATGACCTGCCTAGGATACTGCGATACTGCATCCGGGCTACAAACAACAATTTTTTCTCTGCGTTCTCCGCGCCTCTGCGAGAGTATAGATCTGTAGTTTTTTCATACAGCCAATCCCGATTGTACTGACATGCAATTATCGTCTGGGCTTGAGCTAATAGGACACTGACTGTCAGATTAAATCCTGGCTATTATAAATAATCAGGTGCAGGCCACGTTTTTAAAGCCTTTGGATCAGGTGCAACTATCAGCAATGCAAGTCCTTGACCGGCTAGCCTGCTGTTTTGCGGGCTTTCTCGAAGCGTTGCTGTAAGCTTTTCTCATCGCCGGGGGACGCCCCGGCTGACAAATACCATTCCCGTTCGAGGTCAGTCATTTTACCGACCGGGTCATCAACACCATGCCCAATGGCCTCGGCCAGGCGATTGGCCTGGAATTTCATACGCGCCTGCTGCTCCTCGGCCGGTGATTCAGCACCGCAAAGAATTTCCATCCTCAGGCAAAGCTCTTTGCGATGCTCCAGGTTTGACTGCAGTTCATTTAACAGGCGGTCTCGTTGTTCATCGCCCGCCAGCAATGCCTTTTTCAGTTTTTGATAGCGCTGTTGTATGGTTTTCTCTGTGGTGGAATCTTCTAACGAGGGTGTCTCATTCCAATTAATATCGAGGTCTTCAAGCATGGAGCCGACTTCTGCAGGATCTGGATGTTCCAGCAGCTGTTCCGCTTGCGTGCAGCAGCCCGCCTTTTTTCGCAACAGCGCCAGCTGTTCCTGTGCCGCCGCTTCATGCAGTGCCGCGGCATGCGCATGGAACGCATCCCGGGCCTTGTCAAAGCGTTTATCCAGAGCCGGCTGGTCACGCTTTGCAATCGGGCCTGCCTGTTGCCACTGGTCTACAAGCGCGTGCATCTGGCGTTCAGCTTCGGCCAGATCAGCTGTCGTGGATCTGGTCAGTTCTTCAAGTTGCGCGCATAGCTGTTGTTTTTGCGCCTTGTTCTGCTTTTCCAGTTCGTGATGTGCATGCTGTTGCTGCTTGCGACGTGCGAACACGGCATCGCAGGCTTCACGAAATTCCTCCCAGAGGGTGTTTTCCTGCTTGCGTTTGCCAGGGACGGTGGTCTGCCAGCGGGTTTGCAGGCGTTTACACTCCTCGATCGCGTTTCTGATGTCCTCGTGATTGGTCAGGCCACGAACCTGCTCGATCAGTGCTTTTCGTTGCTGCAGATTATGTTTACGCTCCGTCGCCAGGTGCTCATTCAGCACCTTGATTGCATCGTGGTATTGAGCCTCGATTTCCTTGTTCTTTCGCCTGTCTACCGGGCCGGCCTGTCGCCAGTCGTTACTTAGCTGCCGCTGGAATTTGACTGCGGCTTTCCAGTCAATATGGGACCAGTCAACTTCCGCCAGGTAAGCCTCGAGACGTTCCAGTAATGCCTGCTTGACCTCAAGGTGGTTGCTTCGCTCTGCCGCCTGTTGCTTGAAGAAAATTTCGCAGGGTTTATAGGCTTCACGGGCGGCCTTGTCGAAACGCTTGCGCAGGGTTTTCACAGCGGCACTGCCGTCCGATCGCAGTTGCGCCCATTCATTGCGTAGACGGCGGATCTCGGCGGCCAGATCAGCAGGATTGGTATCGCTGCCGATGAGTGATTCGATCTCCTTGCACAGCCGCTCCAGTGCCTCGTCACCCCCCCACGAGCGCCAGCTCTGCAGTTCGCGGAGCTGGGGGGTCAGGTCGTGAAGCTGCCTGGTGTATCTACCCAGCTCCTTATCGGTAACACCCAGTGTCTTCAGGTGATTGATGCTGCTGTTGATCCTGTCATGCAGGGGGGCTGCCTCCCTGATGATTTTCTTGTTTAACAGTGCTTCCAGCTGATCAAGCATGCCCGGCAGTTTTTCGAGCTTTTCTGTGCGCAGATCCCGTTGATGTATCAATCGCTGGCGTAACTGCTTGTCGATTTTCTTGAATCGCTGCAGGTCTTTGGCAAGTCGTGCTGAATCCGTCGGCCAGTCTCTTTGCTTGCGGCGCTTCTCCAGCGATTTGACCTGTTTTTCTGTCACTGGCTGTTTCGAGTTCAGTATTTTTTCTGCCGCGACGAGCAGTGACTCCATATCCTGTTGCATTTGCCTTTCGTAGCGTGATGCCTCCAGCTGCCGGCGAATGGCGTTGATATCCTGTGAAAATTGTTCATCTAACGCTTGTGCCTGCGAAGCCGGCAGGTCTCCAGCCTGGTTCCATGCGTTCTGCCAGGATTCCAGCTCGGCCAGATATTCTGTCTCTGTATCTTCCGACAGGGCCTGCTTATCCGGCAGTTGCGCCTTGCGTTGCGCCACTTCCGCCAGCAGCGCCTGCCTGCGGACCTGGGTTGCAGCCCATTCCCGCTGTTCGGTTTCACGGGCTTCCCGGTAGGCGGCCGATGCTTTCATAGCGGCAGCATGGGCTGCCTCATAACGTGTGAGAAATTCCGGCCCGGCCTCATCGGCAATTGCCTGCCAGCGATCGACCAGGGGTGGCAGTTTATCCAGCGCCTCTTGCCACTTGTCCTCATGGGTCATTGTTTCGAGGTCTGTGCAGATCTGCTCACATTCTGCCTTGATCCTGGCGGGGCGCTCCTGTGCTTCGCGTATGGCGTCCAGGCGTGCCTGTGACTGGCGATGAATTTGTTTATCCTGCTTGTGTGTCTGTTGTATCACAGTCTCCAGAATGGAAGTGTCCGTGATCCTTTCGAGCGCAGCCAGGCGGTTCGCCAGCACGGCATCATTGACCGCGAAATTACGCAGCATGGTTTGCTCCGTAATTCGATCCTGTGCGGACCGGCGAAGCTCGGTTTCGACACCGTTCAGGGCGACGAACTCCAGCAGCCCGGTCTCCGGGTGACGTGCAATAAAATCCATTCGCACACTGAGTTCAGGTGATGCTTCCCGGGTTCCTGCCAGCAGTTCTGACAGGCAGCTTTGGGCGAGCTGGCAGGTCTGTGAATCTCCATCTTCTTTAGACAGCTGCTGCAGCAGATCCAGGTCAACAAGCCGGCGTAGCGCCAGTCGACGGATATCGGGGGACTCATCCTCGCGTGCAATCTGGCACAGTATCCCGGTCTCGGCAGAATCCAGCGCCTTGATGGCCTGGCGGCGGACCCTGGGATCACGGTGTTGCCATTTGTGTTTAAAAAAATGCATCATGATCAGTATGTATTCTCCCGATGACTCGTATCATGACCGGTGATTGACAGGTCCACGCACACAAAAATATATTGCAGGTGTTTTTCCAGGCTTGTGTTAATAATGGTGAGCTTCATTGCATGCAAGCGCCAGTTAATGAAAAGTTACATAGTTAAAGCGGGTGTGTCCCCTTGTAAAGCGACTTTCATCAGCTTCATGTATAAAGATAACCCGGTCAACTGTACATTACGCATCCAGCTGCGTTACCTCTACAGTGGCTGCTACTGCCTCGAGTTCATCACGACTGAACAACTCCGTGCCCGGATGTGATGCGGTTGCACTGCCACAGCTGACGCCGAGGCGCAGCATCTGCTGTGGTGTTCCGCCTTTCAAAGCTGAGGCAATCAATCCTGCCATCACAGAATCACCGCAGCCGACTGTTGACTGTTTATGTACCTTCGGTGCATTGCAGTGATAACTGTTGTCGGCATCGACCAGCACCGCACCTTCATCACCGAGGGTGACGCATACAAATTCCAGGCCGCGCTGCTGGATCGTGCGCGCAGCCTGCACGATATCCTGGGCTGTATCCATTCGCCTTTTCATCGACATTTCGAGGATGTGCCGGTTTAGCCGAACCAGCCAGGGCTTTGCTTCGATGGCCATTTGAAGCACCTCGCCATGAGTGTCGACGACGGCCTTGCCGCCCTGCCTGTTGACCCGTTCGACGAGTTCCTGGTAGGTGTTGTCAGGCACACCGGGTGGCAGTAACCCGCTCAGCACCGCGATGCCATCACCGGCACTTTCGAGCATGCAGTCGCAGACCTCGGTCAGTACATCGGGTGGAATTTCGGGCCCGATGCTGGTGATTTCATACTGGCCCGGCGGGCTGTTCTGCAGGATCGCGGTATTCAGGCGCGTTTCACCCGGCACCCGAAACCATGTGTGCCGGTTATCCAGGGTGTCACCGAGAAGGTTGAGCAGCAGATCGCCGCTTTCACCGGCGATGACACTGCAGCAGTTAGCCGGCACGCCCAGTTCCGTGAGCGCGCGGGTAATATTGATGCCGTTTCCGCCGGGGTGATACCAGGTCTGGCTGGCACGTACTTTCTGGTATTCCAGCAGCTGCGGAATCTCGTAGCTGATATCCACGGCGGGATTCAGCGCCAGCACAGAAACGTGGTCGTGTTTGTCGTTCATGAGTATCTCCGTGTCATAGCCGGCCTTTTTTCAGGATCAGGCTGCGGCCGGTCATGACCCTGGGTTGCGGTATGCCGAGCAGTTCCAGTACCGTTGGTGCGATGTCCGCGAGCCCGCGGCCAGTGCTCAGCCGCACCGGACCCTCGCCCATGATCAGGAATGGAACCGGGTATTCGGTATGCTGTGTGTGGGCTTCGCCGGTATTGGGATTGATCATTTCGTCGCAGTTACCATGGTCGGCAGTGAGCATAATACGCCAGTCATTTTGCAACGCGACCCGGAACACCCGGTGGCTTTCAAGATCCAGGGTTTCGACGGCGCGGATAATGGCCTCGCGGCGTGCTGTGTGGCCCACCATATCGGCATTGGCGAAGTTGGTAACGATAAAGGAATACTTGCCACTTTGTATCGCCTCGATCAGTTGCTCGGCAATTTTCGGCGCACTCATCTCGGGCTGTATATCGTAAGTTGCAACTTCGGGTGAGGGCACGATGACACGGTCTTCCAGCGGAAAAGGTGGTTCGTGGCCGCCGTTGAAGAAATAGGTGACATGGGCAAATTTCTCGGTCTCGCTGCAGTGCAATTGCGCCAGGCCGGCATCGCTGATGATCTCCGACAACACCTGCTCCGGCATTTCTGAGGGGAACAAGACCGGAAACGGGAAGGTGGCATCGTACTCGGTCATGCAGAAAATGTTCTTCAGGCAGATGCTGTTGCGTTCGAATGCGGCGAAGTTCTCCAGTCCGAAAGCGGCAGTCAGCTGGCGCACACGGTCGCTGCGGAAATTGAAAAACAGCACGGGCTCATCGATGGCGATGCCACCGTGGCCGACAATAACCGTGGGCTGGATAAATTCATCGCCTTCGTTGCGGGCATAAGCACTCTTGATGGCTGCGCGCGCGTTTTCGGCAGTGAAACCCTGGCCGAGCACCATGGCTTTCCACGCACGCTCCGTGCGGTCCCAGTATTTGGCCCTGTCCATTGCGCTGTAACGGCCGCTGACCGTGGCGATCGAACCTCGCCCCAGGCTGGCGAGCGATTCCTCGAGAGCACCGAGATATTCCAGCGCGGCCCTGGGGGCAGTGTCGCGGCCGTCGGTGATCATATGTATCACCGGTTCTATCTCGGTATTGCGCAGCAGCGACAGGATGCCAAGCAGGTGCTCGATATGGGAGTGCACGCCGCCGTCCGAGACCAGTCCGACAAGGTGAATGCGCCTGGTATTCTGGGTGATGGTTTGCCACGCGGGCAGTTGTTCGAATGTACCGCCATAGATCGCATTGGCGATGCTGACCAGATCCTGCTCGAGCACGCGGCCGGCCCCCAGTGTCAGATGACCGACTTCGGAATTGCCAAACTGCCCGTCCGGCAAACCGACGGCACGTCCCGATGCCTGCAATACCGTGTGCGGGTAGGACGCGAAATAATGGTCGAGGTGAGGCGTACGCGCCAGTGCCCAGGCATTGTGCGCACGACTGGGATTGAGTCCGAAGCCGTCGAATATCGCCAGTAATACGGGTCTTGGTTTCACATTATATCCTTGTACAAGCTATGACCTGATCGGGGTCAGGTGTTTTATCATTCGTTCCTGATACTTGCTGCATGCAGCTTAGCAAAGCGGGGCTGATATTATGAAGCATCCGGCAAAATATTTTGACTTATATTGCACGGCCTCCAGTCGCCGGATTTCGGCAGACCCGTCTTCGCGTACAATCTGGCTCTTTATCCCGGGCTGATCTGGCTTGAGCGTTTTATGCTATGGCGGCGGTCAGAACTCGGAAATGGCAGTGGAGCTGTCCCCCATCCTTTTTTAGAGCTGCTTCAGGCTGCGTTATCGCCGCTCAGAACACGGCCGGTGAAGTCCGTACCGGTGTGCCTGTGGTCATCGCCGAGTAAATCCTGCTTGAACGCGACTTCGTCGATGCTGGCGCCCAGGTGCTTGATAATGGTGCGCAGATCGATTTCGGCGTTTTCCAGGCAGGAAGTACCGCCGGGTGAAGGTGTCATATTGAAAATGGCGCCGATCCCGGTATCGATTTTAGCTTCACCCAAAAGCAGTTTCTGATGATCTTTATCGATCAATTGAGGCCGTATGCCACCTACGTTATGTGCAAACTTCAGGTCGCGTAAACGTAATGAAGGTGCGATCTTGCGTGCATCTTTCAGGAACAGCCTTTTGCGAATCAGCGGTATTTCAAACAGGATGTTTTTCAGCATGTAATTGCGAATATCGCGATTGCGAACAAGGTCGAGCAATACTTTTGCAACACGCCTGTCAAAACGAAACACCTGCAGAAAGTCCGGCAGGGTGCTGAGGTTGTAACGTTCCAGAATCGGCAACACGAGCGCGGTAGGGCCAAAGCGTGTTTTGCCCGGGACCAGTACATCCGGGTCACCGTGAATAGCGGCAAAAGGCAGCGCATCATTCTGAACGGTGTAAACCTTGCCCTTGAGCACCGCCGGTGTGAAGTAATAACTGCCTGCGACCGGCAGGCAGGAATAATGCAGGCCATAGCCCAGGTCATGGGCAAGTTTCAGGCTGTGGCCGCCAGCGCAGACGACTATGGCACGTGCCTGGTAGCAGGTGTGTCGTGTTTCAACCAGAAAGCGCTGGTGGTCAATTTTGATGTGGCTTACATATTCATCGAGATGCAGATCGATATGCTTGCTGGAATTCGTCTTTGCCTGGCGCACAAATGAGTTAGACAGGGCTTCATAGTCAACAGCGGTGTACTCATCGGTGGATCCGAGGGCGATGATTTCATCCTCGCGAAAGCGGCCGTTCCGCATCGCAACTGCGGGTTCAATGCGTGCAATGGCTTTCTTGTCGAGCAGTTTCAGTTTGGGATAATGCGGGCTGAATACCTCGAAGCGTTCGCGAAGCTGGCGACATTCGTCTTCACCAACACCAAGCACCATTTTGGGGTATTTGAAAATGATATGGTGTGAATCTGCCTGTGCAACGGCGTAGTTTTTCAGCATGTTGGCAGCACGCTGGACTTTAAGAGCTTTATCAAGGGTATAGTTGGTTTCTATGTCACCACAGTGCAGGGTCTGGCTGTTGTTGCTCGACAGGGAGTTGACGCGGGCAGGTGCTGCATATTTATCAATAATCCCGATATGCTTGATATCAGTGTAGCGTGATGCAAGATACAGCAACGCGGTACCGGATACGCCTGCGCCAATGATCAATAAATCATACTGGTGTGTGCTCATCGGGCTTCGGGTCCGGTTAGATTGTGATTGGGGGAATTCAGCATGATACTTATTGTAACCGCTGAAAGCCGCGAAATTACCCGCTATGTGTGCTGTTTTTCAGTGAAAGCAACAGATGAGAATCACTAATTCACCAGCTTTTTTATTCCTTTTTTCGTAAAATAGGGCCTGGAAATTCAAATGCACCAAACCACTATTTTCTTAATTGCCGTTTCAGAAGCAGGCGGCATGCAAAAACACGCACCTCTTAAAACTGTATGACTGCAAGTGATCTAGCCCAATACGGTATTCCTTTGCTGGATCGGTATGTATTGCTTATTGCATTGTTCCTGGTGTTGCTTGCCATTGTTATTTATCTGGGTCGCAACAATTTCAAACATACCTGGCTGAATGTGAAAACGAGATACCGCCTCAATCGTCTTGGGCTTAAACAGATTTCTGATTTCCAGTGCCCGGATGGCCTGGGAAATTATTTCACGGTTAATCGCCTGGTGATGCGCCATGATGGTATCAGCCTGCTTGTATTCAAGCCGTTTCCCGGCAGTATATTTTGTGCTGAAGACATTGATGAGTGGACCCAGATGCTGGCAGGGAAGAGCTATCGCTTCAAGAATCCGTTAATTGATCTTGATTACCAGGTCAAGGCCGTCTCCGCCTGTGTACCTGGTGTGCCGGTTAACGGTTTTCTGCTTTTTGACGCCCAGGCTGAATTTCCTAAAGGGCACCCGGATCGTGTTATTCGTTCCGATAGCATACCGGAAGCTCTGAAGCAGAATAAACAGGTTAAAGTCCAGCCATCTGTCGATGCGGCCTGGGGAACACTCCTGGAATTAAACAGTAAATAATACGCTGACAAACAAAAGGCATTCAGCACAGGCTACTGCTTCAACCGATATCCTGTCTTGAACATCCACCACACTATCAGCAGGCAGATGACCAGGAATACCAGCACCATGGCCAGGCTCAAGCCAACGCTGACATCGGCGACCTCGAAAAAACTCCAGCGAAAGCCGCTGATCAGGTAGACCACCGGGTTGAACAGGGTTACGGTTTGCCACACGGGCGGGAGCATGTCGACCGAGTAAAAGCTGCCACCGAGAAAGACCAGCGGGGTGATTACCAGCATCGGGATGAGCTGCAGTTTTTCAAAATTGTCCGCCCACAGACCGATAATAAAACCGAACAGGCTGAAGCTGATACAGGTGAGTACCAGAAAGCCCATCATCCAGAATGGATGGGCGATTTCAAGCGGCACAAAAAATCCGGCCGTGCCAAGAATAATCAAACCGATGATGAACGACTTGGTTGCTGCGGCGCCTACATACCCGATAAGGATTTCTGAAACCGATATGGGTGCGGACAGGACTTCGTAGATGGTGCCGGTAAACCTGGGGAAGAATATACCGAACGATGCATTGGCTATGCTGTGGGTAAGCAGCGCCAGCATAATCAGACCGGGTACGATGAAGCTACCGTAAGGCACGCCTTCAATCTGCTGTATGCGCGAGCCAATCGCAGAGCCAAATACCACGAAGTAAAGCGCAGTAGATATAACCGGCGAAGCGAAACTTTGCAATAGCGTTTCCCAGGCACGCAACATTTCGTACTTATAGATGACTTTGATAGCGTGGGTGTTCATGATTTTTCTTTCACCAGGCTGACAAAAATATCTTCCAGTGAGCTTTGCGAGGTATTGACGTCTTTTAGCGCCAGCCCCGCTTCACTGACGGCGTCCAGCAAACCGGCAATACCGCTACGCGGGTTGTGCGGATCGTAGGTATAGGTCAGCAGGCTGCCGTCTGTCGAGAGTTCCAGATCCCAGTCTGACAAAACATCGGGGACCGCAGCTACCGGCTGTTTGAGTTCTATGCGCAACTGTTTTTTGCCCAGCTTGTGCATGATGCTTTGCTTGTCATCGACCAGCAGCAGTTCACCGTTGTTGATGACGCCAACTCGATCGGCGATTCCCTCTGCCTCTTCTATATAATGCGTGGTTAGAATGATGGTGACGCCGGACTCGCGCAGGCGGCGTATCAGTGCCCACATGTCCTTGCGTAACTCGACATCGACACCCGCGGTGGGTTCGTCCAGAAACAGCACCGTCGGCTCGTGCGCCAGTGCTTTACCGATGAGTACGCGGCGCTTCATGCCACCCGACAGCTTCATGATCTCACTATTTCTCTTGTCCCAGAGCGACAGATTTTTCAGCAACTGTTCAAGGTAGGCGGGGTCGGGTTTTTTTCCAAACAGGCCACGGCTGAAGAGGAGGGTGTGCATCACCTTGTCGAAAGAGCCCAGGGTTAGCTCCTGCGGTACCAGGCCGATCATGCTGCGTGTCGTACGGAAGTCAGTGAGAATGTCATGGCCATCCACGCTTACCGAACCGGTGGTTGCATTGACGATACCGCAGATTATCGAGATCAGGGTGGTTTTACCGGCACCATTGGGGCCGAGCAATGCCAGGATTTCACCGCGCCTGATATCCAGGCTCAGGCTCTTCAGTGCCTGGTGGCCACCGGCGTAGGTCTTGGATACATTCGATATCGAAACGATGGGTTGTGGCATGGGGTTAACGGTACATCACTGTTGATTGTTATTGAAGCGTGTTATTCGATCGGGTGGTTCATTATCAGGCTCCTGGTCGATATCTTCGTCCTCTTCCCAGCTATAGTGTTTTTCGGGTGGGTAGGGATCATAGTGCCTCAGCAACAAGGCCAGGACAATGCCGATCATGGCTCCAAAAAAATGGCTCTCAAAGGAAATTTCCGGTTTACTCGGGAAGATGCCCCAGATCATGCCGCCATAGAGAAAAAATACGACCAGGGAAAGCGCCGTCGCACGTTTGTCCCACCGGAGTACGCCTACAGTAAATACAAAGAACATAAAGCCGAATGTCAGTCCGCTCGCGCCGACGTGAAAAGCGTCACGTGCAAAAAGCCAGACACCCAGTCCGCTACCGAGATATACAGCGGGGATCACAATTTTTGCCGACCTTGGATAACCGTACAAAAGTGCGGTGCCGAGCAGGAGCAGGGGCGCGGTGTTGGCAAGCAGGTGCGAGAACGAAGTGTGAATCAACGGTGCCAGGATAATACCTGCCAGCCCGCCAGGCTGACCCGGGTAAACGCCGTAGCTGGCAAAATTGGTGCCAAGCACCATCTCAACGATCTTTATTATCCACAGCACAGCAGTAAAAGAGGCCACTACGGTGAATGACCGCTTCAGGTGGCGGGAATCTTCACGTGGATTATTCAGAGAACGGGATTCTGGGTGCATCATTTCGAATACTGACTAAACAGATCATTGTACTCCGTTACTTCATCTGACGCTGGCAGGCAGGGTTGCGCGCGTGTATGCGACATCTGGACCCTGAGAATGAAGAAGTCGTGCAAATCAGGTTTCATGTCTCATGCCCGGCCAGTGTATTCAGATGGCCCTTGTATCACTCAGTCGTGAAAGCCTAAAATATTGCCCACATCCATCATCAGCGAGTTACGCCGTGGAAACTTATCCAGTTAACCAATCTATACTGGCATTTATCGTAGCCCTGCTTCTGGCGCTATTGATCAGCAGCCTGATGGAATATGTCGTTCACCGCCTGATGCATAAACGCATCGTGTTGGGTCAGAAGCACCTGGAGCACCACGTGGAAGGGACGGGCCAGGGCTGGTGGGGTGAATTTCTCGATTATTTCCTGCCGAGCC
>Ga0209536_100007335_pt1 | contig 16728 bp, 16 predicted proteins | sample DeeMarSeWOR28_12_FD_187461 | JGI IMG/M metagenome (GOLD analysis project Ga0209536, IMG submission 187461) | Marine sediment microbial communities from White Oak River estuary, North Carolina - WOR-2-8_12 (SPAdes) (version 2) | ecosystem: Environmental > Aquatic > Marine > Intertidal zone >... | reverse complement strand
GTCCGACGGTTCGCCGGACAGCGCGGCCCAGCGGAAGGGGCCTTTGCCCTCACAAAAGAGCGGGCGAACATAGGCGGGAACGAAACCGGGGAAGTCGAAGGCGTTCTCGACGCCGGCATCTCGCGCCTGAGCTCGAATGTTGTTTCCGTAGTCGAAGACGATCGACCCCTGACCCTGCAACTCGAGCATCCCACGCACGTGCGTCGCCATCGAGTCCATCGCCCGGTCGACATAGGTGTCAGGGTCCCGCTCTCGGAGCTCGTTCGCCTCGTCCAAAGACAAACCCTGGGGCACGTAGCCGTTCAACGCATCATGGGCGCTCGTCTGGTCGGTGACCAGATCGGGAACGATCCCGCGCCTCGCGATCTCCGGTATCACGTCCGCGCAATTGCCCAGAAGTCCCACCGAGAGGGCCGCCCCCGAAGTCCGGGCTCCCTGAACGAGGTCCAGCGCTTCATCCAGATCCTCGGTGGCCCGGTCCAGATATCGGGTCTCCAATCGCCGCTCGATTCGGCCGGGATCGACCTCCACGCCCAGGAAGGCGGCGCCATTCATCGTGGCCGCCAGCGGCTGAGCGCCGCCCATTCCCCCCAGCCCGCCCGTCAGCACGAGCCGTCCGGATAGAGATCCGCCGAAGTGCTGGTTGCCGGCGGCCGCGAAGGTCTCGTAGGTCCCCTGAAGAATCCCCTGCGTCCCGATGTATATCCACGAACCGGCCGTCATCTGCCCGAACATGATGAGACCCTTGCGCTCCAGGTCCCGGAAATAGTCCCACGTCGCCCAACGTCCAACGAGATTGGCGTTGGCGATCAACACACGCGGCGCATCGGCGTGGGTACGAAAGACGCCGACGGGCTTCCCGCTCTGGACCAACAGCGTCTCGTCGCCTTCCAGCTTCCGCAACGCGCTGACGATCGCGTCGAACGCCTTCCACGAACGCGCCGCTTTTCCCGACCCCCCGTAGATGATCAACTCGTCGGGTTTTTCGGCGACATCCGGATCCAGGTTGTTCATCAGCATCCTCAAGGCGGCCTCTTGCTGCCATCCCTTGCAGGATATCTCAGTGCCACGCGGAGCTCGCACCGTACGCGGCGTACCGATCACGCTGGACATCTATCCCCCCGATTCTCTGCGTTTGCTATCAAGCCCACTGTCAGCGGCTCTCCTGACGGTACGGAATCCTCACATCGCTGAGGTCGTTCAAGCTGACCTCGAAATTGAAGACGAAGTTTCCGTTCGACGCCCTCAAGAAAGCGAACGTCGCGGCCCAACGATGTAAGTCGCGCCTGAGAGTCAGCGCTTGGTCCACGAAATTGCCGTTCTCAATATCGTACTGCGTCCGCCAAGTCATCGTCCAGTGCTGCGTCGGGCTGAACCCGAGGTTGATTCGAACCGACTGCTGGGGAGCACGAGTCGCCGTCTCGGGTGCCGGCCGATTCTTCAACAAGCTGTAGTCGATGCTCAATGTCCAGGGTCGTCGCGCACCTTCGCCAACTTCCTCTTCGCCCTCCTCCAAACGGCGCGCTTCTTCTTCGGCCTGCAATTGTTCCTCTCGCTCGAGCTCTTCCAAGGATTCCGTCTCAGGAATGATACCCGGCGTGCGACCGATGCCCCCTCCCCCACCGAACAGGTCGGCGAACATCGCTTCCCCAAGCGAAAAGCTCAAGTTCAACTGCGTCAGGTACGGATCGAACTTGCGCCCAGTCGGGCTCGGGCCGAACAGGTCGTGCTGTATGCGCACCGTGAGACCTCTTAGGAGGTCCGACGTCATCGTGTTCGATATCGTGCCCGTCACCAGTCTGCCGGTGACGATGTCGTAGGTTAGCGCCGTCGTGCGAATCGCCAGGAGCGTGATCTTCCGGGCCTCCATCGGCTGCTGGGCTTGAGCCGAATCCCCCTCTGCCCCTTCAGCTAAGTTGCTGCGTGGCTTGAACTTAGCTTCGAATGTCTGGGACAGGCCCATCGACAATTGATGCCGTTCAACCGCCGTCGCTTGACCGATGGGCAACCCCTCTAGTTCGGGATTCGGAGTGACTTCGGGGCTGTAGGTCCAGTTGAACGACGGAGTGAACTTGTGTCGAACCCTCGAGTACGGCCCAAAACCCGGGAAGAACCCGTAGATCTCGGCGTTGAGCGTGGCGCTCGCCGAGGCTCGCGTCGGCGCTGCGACGAATTGCTGGCCGGTTTGAAACGATCGGAACAGCTGACCGTCGAGGCTGAGCGCCGGTGTGATGGAAGTCGTGCCTACGAGGCGCTGCTGGTAGCCGAGGGACGTGCGCCATTGCACCGTCGCCTCTTTGATCTCCGGCCCGAGAACCGTGATCGGATCTCCCCCATCCGTTCCAGGGGGCCAGAGCACAGTGTCCGGTTGACCTACGGAGTTGCCGTTGAAATTGACGGCCGAATTCCAGCGGAGCTTGTTCAGGGCAAAATCGGAAGACAATCCGGCGTTCGTCGTGACTCGGTCCGGTATGAACGTGGTGTCGACAAAGGCCTCGAAAGAGTCCGGCAGCACCTCGATCGAGTCTGGTCTGATGTTGGGCGGCGATTGCACAAGCGTGCGCGTGAAGTTCGTGCTGCCGGTCCAGGTCAAACCGTTGTACCAGCGAGCGTCCAGAGGCGAACTGGCTGGCGTTATCGCGATCGGCGACAGCGTGAGCGACAGCTGCGGCACGGTCGTCGTTGTCTTCTCACCCAACGATAGGGGTTGGATACGCTGGCCGCTGAGGTTGAGAGCCCCCCAGTCGAACCGACGCGTGAAGCCGATGTTAGAGCGGATCTGCTGGGTCAACCGCTCGGGATTGAATTCGGCCTCCTGCTGGAACTGCTTGCTCGAAACGTACTGGATCGAAGCCCGCAGGTCGCTGCGCTCACCGAACTTCTGTGTGTGGTTCCACGAGGCCGATATCTCTCTTCCACCGTCCGGCAGAAAGAAGTGAGAGTAGCCGATCCGACCATCGAGGAATTGCTTTCGCCATCGGTAACGAAAGAACGTGTCGAACCGTGTCCAGTTGCCGCTCCACCAGTCCATGCTGAATTGGGCATCGGTATATTCGTTGATGGCCCAGTAGTACCCCACGTTCGATATGTGCCGGCTGTAGCCGCTCGAGTTGCGGACGATGTCGTTGAAGCCGAATCGCAAGGTCAATATCCCGCTGTGACGACCGCGCCGGATATCCTGGGCTATGAACGGGAACCAGAAGACCGGCACATCGCCCATGTACACACGCACCGGCCAGGCGATCACGATGTGCCCCATGACCAGCTTGATCTTGTCCGACTCGAACCGATAGTGCGGTTCGGGAAGATCGCACGACGTGAAGTGCCCATCCTTGACCCAGAGCGTGTCGCTCCCCTCCAGGGTGAAATTCCCCGCCACGTGCCAGACCTCCCACTCGGTGCGGGCATCCATCACGGTGCCGATCTTCCGTTCGGTATTGTAGTAGAGCGGCCCCTCTTCGCTGGTCACTTCCTTGCCGTCTGCGTTGATCAGCGTCGAGTTCCCGAACCCGATGATGTACTCGTCTTTGTAGACCACCGAATCCGACTGAAGCCTGTCCCCAGCCCTATCGATGTTCGCCCGCTGACGGATGTGAATGGACCGGTCCTGGGTCGAAAAGCGCAAAGTATCGCCCCGGTATACGACCGGCCGAAAACCCGGCCGCTGCAGTAGCTCTTGCATGACCGAGTCAGGACTCGGAAACGGATCCATGACCACGCCCGTGGAGTCCGCCCCCAACGAGTCCGCCTCGACCTCGCGCCGCGGCGGCCTGCGATCCTCTTTCGGCTGGAGACCTTGTCTTTCGGCTCGAGTGGTATCCTGCTTGACGGTATCCTGGACGAGGATCGTCAATCCGGCGATCTCACGCCTCGACTCCGTCGCCCACGAATCGGAAATGGGTATGGAAAGGCAAGCCAACGCGAGCGTTGCCAGGACGACTGGCGCTCGCGGCAGGAGAACTTCAGTCCGCGAGGGACTGTTGGCTGGCCTCGCCAAGCTGTCGGCGACCCACCGTCGCGACGAGCAGGATAGAGAACTCATACAAGAGGACAAGTGGTCCCATCATCATCAGCATGGTGAGTACATCGGCCGGCGTCAGGATGGCTGACAAGACCGCGACTCCCACGAGCGAATGGCGTCGAAACCGTCTCAGCGTGTCGGCATTGATGATGCCGAGGAACGAAAGCAGCAACGACACGAGCGGCAATTCGAAGATGATGCCGAATGCCAGTATCAGACGCGTCGCAAAACGGAGGTACTCTCCAATCGTGATCATCGGGGTCAACGATTGCGTCTGAAATCCGAGAAGGAACCTCAAGCCCAGCGGCAGCACCAAGAAGTACGCCATGGCGACACCCAACAGGAAGAGCATGAAGCCACCCACCACTGCGGGCACGACCGCCTTCTTCTCGCGCTCGAAGAGCGCCGGCGACATGAAACCCCAGACGTGATAGATGATGATCGGCATGGCCATGATGATGCCTACAACAAATGAGAGCTTCAGAGTCACGGACATCGGTTCGGTCGGGCTGGTAAACAACAGCTGCCCATCCGGACTGACCGTTGTGAAATCCGGCGACGCGGTCAGCTGCTCCATCGCCTCGACGAACGGCAGCTTGAGCAGACCGATGATATCGAACGTCGTGACCAGGAAGAAACCAACGATCGACAGGACCAATACGGAACCGCCCATCCATATCAGGCGCGAGCGAAGTTCCTCGAGGTGATCGAGGAACGGCATTTCGCCTGAGCCCTGGGCCGCGTTCACCGCTTCTCCCTCCTCTGCTTCTTGGCCTTGGTCGATCCCTCATCCGTCAGCGCAGATTCGAGGAAATCCAGCTGAGTGGCGTCGTATTCCCCCCGCTCCGCTAGTTCCCGGATCGCCTCTAAATACTCCTCAGGGTCCTGGAAGTTCGTATACACCGAGGCAAAGCGGACATAGGCCACCTGGTCGATGTCCCGCAGAGCATCCATCACCTGCTCCCCGATCTGCCAGCTCTCCACCTCGCCCGATTCGCTGCGTTGCAGGCTCTCCTCGACGCCGTCGGCGATGTCCTCGATTTGCTTGAGAGTTATAGGGCGCTTGGTGCAGGCGACCTGAATACCGCGAATGAGCTTGGCACGATCGTACGGCTCGAACCCGCCATCGCGCTTCTTGATCGACAACGGGCGCTCTTCCACGACCTCATAGGTCGTGAATCGCTCGCTGCACCGCTGGCACTCGCGTCGGCGGCGCACAGCACGGTCCTCGCGACTCGTCCTCGAGTCGACGACCCTATTTTTCGTGTGACCGCAATAGGGGCAACGCATTTAGGAAGGATAAGAGTCTCGGCGTCCAGCCGAGCGGGTCACTGCTAATTGCAGTTCAGCCGCTCGGCACGGTCGCCAGCCAGTCGGGACTCATCGCTCCGTGGATAGCCCGCCAACACACGTTGGAAGTACTGGCAAGCGCTGTCTCTGTTTCCCCGCTCTTCCTGCAGCAGACCGGCTTTGTAGAGCGCCGTGGGTGCCGCCCTCGAGTTGGGGTAGAGCTCCACCACTCGATTGTATTCCCGTATCGCCAGTTCCTCGTCGCCTTCCTCGCGGTACGTCTCCGCCAAATAATATTGGGCGTCGGGCGCCAGCTCGTCCGCAGGGTACGTGACCAGGAAGTCTTGAAAACCGGTCCTCGCGGTATTGTATGCCCCTCTTCGAAATTGCTCGATCGCGGCCGCATAGAGCTCGGCAGCATCGCCGCCCGCGCCCCCCGCGGGTTCTGCTCCCATCGCTCCACTGCTGTCGGGGATGGCCATTACGCCGACCGATATGCGGTCCTGCTGGCGTTGCTCCATGCGATCGCGCAGCCCTTGCAACACGACCTGGCTCTGACCCAGGAGCTCCTGGATCTCCACCAACTCGCGCTCCATGTCATCCAACTGGCGCATCAAATCGCCGCGCACGGTCACCAACAGCGAGCCCTGCCGCTCGAGCGCCAGCGAAACGGAGTTGTCCAGCTCGGCCAGCCTGGCCTCCATATCATCTTGCCTGGACGCGAGCGACGCCAACTCATCCTGGATGCTGTCGACGTCCTTCTTCGTGGCGCAGGCACCGAGGCCTGTCGCGACGAGGACGACGAGCAGCCCTGCGACACGCAACTTCATTGACCTAGTCCTTCAAAAAGGGAGACTAGTCTCCGGAATCCAGTCGCCCGTAGTTCGTGATCGCGAAATCGTCGCGGCGATTCTGCGCCCATGCCTGCTCATTCGACGCTCGAACCAGAGGTCGTTCCTCTCCGTAGCTGATGGTCGAGAAACGCCCGGCCTCGAGTCCATAGCTCAGCAGGTAGCGGCGAACCGCCTCCGCACGACGCTGTCCCAGCGCGAGATTGTATTCGTTCGAACCACGCTCGTCGGCGTTCCCCTCGATCCTCAGAACGATGCCCGGGTATTCACGAAGCACACTCACCTTGCGCTGCAGCACGGATTCCATATCGGACCGGATGTCCGACCTATCGAAGTCGAAGAAAACACGCTCCGACAGGATGGAGACCACGCGGTTGCGCTCGACCTCGCGTCGGCGGGCTTCCTCGGCCGCAAGCCGCCGAGCCTCCTCCGCCTCGCGAGCGGCGCGCTCGGCCTCCATGTCCCGCGTATCCTCGACTTGAGGTTCGGGTTCCGGCTCCGGCTCCGGCGCCGGCGCCTTGCTGCAGCCCGCGATGACCAGGGCGATAGCCACCGTGCCCAGCCAACCCACGTTCTTCTTCCACATGCTCGCCATAAAACGACTCCCTAACGATTGTTGTAAGAGCCCGCAGCAGCTCCCTCCGCGAAGTGCGAGGGAGAATCTAAGCTACCAGACCACGCAGGCAAGCGCGCGCCTGCCGCTCGCACCAACCGACGGATCCGTCCGCTGACCACATCGAGTACCCAAAGACCCTCATAGCCATGGCGCGTGGACGCGAACACGATGTGACGGCCGTCCGACGCCCAGCTCGGGTCTTCGTTCCTGCCCACCTGGGTCAACTGTCGCAGCCCGCGCCCGTTCGGAGCCACCGTGAAAATCTGCGGCTGCCCTTGGACCCATCCGTGGAACGCGATGCGGTCTCCTTTGGGCGACCAATCCGGCCCCGCATTGTGCACGCTTCGATCGTAGATGTACGGTGTGACGAGTTCGGGCGAACCGTCCGGAATGTCCTTCACGAAAATATGGAGCTGGCCCAAGCGATCCGAATTGAAGGCGATACGTTTACCGTCCGGTGAGAATGTCGGTGACAGCGAATTCGAGTACCGAGCAAAGGTCGTCCGTTCCGGACAGCAACGCTGAGACAGGTCGTACGTGAAGATCTCGGTTCGGCCGTCGACCGTGGAACCAAACGCCAGAGTCTTTCCGTCCGGAGAATAGGACGGCGTCAAGTCGAGCCCGGGAAGATCGACCAACAGAGTCGATCGACCTGGATTGAGACTCAGTTCGTAGATCGCTGGGTCGCCGCCCTTGTACGACATGTACGCGATGCGATCACCGGACGGCGACCACGCCGGCGAAAGTGTGATGGAGTTGTCATCGGATAGCTGATGCGGGTTGTATCCGTCGCTGTCGACAACGTAGATCTCCGAGCCACCGGAGCCGTGGCCCACAAATGCGATCTTGGTGGCAGCCATCCCCGCTGTGCCCGTGGCCCATTCCGTCACACGATCCGAAGCGCGGTGAAGCACCAACCGCATACGCTCATCTCCGACGGACGGCAACTCGAACGCCTGCACATCCTGAAGCAGCTTGAACACCACGTCGTGCAGAGAGAGCCTGAGTACGGGTGAATCGGGCGTGCCTTCCAACGCGCCGATCACCAGCCATACCGCTCCCATCTGGTCCCACAAGTTGTAGTTGACGGGCCCCTCCAGCGGCACATCGTCTCCCACACGCATGACCTGGAACCGGTCCCCAAAATCGAAATCGCGAAGAAGGATCTCGCGTGCACTGTCGGCCAGTTCTTGCATATCGTCGGTCGTCGAGATCGGTGGAACGATGATCCCCGGTCGGAACGACGGCTGATAGAGAATACCAACGCGAACGTCGGAGGGAATACTGTCACGCTCCGGATCCTGTGCCGCGGCCGCAGCGGGCATCAGAATCGATGCTGCACATAGCAGCAGAAGCGCCTTATCTATAGCGGCTCGCATCAACAACACCTCGACCTACTCGGGCCGTGTCGTGGGCATCGACCGGCAAGTTTGCATTGAGAGACACATCCTCGAGCCTACCACTAGTATCGGGTTGGATCGAAGAAGAACGAAACGCGCAGCTGGTCCGTCGGGTAGTCGCTTGGAAGTGGTCCGAACACACCTCTCCGCCCCGCTGCCTCGATAGCGCCACGAGCCTCCAAGTCAAAGGCCGGATTTCCCGACCGCAAAACCCACCCGACATCTTTCACCGACCCATCCCGAAGAATCGTAAACGCAAGTTCGGCACGCAGCTGCTGCCCCCCCGTGGGCGGTCGCCAATGCCGTTTGATCTGCAAGATAATATTCGCCAGATACTCCGGGTACGGGAAGGGCGCGCCCTCCAGGCGTACCGGCAAACCCTCCACGCCTTCCAGCGACTGTTCTTCGGTCGCTGCCGGCTTCGTTTCCTCCGGTGGCGGTTCAGGCTCCGCCTGCTCCTCCACCTGATCCTCTGGCTCCGGCTCCTCCACCGGCCTGCTCTCCTCACGAGGTCTTGGAGTGGGCGCAGGCTGTGTTTCTATCGGCCTCGGCTCCGGTTGCTCTACCTCCCTCGGCGGAGGGGTCTCCTCCACAGGGACCTCGCGAACGGGGGCCTCGCGTGGGAGTGACATCAATTCCACCTGGTAGACCTGCGGCGGCTCGGGGATCGCCAAGCGCGTCGCCCCCCAAACCATGAACAGGAGTACGAACGTGTGTACGCTGAGCGAGCCAATGATCGCGCGCGCCGGCACTCCGTCCTCATATCCCGAAGGCTCCCGGCGCACGATCAAGCGAGCCATCGTCTCAGCGCCTCCGCGTCACTTCCGGTTCGGCGATCAACCCCACATTGTCGATTTCGGCGGCCTTCATGGCCGCGACGACCTTGAGCACCACACCGTAAGCCGCGCCTTCATCGCCCTGCACGTAGATCGCCGGTGTTCCCTTCGCCACCCATACATCGCGAATGGCGGCCTTGAACTCGTCGAAGCTGACCGATGCATCGTCGATGTAGATCGCACCGTCTACGTCTATGGTCACGACGATGGCCTCGCTGGCAGGAAGCGGCGCCACCTCCGCCTGGGGCACTTGCACCTGGACGCCTCCCTGAAGGATCGGCGCCGTGATCATGAAGATCACGAGAAGGGTGAACGCCACGTCCACCAGGTTGATCAGATTGATGTCCGCCGTGAGGGGCATCGAGCGATCCTCGTACAACCCTCCCCAGCGAGCCATCAGATCTTCCCTTCCCTGGCAAGCGCGCCGATGAACTCGTGAGCGAATCCCTGCAGTTCACCCGCGAACAGTCCGAGTCGACTGGCGAAGTAGTTGTAGGCGATCACCGCCGGGATCGCGACGGCCAGACCCGTCACCGTCGTGATCAGCGCCTCGGCAATCCCGGGCGCAACGGCCGTGATGTTGGCCGTGCCCATGACCGATATCCCGACAAAGGCGTCCATCACCCCAACCACCGTGCCCATCAAGCCCAGCAGCGGGCTCACCGACGCGATGATCGCCAACCAAGCCAGGCCGTGCGCCATGTTATCCCGCTCGCCCACCTGCTCCTTCTCCAATACCAGTCGCAAGGTCTCGACTTGAGCCGACGACAGGCCACCGCCCGGATTCCCACCCGACGGCTTCAGGCCGGAGAAGAAAGTCATCCCGTGTCTGAACACACGAAGATAGGGAGAGTCGGCCAGCGCGATGACAGCCTTGTAGGCCTCATCGAGGTGCTGCGCTTGCGCGACTTGAGTTAGAAACTCTTCCTCGAGCAAACGCACACGTCGGAACTGTATCCACTTCCAGATGATCAAGATCCACGACGCCAACGAGAACACCAGCAGCACCGCCAGGATGATCTTGGTGGTGATTGTGGCATGCGCTACCATGTCCCACGCCGTGCGTGGCAGAGGAGTCTGGAGAACTACCGCCGCAAGCAAACTCATCGCCCCGCCCTCTCGGCAATCCACTCGTAGGTTCGTTTCAATCCTTCCGATACATCCACCTCCGCCTCCCATCCCAGGCTTCTCAATCGGTCATTGGCCAGGCAGTTCCACTGCAGTTCGCCGGAGCGAGCCGGCGCCTTCTTCACATGTACTTCGCGACCTGCCCCCTGCATCAATCCTTGGGCCAGCCGGTTGACGCTGGTCTCCACACCGGTGCCAACGTTGAAGGCCCGGTCGTCCAACTCGGTGCCATCGCTCAGCGTCGCCTCCGATACGGTCATGTTGGCGGCTACGATATCGTCGACGTAAACGTAATCGCGCGTCTGTTCACCATCCCCGAAGATCGTGAGAGGCTCGTCGCGCATGATCAGGTTCGAGAAGATGGCGACGACGCCGGCCTCGCCGTGCGGGTCCTGCCGCGGACCATACACGTTAGAGTACCGCAGAGCGACGTAGTCCAGGTCGTGCAAAAGGCGGAAGCACCGCAGGTAGTATTCGCCTACGAGCTTGGTGACCCCGTACGGCGATTCCGGTCGCTTGGGGGCCGTCTCCGGAATGGGGCGTTGGTCGGCATTCCCATACACCACGCCGCCGGACGATACGAAGACGATGCGGGCTACCCCCGATTCCCGGGCGGCGTCCAAGACATTGAGCAATCCTACGACGTTGACGTCGGCGTCGAATCCGGGTTTGGCCACCGAGACTCGTACGTCCACCTGGGCCGCATGATGGCTGATGAGATCGAAGCCGCCGTTCTTTTTGAAAAGATCGGGAAGTCGTTCGTCACGGATGTCCATCTCCACGAACTCGGCGCCTGCCGGCACGTTTTCGACCTTGCCCGAGGCCAGATTGTCCACCACCGTCACCGAGAGGCCACGCTCGAGATAGGCATCGGCCACATGTGAACCGATGAATCCCGCACCGCCCGTGACCAGTACAGTCTTAGCTTTCTTCTCCCTCACCCGTCCCATCCTCCTCCATGGCGAATAGATACTGCGCCGCTTCCAAGATGTCGTGCTCGCGGCCATCCTCAGCCGCCGCACGAATACGAGCCGTCGGCTGATGAAGCATCTTCTGCAATAGGTCACGCGTGAGACGCTCGACGCGCTGTCGATCCGCTTCCTCGAGGTGATCTAACTGCAACAGCGCGCGCTCCAGCTCGGCTTGTCTGACGTTCTCGGCCCGCTGGCGAAAGCGCTTGATGAAGGGTACGGCCCGCAGACCCGCGTACCACCGCCAGAACTTGTCCACCTCGTCCGAGATGATCGCCTCGGCCTTGGGCAGCTCCGCTCTTCGGCGCTCGAAGTTCGCCGTGACGATCTGTTGCAGGTCATCGATGCTGTAGAGGAACACGTTGGGCAGTTCGCCGATCTCGGGTTCCACGTCGCGAGGGATGGCGATGTCAATGATGAACAGCGGCGACTTGAGCTTCTTCGGCATCCGCTCTCGGAACTTCTCCACCGTGATCATCGCGTGCGGGGCCGCCGTCGACGTCACCAGAATGTCGGTATCGGGCAGGTGTTCCCACAAATCCGAAAAAGCGATGCTCGAACCGCCGTATTCCTCCGCGACTCTCTGAGCACGCGCAAAGCTCCGACTGGTCACGATAGCGCTCGACACACCTTCATCGACGAGGCATTGAAGCGTCAGCTGTCCCATGTCACCCGCGCCCAACACCATGCCGCGTCGGCCTCGTAACGATCCGAATATCTTCCTGGACAGCTCGACCGCAGCCGTCGGGATCGACGCCGCCCCTTCCGCCAAACGAGTTTCGCTGCGAACCCTGCCACCCACCGAGAGCGCGGACTGGAAAAGTCGGTTGAACACGGCTCGAACGGCCTGGCGCTGCCCGGTCAGGCTGCGAGCCGTCTCATAAGCGTCCCGAACCTGACCTTGAATCTGGGCCTCACCCAAAACCATGGAATCGAGACCCGAGGTCACGCGGTAGAGGTGCTCGACAGTTTCCTCGCCGTGCTTGATGTAGATGTATCGATCAGCGGGTTTCGGCAGGTCGCTCGCCTGGTCGGCCAGCGTTTGGATCACATCGGGGATAGCCGCTTCGGGGTCGCTGAGATGAAGATAGAACTCCGTGCGATTGCACGTTGAAATCAACGCCGCTTCCGCCACACCCTTGCTCCCCAGAACTTGCGCCAGTGCATCCGCCATCTCGCCAGCCGCAAACGCGAATCGTTCGCGAACTTCGATTGGCGCCGTGCGATGACTCAGGCCGACTACTGCGAACTGCATACGCTAAGCCTCGAGCCTTCCCGCGGTGGCCAGTTCGTGACTCTGAACGATACGCATCACCCGGAAGCCTCCCAACCTCTATAGGAAGAACTGGGTCTCAGAGATCAGCATCTTGGCCACGAGGTATGCCAAAGATACCACGGCAAAGCCCGCAACGTTCCACAGGGCGGCCTGACGCGTCGTGCGCCGCCCCCCAAAACGAGCCCACAGGGCGAGGAGCAGTGCGAACCACGCCAGGACTCCCCACATGACCTTTGGATCTGACCAGCGGAATCCGCCCTCAAAGCGGATCGTCCATGCCCAACCCACCGAGATCCCCAGGGTCAGAGCGGAGAACCCGGCGATCAGCGCCCACTCGCTCAGCTTGTCCAGCGTGTCCAGCGGCGGAAAGAACTCGAAAATGGCGCCCAACTGCTTGTGTTTTAGCTGGCGGAACTGCAATAGGTACATCAACGATGCCGCCGCCGCCACGACCCAGCCGGCGTAACCCAGGAAACTCAGCGAGATATGTAGCACGAGCCAGCGCCCACGGAACGCCAACTCCGAGCCTGCGGGCTCGATGCCGACGGCGATCGCTATGAGCACCAGGACGGCGGCCACAGGCGCCAGAAGTAGTCCCACGGCCCGTGCCGACGAGAAGAGCCCCAGTCCCGCCAGCGCGAGAGCGATGAGCAAGGCCAGAGAAGTCAGGGACGGGCCCAACCCGACCAGAGGCGGCTCGCCGTACTCGGCCCAGTACAACCCGACACCCGCGATGTGGCTGACCAGCCCCACAAAGATGATGATCGCCACCAAGGCGGTCGCACCCGGGCGAGCCTTCGCGAACCGCATTGCAAATCGTGCTGACGCCGCAAGATAGAGAATCGCGGCGATGGCGTAGGCTATTACATGCATGCGCTGGGAATATAAAAGACGCAGGGGCAGAAACTAGGCCGGCCGACTCAAAGAGCCGGCCGGCCGCACCGCTATCTTCTGACGTTCGAGCCCGTCGTTCCGTCAGGACGGCATCTTACGGACCAGACGAACCGGCAGCCCCTCCGTGATGGCCGGATAGTCCATCTCGATGACCCGGATCGTGGATGTCGATTCCGTCACACGAACCACCCGACCCGTGGCAATGTGCTCCTCGGGTAACCTGAGACCCTCAGGAGAACGCCTTCCCGCCACGTAGATCTCGAACTCGTCACCGACCGTGACGCCCTGGTCCCGGCCCACGTCGATGAACGCGAAGTCCTCGACCGACGGCACCCACTGCTCATCGAGGAACGTCACCAGCTCTCCGCTGGGACCCGTGCCTATGGGTTCGGCAAACACGCCACGTTCCATATGGAAGGACTCGAGCAGAGTGGCTTGATTGCCGAACTCGATGCGGTCGAAGGTCTGGACGATGATCGCCGTCGACACGTCCTCATGCACGGCAGCGATGGTCGCGATACCGGTCGGGCGGATGACGTACCCAAATCCCTTCACCCGGCGATCTGCCCGCCACAGCAGGACACGGTCTCCAGGTCGCGGTGGTTCGCCTCCCGGATGACTCACATAGACGCGGCCATACTGGGGCGGTGTGTGCGGCACGTCGACGATGACGTTCTCCGGCACACTCGCGTTGATGACCTGGCCCCTCGGCCCAAACACGTCCATGTCAGCCAGTACGCCGCTCCGATGGAAGTCGCCATCGCTCACGGCAACCGCGGGCAACGGTGGCACCGGCTCGTAGCGCAGCGTCGTCCGCGTGGCCTCCCGCGGCACGAAGATCGATTTCAGTCTCTGAAGGTCCTCGGGAGGCCCCTCCACCTGGACTTCCGGCACCTCCACTACCTCCTCGCCCGGCACCCTCACCTCACCCACCGGCTCTTCGACGGCGACTTCGACTTCACCCTCTCCCGGAAGGCGAAGCTGCTCGCTCGGGTAGATCCAGTGAGGATCTTCCACCACCATCGTGTTCAGGCGGTAGATCTCAGGCCACAGGAACGGGTCGCTCAGATAGAAACTCGCCAGGTCCCACAGCGTGTCTCCTCGGCGTACCACGTGCACACGACGACCCTCTTGGGCCGTCTGTGCAGCCTGCTGATCTTGCTGCCTTTCTTGTGCTTGGAGGGGGAGGGCTTCAGGCAGTATTCCCGCGATCATGATCGCGGTTGCGGACAAGAGGCACTTAGAAGGGCAGGTCGTCACCCTCCTCCAGCGATTCCGCCGGGAAATCATCATACTCCTCACCCCCATAGGTCGGAGCCTTCTGCATCTCGAAGGCGCCCTCTCCGCGGCCACCCAACATCACCATCTCTAAGGCCACGATCTCGGTACTGTAACGCTTCTGACCGTTCTGGTCTTCCCACTGGCGGTATTGAATCCGCCCCTCGACGTACACTCGGTCACCCTTCTTCAGGTACTGCTCTGCAATCTCCGCCAGCTTGTTCCAGGCCACGACCCGGTGCCACTGCGTTTCCTCCTGCATTTCACCGGTACGGCCCGTCCACTTGCGATTCGTCGCCACGGACAGGGTCGTCACCCGCGTACCGCTAGACGTGGTGCGGATCTCGGGATCGCTGCCTAGGTTACCGATTATGATAGCTTTGTTCACACTACGTGACATGTGACCTCCATGAGGCGGTTGGCGCCAATACTGCTAACTCTGACGCCGAAAAGGATTATACCTGACCGTCAACTTATTGTCAACGCAAGGCTTGCTGGCCCGGCGTTACAGCAAAATCTCACCCGGGACGGCTCAGGTCCCGGCACATGACCCGCGCGTCCTCCACCGGCTGTCGGTAATACCGGCGACGGATACCTACCTGGACAAACCCATTGCGCGCGTAAAGGTCATGGGCGCCCACATTGCTCACCCGGACCTCCAAGAAGATCCGTCTGGCACCCCGCTCCACCGCTCGCCCCAGTACGCCGTCGAGCTGCCATTGGCCCAGACCCTGGCGACGCCATTCGGGCGCCACTGCCAAGTTACCCAGCTCGGACTCGTCCGCCACGTACCAAACGACGGAATAGCCAACCAGCTCGCCATCGACGGTCGCCACCCAGAGATCGGCGTCTCCACGACCCATCAGGTTGCGGAAGCTGGCCCGGCTCCACGGCGTCGAGAACGAGGTCTCCTCGATGGTCATCACCCCGTCGAGGTCCGAGCTCCGCATGGGCCGGGTGTCCGGCACGAGGAGCGGCTCCGCGGCGCTCACCAACGCTCCGTTTCTTCCGGTACGCGCCATTCCCGCACGTACAGGGGCTCCCAAGTGCCCGGCTCGGCGACGTGTCCCAGTTCTGGAGCCACACGCCGGAGCCACAGAAGGCTGGCGGCCCGAGGCATGCCCAAGTGTTCGGGCAGCAACGCGGCCGATTCGACGGCCCCACGCAGGACCTCCCCGTAGGCAGTCGCCCCATCACCAGTGAACACCGGCGAGATTCCCCGCGTCGTTAGCTCCTCCAGCAAATCCTCAAGGTACCATGCCCGCGGAGACAGCAACTCCGAAACGCCCCCACCGGACAGATCGTAGCAGCCGGCGTATACCTGCCGACGTCGAGCATCGAACATGGCACACACCGAGCCCACGACACCGGCTCCCGCCGCGACGGCTAGCAAGCTGGAGTAGGCGTAGAGCGGGATGTCTCGAGCCATGGCCCACCCTTTGGCCAACGAAGCTCCAACGCGCACGCCGGTAAAGGATCCCGGGCCACTGCCGACAACGAGGCTCGATACGTCTCCAGGTGCCGTGGCGGTAACGTCGAGCGCGTGGTCGATCGCAGGCATCAGCAACTCCGAGTGCGTGCCCTGGATTCGCAGCGTACACTCGAAAGCCAGCCCGTCCTTCCAGATCGCTACCGACCCGGTGGGCGTGGCCGTCTCCACGGCAAGCCACACCTCCTTGGGTGGTACTCCGCCCGACCCTCGACCTGATTCGCTCCGATTCACCACTCGATCAGTTCCTGTGCCCCACCTATGCGCTTCGCCGTCACGGTCCGCTCGTCTGGCCTTGGAGCATAATCTAACCCGATCTCCCAGCGGTCGGTGGGTTGTTGATCGCCGGCCCGGTCGGCCCACTCCAGCAACACGAGGCCGGAGCCGGTGAGAAGCTCGTCCCAGCCCAGAGGCTCGAAGGGCTCGCCGGCGCGCAGCCTGAAGAGATCGACGTGGTAGACCTCGAACCCCCGGGGGCTCGTGTAAAGCTGCACCAGTGTGAAGCTGGGGGATGGGATGTTGCCGACGATGCCCGCTCCCCGGCAGATCGCCCTCGCCATGACGCTCTTTCCGGCTCCCAGTGGCCCCCTCAACGCGATCCACAACGGAGGCTCGGCCCGACGCCCAACGGCAGCCCCCCAATTCTCCAGTGCACTCTGGCTCAGATTCGCTGGCCCC
>Ga0209536_100007334_pt1 | contig 16729 bp, 14 predicted proteins | sample DeeMarSeWOR28_12_FD_187461 | JGI IMG/M metagenome (GOLD analysis project Ga0209536, IMG submission 187461) | Marine sediment microbial communities from White Oak River estuary, North Carolina - WOR-2-8_12 (SPAdes) (version 2) | ecosystem: Environmental > Aquatic > Marine > Intertidal zone >... | reverse complement strand
ATGCGAGTCAAGACGACCCGTTAGAACGTAGCCCGGATGTAACGAAGTGGAACCCGGGGATGCTGATGGGCGCGGAATAATCCCGGATTACGCTGCGCTTCATCCGGGCTACGGCATGCGAAGCACGAGCGACCGGGATGCATTTTTTGGGTTACGTTTATTGTGCGAGCAAAAACAAATTCATCAGGAATGAATTTGTGCTGCGAAGCAGACCCGAAGGGCAAATCACAGGGACGTGATTTGCAACGTAACTCGCCCCAACAGGGGCGAAACACAATGTTAATGAAAATGATAAAGTGATGTTCGCGACTAAAGTCGCTCCTACAGCAACAGAAATAACCTCTGCGTACTCCGCGTCTCTGCGGTTCAAATGACCTTACGGACGATCGTCAACAACCTCTTCTTTCGCGACTACCAGGAAGTCCTGCTTGTGAATCTTCATCGCCATCAATGTGCTGCTGGCAACATAGATGGATGAGTAGGTACCCACTACGACACCGATGATCAATGCGAATGCGAAAGCATGTATAACTTCGCCGCCGAAGATAAACAGTGCGGACAACACCAGTAATGTGGTCAACGATGTCATCAAGGTGCGCGACAGTGTCTGGTTGATTGACAGGTTGAGGATCTCCACAGGTGTGCGTTTGCGAACGTTGCGGAAGGTTTCACGGATACGGTCCAGTACGACCACGGTGTCGTTGAGCGAGTAACCGATTACGGCCAGCAGTGCCGCCAGTACCGTCAGGTCAAAGTCCATCTGGGTAATTGAAAACACACCCACGGTAATAATCACGTCATGCACCAGTGCAAGAATGGCGCCGACAGCTGATTTGAACTGAAAACGGAAACTTACATAGAGCAGAATACCGCCGAGTGCGACCAGCATGGCGAGGCCGCCCTGGTCACGCAGTTCTTCACCCACCTGCGGGCCGACAAACTCGACGCGGCGCATCTGGATATCCTGTTCGGTGTTCTTTTTCAGGATAGCCAGAATCGCGTCGCTCAGGCCGGCTTTGTTGATGTCTTCGCGCGGTGCAATGCGAACCAGGATATCTTTTGCGGTGCCAAAGTGCTGAACCTGTGCATCCTTGAATCCGCTTTCTGCCAGCGCGGCCCGTATCGGGCCGATATCCACTTCCGATTCATAGCCGGCTTCGATCAGGTAACCGCCGGTGAAGTCGATACCGAAGTTGAGGCCCCTGGCGAACAGGCTCCCTATCGATATGACGATGATAACAAGTGATACAACAAGCGCAATCTTGCGCTTGCTCATAAAGTCGATTGTCGATGTGCCTTCTAATATTTGCATGATGTGATCCTGTTATATCGACAGTTTCTGAACGTTTCTTCCGCCGTAAATCAGGTTTACGATTGCACGCGTACCTACGATGGCGGTGAACATGGAGGTAATGATTCCGATGCTGAGCGTGACGGCAAAACCTTTTACCGGCCCGGTGCCCAGGCTGAAAAGCACAATAGCTGCCAGCAAGGTGGTGACGTTGGCATCGGTAATGGTGCTGAACGCTTTTTCATAGCCGGCATGAATACTCGCCTGGGGTGAATTGCCATTGCGAATTTCTTCACGTATGCGCTCAAAGATAAGCACGTTGGCATCCACGGCCATACCAACCGTGAGCACGATACCTGCAATGCCCGGCAATGTCAGTGTGGCCTGTAACAGTGACAATATGGCGACGATGAACACCAGGTTGGCAGTCAGTGCGACATTGGCGATAAGGCCAAAAGTCTTGTAGTAAACCGCCATGAAGATCAGCACCAGTGAAAAACCAATCATTACAGACTGGAATCCCTGGGTGATGTTGTCCTTACCCAGGCTTGGACCTACGGTACGTTCCTCGATGATTTCGACCGGTGCGCGCAGTGAACCGGCTCTCAGCAGCAAGGCAAGATCACGTGCTTCCTGTGATTCCAGGCCGGTAATCTGGAAGCGCGAGCTGAACTGTTCCTGGATGGTCGATACGTTGATGACTTCTTTTACGGTGGTGCGTTTTTTAACGACTTCATCACCCACCTGCTTGCTTTCTACCTTGTTTTCGATGAAAACAACCGCCATCGGTTTTTTCACGTTTTCCCGGGTGGTTTCACCCATTTTCTTTGCGCCTTTACCATCGAGACGAACAGAAACAGCGGGCACCCCTTTTTGCTGGTCGATGGTTGATGCGGCATCAATAATCTGGTCTCCGGTCACGATTACGCGGCGTTTGAGTAATACCGGGCTGCCGTCACGCTCATGGTAAAGCAATGCATTGAGAGGGATGCGGCCGGTTTTCTCGGCATCTTCCCAGTCTGTTCGTGTACCTTCGGCCAGCCTGAATTCAAGCGTTGCCGTGGCGCCAAGGATCTTCTTTGCACCTGCGGTGTCCTGTATACCCGGCAACTGCACCACGATGCGCGAGTCACCCTGCTGCTGTATTACAGGTTCTGCAACACCCAGTTCGTTAACACGGTTGCGAAGCGTAATAATATTCTGCTGCAAGGCCGCCTTTTTTTCATCGCGGATAGCAACTTCTGTCAGTTTCGCGTTAATGGCAAGGTCCTTCTCATCCATTACGAAAGCCAGCTCCTTGAACTGGTCTTCCAGGCTGTCCAGTGCCTGGTAAATATTATCCGCATCGCGAAAGGTGATATGCAATCCGTCTTCATCACGCGTAACACCACGGTAACGAATTTTTTCGCTCCTCAAGTGGCTGCGTATATCGGATAGCAGGCTTTCTTCCTGGCGTTTGATTGCTGCTACCATGTCGACTTCCATCAGGAAGTGAACGCCACCGCGCAGGTCCAGGCCGAGGTACATCGGCGCGGCGTTGAGTGCACGCAGCCAGCCCGGGGTGGCCGGCGCCAGGTTCAGGGCGACGAGGTACTGTTTTCCAAGGGATGACTTCAGTACGTCGGCAGCCTGTAACTGGATGTTCGTATCATCAAACCTGATCAGCGCCCTGCCTTCGATGATCTCTGAAGACTTGATATTGATGTTGCCGAGTGTTTGCTCGATCAGCAGCATCTCTTCCTGTGTTATTGATGTTGTACGGTGAGACACCTGTACCGCGGGGTCTTCGCCAAATAGATTTGGCAGGGCATATGTTGTGCCGAAGACAAGCGCTACGATGAGCGCAATATATTTCCATACTGGATACTGATTCAGCATTGCTGAGACCTTATGTTTTATTAGTGTTATGTTGTCAGGAGACTATAGACTATTCTTTAGCGCCTGACTGTTCCTTGATCGTGCCTTTTGGCATGACTGCCTGTACTGAGTTCTTTTGCACATGGATGGATATATCCCTGCTGATTTCCAGCGTAATGAAGTTTTCGCCGACACTGGTGATTTTTCCGAGCAGGCCGCCTGTGGTCACCACTTCCTCGCCTTTCTGCAGCGCTGCAACCATTTCCTTATGCTGTTTATGGCGCTTGCTTTGCGGGCGGATCAGGAAGAAATAAAACAGTACGATCAGGCCGATCGGTAGAATCATGGAAGCCAGTGGATCTCCCGCCGGACTCGCTGCAGGCGCGCCATTGGTGGCCCATGCATCAGAAACGAAGAGACTCATTAAAGCGGGTCCCCAGTATTTATTGCCACAGAATATTTTATTAAACAAAAGATATCTCCTATTTCACCTGTCGCCCGAATCCAGCCCGGAGTATACCCGAAGATTGTCGATGCTAGGCGTGTTTTCAAAAGGCGCTATTATGCCATAGTTGGCGCGTTTGCGCGCCAACAGGAACGAGGGGCGAGTAACGAGGGACGAGGAAAAACCCGGGTTGTGCTTGGGATTCCGCTGCGCTTTACAGACCGGGTAGCTTTTGTCGGATTGTGATAACCCGGATTGCGCTTTGCTTCATCCATGCTACGAATCTACATGCCTCGTTACTCGCTACTCGTTCCTCGTTCCTTGCGGAGCGAATAGAATTCAGCAGTAAACTCTTCGAATCGCCCCGCCTCAATCGCTTCGCGAATGCTCCGCATTAAGTCCTGGTAATAGTGCAGATTGTGAATCGTATTAAGCCGCGATCCCAGAATTTCACCGCATTTGTCCAGGTGGCGTAAATATGCGCGGCTGTAGTTGCGGCATGTGTAGCAGCTGCAATGCTGATCAACCGGCCGTGTATCATCCTGGTACCGGCTGTTGCGGATTCTGAGAATGCCCTCGCGTGTATAGAGAAAGCCGGTACGTGCGTTACGGGTCGGAATCACGCAATCGAACATGTCGACACCGCGACGCACGGCTTCGACAATGTCTTCCGGTTTGCCCACACCCATTAAATAACGCGGCTGGTTTTCGGGCAGATGCGGGATGCTGCAATCCAGTATATGGTTACGCTCATCCTCGGGTTCTCCCACCGAGAGGCCACCGATGGCGTAGCCGTCAAATCCCATTGCGGTAAGACCGGCAGCAGACTGTTCCCTCAAGTCTTCATGCATACCGCCCTGAACGATGCCAAACAGTGCTGATGCATTGCCCTCGTGCGCCCGTTTGCTGCGCTCGGCCCAGCGCATGGATAATTGCATCGAGGATTCGGCCTGCTCACGCGTGGCCGGATACGGCGTGCATTCGTCAAAAATCATCACGATATCCGAGCCCAGGTCTCGCTGCACCTGCATAGACAGTTCCGGCGTGAGTTCGATGGTAGCGCCATCGACCGGTGACTGGAACACCACGCCCTGCTCGGTGATCTTGCGCATCTTCGCGAGGCTGAATACCTGGAAGCCGCCCGAGTCAGTCAGTATCGGTCCCTGCCAGTGCATAAAGTCGTGCAGGTCGCCGTGTTTCCTGATGACATCCGTACCTGGCCTGAGCATTAAATGGAAGGTGTTGCCGAGAATAATCTGTGCACCAAGCTCTATGAGCTCTTCCGGTGTCATCGCCTTGACGGTGCCATAAGTGCCCACCGGCATGAAGGCCGGGGTTTCGACCACGCCCCTGTCAAACGTCAGGCGCCCACGCCGGGCAATTTTGTCTTTATGTAATAAATTAAATAACATCAATAGGATAAGAAATATTATTAAACCATATTATTTAATATTGGCTGATGTTCGACTGCATGTAGGAGCGACTTTAGTCGCGAAACTGGACAATTCGCGACTAAAGTCGCTCCTGCGATTAATTACTGTTCACTACCTTATTCTATAAACATCGCGTCGCCATAGCTGAAAAAGCGGTATTCCTGTGCAACAGCGTGTTGATAGGCCCGCATTGTAGTTTCATAACCGGCGAATGCACAGACCAGCATTAGCAGGGTGGATTCCGGCAGATGGAAATTGGTCAGCAGCGCATCGACGCTTTTGAACCTGTAGCCCGGATAAATGAAGATGTCAGTTTCGCCGCTGTAGGGTTTCAGCTCCCCATCAGCCGCAGCGGTTTCGAGGCTGCGCACGGCTGTCGTACCAACAGCAATAATTCTCCCCCCCTGCTCTCTTGCCTGTTTGCATAGCGCAACTGTTGCTGCGGGCACCTCCAGGTATTCTGAATGCATTGCATGCTCCTGAATACGTTCAGAGCGTACCGGCTGAAAGGTTCCTGCACCTATGTGAAGCGTGACATATGCGCTTCTAACGCCTTTGCTTTCAATGGCGTTGAGGATGTCATCATCGAAATGCAGACCGGCTGTAGGCGCGGCAACGGCTCCGGGTTGCCGGGCATATACGGTCTGGTAGCGGTCGAGATCCTGTGTTTCATCGGAACGTTCAATGTAGGGTGGTAATGGCATATGGCCATGTGTTTCAAGAATATCAGTGATCCTGATACCCGCGTCAGTAGACAGAACAAACAGATTGTCATGACGGCCTTCAATTCTGAAGCGTATATTCTCGCAGGCACCAGCAACATCCAGGATGATTTCAGAGCCGATCCCGGGTGTTTTGCTGGCGCGTACATGTGCAAGTGCGCTGTGCTCTGAGCTAATGCGTTCGATCAGTATCTCGACTTTGCCGCCTGTCGGCTTGTGGCCAAACAGCCTGGCAGGAATCACGCGGGTATTATTGAATACGAGCAGGTCGCTGGATTCAAGCAGATCGGGGAAATCCATAAACTGCCGGTCTTCAAATGAGGAATGCTTTTTATCGATATGAAGCAATCGGCTATCCGTACGCTGCTTTGCCGGGTACTGGGCAATCAATCGTTCAGGCAGGTCATAAAAGAAGTCGCGCGTTTTCATCGCGCGGATGATACAGCTACTGGTTGCCGGGTGCCAGTTGCAAGATCATAGTAGTGAGTCACTCCCATACCCTGTTGAAAAGCTGCTTTCTCTCGCAAAGGCGCCAAGAACGCCAAGAAATTCTAAAACTATAATTTTTTACCCCAAAAACCTTCGCGAGCTTTGCGCCTTGGCGAGATTATATAAATTTTTTACTCTCGCAGAGGCGCAGAGAACGCAGAGAACTTAAATGTTTAATCTGTTCTTACCCAAAACGCCTTTGCAGGCTTTGTGGCTTGGCGAGAGTTATTTGTTTTTTTCTCGCAAAGGCGCCAAGGACGCTAAGAACTTCTGTATTTGATTTGTTCTTAACCGAAACACCTTTGCGAGCTTTGCGCCTTGGCGAGAGTAAAGATCGTTAATGATTATCTCTCGCAAAGGCGCCAAGGACGCCAGGAAAATCAAGAGCGATAATTTATTTCCCAAAAAAACCTTTGCGTACTCTGCGCCTCTGCGAGAGTGAAATAGTTGTGCAGGATAGTAAGCCTGGTACGCGGGCTAGTCTTCGCCGCTCATTCTACCGACGGCGCAGCTGACGAATGATTTGGCTTTGGCCCTGGCTGCGGCGATACCTTCTGCAGTACCGGATTCCGGGTAGCCAAGCTTGAGCAGTTTGACGGTTACAGCTTCACGGGTATCTTCGCTAGCTTCGACGCTGACGATACCTTCGCCGATATCGACTTCGATTTTATCTATGCCTTCCATTGCTTCGAGTTTGGAACGGATGGTTGAAGCGCAGCCACCGCATTTGATGTTTTCAACGTTGATCTGGTAAGTCATGGTCTTCACCTCTTTGTCCGCCTTGTGCAATATGTGGTTCAGCCCTGTTTAAGGCCGCACTCCAGGTTGCCCGGTACAGCTTCTGCTATTTTCTTCGGTGGATCAAGTTCCAGCGAGTTCATCAGGTCCACAAATTCCTGTTTTGGTCGATTATTGCCAAGGCGTGGATTGTGGGCTTTTTCCTCACCGATGGTCGAACAGCAGAAGCCGCGGTAATCATGCCCCGGGTAGATAATGGTGGCATCCGGCAGGCTGAACAGTTTGTGATGAATCGAGTCATACAGCGTGCCGGCGTCACCCGCCTGGAAATCTGTACGACCGCAACCGCGTATCAATAAGGCATCGCCGGTAAACACCACTCCATCGATGATGTAACTGATGCAGGTATCGGTGTGCCCCGGTGTTTCCAGAATATGGATTTGCTGGTTTCCGAGTGCGATTGAATCACCGTCCACGACCAGAATGTCAGCACAGTCAGATCCGCTGTTGCGGTGTACCACGGCTTTGCTGCCCAGTTTCTCGCGAATTTTCCCCGATGCGGTGATATGGTCTGCATGGATATGGGTTTCCAGGGTGTATTTGAGATCAAGCCCCAGTTCGCTGATGATCTGCAGATCACGATCTATCTGTGTGTCGACAGAATCGATCAATGCAGCTTCGCGAGTTTTCGCGTCCCACACCAGGTAGGTGTAGGTGCTGGTTTCTGCATCAAATAACTGGCGTGATTCCATGCTAAAGGCAACTCTGATCAATTATCATAAATTCTGGCGCAACCCAAAAGCCAGAATCAGGGCGGTGAAAAGCAATAACACAGAGTCTGGCTTTTGGTCTGCGCCCCACAGGGCGGGCTTTTAAGCGCACATCTTCTGCGTTATGTTTCTTATGAAGGGGGTAGCCATTCATCGCGAAACATGCCTTGAATCTGTGCGCTTAAAAGCCCGCAGAACTTTATGAGAATCAATCAGAGTTGCCTTAACAATGTGCAAGCTGGCTGATTCCACCGAGGTTATAGACATAATTGAAGCCCAGTGACTCGAGGAATTGCTTGACGGCGCGGGCACGCATGCCGGAAACGCAGTACAGCATCACGGGTTTGGATTTGTCGATTGTATTCGTGTTATGAGGAATGGTTTCCAGAGGGATATTCACGGCGTTTTTCAATGCGCCCTGACTGTATTCGAGATGGGAGCGGACATCGATCAGCTGGCCGCCATTTTCAACGAGTTCGCGAAGTTCATCGCATTTGAGTTCAAAAGTCATATTCTTACCTCGTTAGTACTCCAAAAAGAATATAAGGATTCTATAATATACCTTGATGTATGTCAATTTTTCGGCGTAAATTATTGAATAATTAACATGAGATATTGCATTTATATATATGAATTAATTATAAATAGAAGAAATTCAGTATTTTGTTAATGTGTCAGACAGGTGTCTTAGTAATGGCTTGCGGTTACGGCTCGTGCGTGCCGGTATGGCGCCTGTGTCACGCTGATGAACGATCAGAATGCTATGGACAGGCCTGCAAGCGCCTCAAATTGCATGAACAGAGTGCCTGTGAATTTGGCAACGCAGCCGCCACTGCACATGATGGTACCGCCGCTGCTGACCACCGTTCCGTAGCCGCGTGCTTCCAGGCGCAGTCCCACGTTCTGGGTCAAGGGGAATTTGAGTCCTCCGCCAACGGACAGCGAGAATTTTGTTTCTGAGGAAAAGGCATCATTTGCTGGTGAGATATGTGTTGCGCCAAGGCCGCCTGATACGAAGGGATGCAGCTTATCGTAATCATAAAAAATGGTTCCGCCCAGGTGATAATAATCAATTCGGAGGGACTCCGTAACAGTCGATGATTTAAGTTCAGTGTTCTGCCTGGAGAACAGGAAATCATAGTTGGTATCCAGGTTCTTTTTCATCGACAAAATTATGCCGAGGCTGTCTGTTTCTTTCAGGTCAATCGTCTCGCCCGTTTCTGCATCTTCAAGTGAACTGCTGGTGCGCCAGCCAATATATGGCGTAATCTCATAGTCCTGTGCATATGCGGGCGTTAGCTGTGTTACAAGAATGGTGATAGCCAGTAGGTAATGACGCGACATGTGATTTCATTGCGGAGAAATAATATTGAAGCGAAGCATAGCATATCGCAGGTAAATACTGTGTTGTGATGATGCTGATTTGTTCAGCCGCAAAGCAGCAGGGTCGCACGGATCTGGCTATTTAAAAAACTACAGATATTTACTCTCACAAAGGCGCCAAGGTCGCCAAGAACTTCAGTGTTTGATTTGTTCTTAACCGAAACACCTTTGCGGGCTTTGCGCCTTGGCGAGAGTTAATTGTTTTATGCTCTCGCAGAGGCGCAGGGAATACACAGGTACAAGGGTCGAGTAACGGGGGACAAGGAAAAACAAAGATGAAATCCGCCCCTTCTCTTTCTGGGAGATGGCTGAGGTGAGCGAGCACCAGGATGTCATCTGAATGAAATCAAACGCGAACAACTCATGACAAGCCTCGGATGCTGCGATATTGCATCCGGCTACAAACAACAATTATTTTCTCTGCGTACTCTGTGCCTCTGCGAGATGAATTCTTAAGCACTCACGCTTTCGGGTTCTTTCTCTTCTGTATCAGTATCAGTATCGGCTTCTGCAGCTTTTAGCATTTCCTCGATTACAGAGGCTTCCTTGGGGAATTCTTCAGCCAGTTCCTTAACGTCTTCGTTTTCGCCAATAAGTATTCTTACGGTCATGTCGCTCACCTGAAAACAATAAAACACCTTAAATATAAGAGATTAATAATATACTAAAATATCATGGTAATTGAAATGATTCAGGTTAAGTATTTGCACGTTTTTATATGCCAGTTTGACAGGAAATCTGATTAAGAATTACAGGTACAAGGGACGAGTGACAGGGGAAAGCAAAGACGATTCGCCCTCTGAGAGAAAACAAGCGCTTTTCTGAGCCACTCGAAATAAAAAGAGGATACAAGGAAAATTTATTCTATTGTGATTTTTTCCTTGTACCCTCGCTCCTCGCCCCTCTCTTTCCTTTTGTTATGCGGCCAGTTTATGAATTACGGTCCCCAGGGCATGTTCAAATGTTGAGTGGTCTGCAATGAATTTCGATTGTTCATTTTTCAGCTCACGCGCAAAATCGCCGGCATCTTTTTCTATGACCTTGACGCCATGACAATCAACAAAGATCAGTTTGGCGACCTCTGTAAGTACTATAGAGAGTTTCAGGCGGCGTACCGGCTTGTCATCACCATTGAATATCTGGAACCAGGCGCCAGGATGAAGGTCGCTTGGTAGTTTCGAGATTTTTTCCCGGGCGATCCGTGCCTGTTCCTCGATTCTGGCAATTTCTTCATCATGTTCGTTTTCAGCCAGTTCTTCATTTGCCGCGTCGATATTTTCTTCTTCTACATAAGGAACTGCCGTGGAAGTCTGTTCAGGTTCTTCCACGAGTTTATATCCATAATCATCCAGCATTTTCATAAACGTCTGTTTCAGGGCTGTTATCTGGGCATCGATTTCTTCCCGGTCCTGCTGTGTTTCATATAATTCATCATTCACAGCTTCTATAAGTGGCTCATGATTAGCATTGAGTAGCTGCCACTGAGACTTGTTGCTGATTGGCTGCAGACATTTCATTAAAAGCTTGAGTAACATCAGCGATAAAAGCCATTCGCTGCTTTCCTTTCCATGATTAACGTAGCGATTGCACATCATGGTCGGCCAGTGTTTCAGCACAAGAGGTTGAACACTCTTTGGTACTTTCTTGTTCGTTGTCACATGCCGCATCTCGGTCAAAACAACATCTCTCGCATGACTTTTGATGATTTCAAACTGCTCGATCCTTTCGTTTTCGACGGCAACTCCTTCTTCAATGGCGATCAGTTCCTGCAACTCATCTACAGCGCGTTCGAAGCTGGCGATATCTACATCGTATTCGCGCAAAATGCTATTGACGATCTGTTCCAGTTTGATGAAAACGTGGTCTTCTTCTTCAGTAACACCCTTGCCTGCTTTCGATATAAGATCAAGCGTGCTACGAGCGGGGTGATTTTCCTGGGTGAACAGTTTTTCATCCAGCATCGCAGCTTTAATTACAGGAATTTGCAACAGCATTAGCAAATTCTTGATGATTTTTGAAATACTCTCGTCATTAGTGATCGCAGTAAACATCATGCCTACAAAATCAATGCTTCTTTGATCTAGCAGATGTACTTTCTTGGTGATAACGCCGCCGTTGCTGCTCCCCATATCGGCCATGATCGCGCGTTTGATGTGCTCTGCATTGAGTTTTTCAACATTGGCTTTGGCTTTGGTTAGTTTTTTCTGCAGCTTCGACAGCGCATTCATCAGGTCATTGCGCGAATAACAATTATGATTATCCTTGTCAGACGGTATTGTCGAGAATGATTCTGGAATTCCTTCGCCTTTTGCGCTTGTAAAGCCATTCATGAACTGGCTTATAAAATAACTTATCTCATCTTGAGAACGGGGTATGAAGTTGCTCGATTTGTTCTTCTGCGGATCATAATATCTGGCTTCTCGCACTTGAAATTCTTTATCGCGTTTTGACTTATTATCAGTACTTTCAGCAGAATCCAGGTTTTTTGCTGTATAAACAATTTCAGGCATAATGCCTGCATCGATAAACAGCTGGTTCAGTGACCTGTACATGTCACCCATTCGAGAACTCACTTCCATGTCAAACAATCTGAACAGCAGTAATTTGTAATCGAGTGTAATATCTATTTGCTTGAGCGCGGTTTGAAAAGCTTCACAGATGTGCCTGGGGTCAATCGAACGTTTAGACAACTTTTTATTTGATGCCATTTCAAGATATTCAAAACGGGCCTCGAGGTTGTCGACTTCCTGCCCGTAGTTGTTCATTGCGTTGGAATACATGGTTGTAATTGCAACCATTTCTTCCATTTCGTCCTCATCAACCAGTGCCAGTTCATCATCCTGTGATTGTTCATTGCTGTTGATTTTGTTGTTGATTGCGATGAAAAATGCTTTATCGATATTGCTGCGCTCGGAACGAAGAACATGCACCAAATTCAGGTATTTGCACTTCATTTCTTCGGATTCGGCATTTTCAGCCAGCGTGCTCAGGCTGCTGTCAGCAGTATTGAGCATCTCGGAAAATCTTTGAAGCAGCTGTACGTTCAGGCGATTGAAAACATTGTGGATCAAGGCATCAATAAGCTCGACCTTCTTGTTGGCGGGTTTGTTTTTAGAAAGATCGCCTGTTTTCAGTGTATGAATCTGCGCACTCATTCAGCGTCTCCATTTAAAAGAAGCCAGTTAACAATCACGCGCTGGTTAAAATATGAACAGGACGTGGCAACCAGGATTCGAGTTACCACGCCTGTAAGCGCATATTTAGAGCAAATCTCAGTGATTTACCGGGTGTTTTAGATCATTTTATGAGCTGAAATCGCGGGCTATTAGATTCCAGTTGTTTTTCAGACATTTGAGAAACAGAGGTAAGTGTTTGAAATACAATGCTAAAATAAGTATTTCTAGCTGCTTACGATCCATTTGCTTTCGAGGCATGTTCAAATATAGAGCGAAGTGTTAAGGAAATCAACGCAAATGACAACTTTTCCGACAAGCGGTGTAAATAATATCGAATGCGTGTCGGTTATCAAGAATCGATGTCGAAATACCATAAACAGCATCTATTGCGCAAAAAACGCGAAGAGCGCAAAGGAAAGCTTTATTAGCTTTCAAATTTGCACTTTTTTGCGATCATAGCGGCAGAAAATTATATTTTCTCTGTGCCTCCGTGCTTCTGCGGTTAAGCACTGCGAATGTTTAAAAGTATACCTGGCGTTTTTGCCAGTAAAGTATGCGGTTGTTTGCCGGCATCTCGTAATCATGCTTCAAGAACATTCCGGCTTGTTGTGCAAGTGTATCCAGGTCCTCGAAATTCCGTATCCCGCTCTCGGGGTCCCTGCTCTTAAGCCAGTGATCAAAGCGGGCATTGCTGTCACTGGTGTACTGGTTGTGGTAATTAATCGGGCCGTAGAGCATAAAACGGCCATCGCGTGACAGCATGGAACCCGCACCGGCAAACATGGCCTCAACATCGGACCAATGCATGATATGGACAGTGTTTGCAGAAAATACCGCATCAAACTTTTGCTGCGGCCATGCCGAAGTGGAAACATTGAGTTCTACCGGTGCAGGTGTGTTTTCCAGCCCGGCTTGCTGCAGCCACATCTTGATACCGGCATGGCATTCGATGCAATCACTGGTATGCCACACCAGGTGAGGTAACTTTTCGGCAAAGTAGACCGCGTGCTGACCTGTGCCGCTGCCGATCTCAAATACAGTAGAGCAATCCTTAAGCAAAGGTTGTATTACAGAAAGTATCGGTTCGCGATTCTCGTCGCAGGATTCTGCATAGGGTTTCATGAGGAAGGTACGAGGAACGAGGGTCGAGTAACGAGGTACTGTGTTCGGTTATATGACAGCTTTTGTGATTTTATTCCATGCATATAAAAAAAGTGTGTATGTTTGAATAATTATAGAATCTAGAATCTGTTCCTCGTTACTCGTTCCTCGTTCCTCGTTCCTTTTTTTGCAATTCTGTAACAGGGTTTGTATTCCTTGCCAGGCAACTTCATGCGCTGTTGCTCGACAAAGGATGAAAGCAGTTCATCCATGAGCGCCATTATTTCTCTGTCACCATTGATCTCAAACAGTCCATGTTGTTCTATTGCACGAATGCCTTCGTCTTTGACATTTCCTGCGACGATCCCTGAAAAAACCCGGCGCAGGTTTGCTGCCAGAAGATGATGGTCCAGGCTGGTATCAAGCTGAAGGTTGCGCATGTTCTCGTGATTAGGGATGAAAGGCTCCTGGAAAGGCGCGTCGATTTTTAGCATCCAGTTGAAGTAGTAAGCGTCATCATTCAGCTTGCGGAATTCTCTCACAGCATCGATTCCTTCCCTCATTTTGCGTGCGACGGTAACCGGGTCATTAATGATGATTTTATACAGTTTCTGCGCTTCTTCACCGAGCGTACAGGCAATAAACCGGTCAATTTCATTGAAGTAGTCTTCTGCAGTTTCCGGTCCGGTAAATATCAATGGAAAAGGAATGTTGTTGTTATCAGGGTGCAGTAGAATGCCCAGTATGTAGAGTATCTCCTCAGCGGTGCCCACGCCGCCGGGGAACACAACGATCCCGTGCCCTGTTCGAACAAATGCCTCAAGGCGTTTTTCAATGTCCGGCATGATTACAAGATCATTCACGATCGGGTTGGGTGATTCGGCCGCAATAATGCCTGGCTCGGTGATGCCAAGATACTGCCCTTGCTTGATGCGTTGTTTTGAATGGCCGATAGTTGCTCCTTTCATTGGACCTTTCATCGCACCAGGACCGCAGCCGGTGCAGATATTTAAACCGCGCAAGCCCATCTGATAACCGACCTCCTTGGTGTAATCATATTCATGACGTGAAATCGAATGACCGCCCCAGCATACAACCAGGTTGGGTTCCAGTCCTGAATGCAGAATCTCTGCATTACGCAATATATGGAACACGGCGTTGGTAATGCCATCCTGCGTCTCCAGGTCGAAATTGGGGTTGCCGGTGATTTCATCGCTGACATAAATTACATCGCGTAAAACAGCAAACAGATGTTCATTGATTCCCTTGATCATCTTGCCGTCAACAAAAGCGATAGCCGGCGCATTTTTTAACTCAAGCTTGATGCCGCGCTCTTCCTGGATCAAGCGTATGTCGAAGGACTTGTAGCGTTCCAGCAGCTCTTTACCATCATCAAGACTGCTGCCGCTGTTGAGCACAGCCAGTGAACAGTTTCGAAAAAGATTGTATAAACCGCCCTTGCTGGTATCGAGCAGTTTATTCACCTCAGATCTGGATAAAACTTTCAGATGCGTTTTTGGGGAGATGATTGCGTCTATGACTTCATATTTCATATGTTTAATTATTATTGGTTTTGTAGATACTGTCATTCTCTCACAAATTGAGCCGGCAGGATTCGACAGGATCATTTGCCCATCAGTGCTTCGAGCTTGCCTGTGGTTTCTTCACTATCCCATTCGATAGCGCCGTTGACGCCGTAGACAATATTCCCATCAGTGTCGATAACGAATGTTGCAGGATATACCAGTACATTCCATTTTGCAGAATAACTGCCATCCTCATCGAGCAGAACAGGAAAATCGACTTTGACCATATTCAGAAACTCGCGAATCTGTTGCGGTTTTTCCGCATAGTTTATTGATATCAGTTCAAATGGTCTGTCTTTCATGTGTTCGCGCAAGCGGTTTAATGCGGGTATCTCCTCGACACAGGGACCACACCAGCTCGCCCAGAAATTTACCAATGTGACTTTGCCGGTAAAATCTTCCCGTGTGAAACTTTCACCAGAGGCAGTCTGCAAATTGATTTCAAGCGGCGCCATGTCGCTGATAAAAGGGTTCAGCGAGATATCAAGACTGCTAAAAGCCGGTTTGTCACCTGCTATCAGTTTTTTGACTGTTTTTGGGGTCGGTGTGCGTTCGAGCATGTGTACAACACGCTCGATTTCTTCCGGCAGTTGTTTCAACACGTCAGAAGTTTCGACCGCGTTGTCTTTAAGATAAAAGACACCGGTAACTCCCGGCAGAATTTTTAGATAGACTGCAGCGCCTCCAGCCTGCAGTTTTTCCAGCGTTTTATCCAGCTGCCAGCGGTTACCTCGCTTGCCGGACTGATAGAGCATGATCGGAATATTTGTTGCGGATGCAATCGGATCGTAAACCGGATCCAGTCCGAGTGGCGGTATTTCGCTGTAAAGTTCGGGGGAAAACAGGATGGCGCCGGTCAGATAGTCGTACTGATGGTTATCGGCTTTTGCGGCCTGCAATTGCCACAAGCGGGCGCCACGCAGGGTCGGTATTGCCGCATAAGAACGTGTCATCAGGGTGACGGTTTTTCCTGTTGACTCGTGCGCTTCTGCAATAAGGCCGGCAACATGGCTTCCGTCGAGTGCGCGCAAGGTATTTGTGCTTTGTGTCAGAAACAGGCTTTCAGCCAGGTCGATATGCCATACCTCAATACCTCGCCTGCTGATCATTTTTGCAACATCGTATGAGCGTTGAAGATCCCCAAATCCAGGCGAAATCCAGATGATCAGATGCTTACCTTCTGCATTGAAGCGAAGCAGAGACAGCTCGGTATCTTTAATTTCAACGGTAATTTCTTCGGCAGGCTCGGCACCCCAGCACGTGCCGGCCAGCATCATGCACAGTGCTGCCAGGGAAGTCTTTATGAAATATCTTGTTATTTGAAGACGTGAAGAAACTGGATGCATGGTACTTATTATAGGAACATAAATCGCATATTATCATCAGCGAAGATGATCAATGCATTTGCCAAGTAGGTCTTTTTCGTCTTTTTTACACAGGAGTGGCATTAGTCGCGAACATAAGTTTAATCGTTTTCAATAACATTTTGTTTCGCCTTGATGGCGAGTTACTTTTCTTACAACAGCGTAAGAAAAGTAACCAAAAGAACGCCGCCCGACCAGTTTGCCCTTCGGGTTCCCGAGGTCTTCGCCTTTGCCTACGGGCCGTCCTGACTCGCCGTCCGGGCTCGACAGGACTAAATCAGGCGTCCTGCCTGATTTTCCCTACCAAAGCCGAAGGCCCCGGCAAACTTCACGGGGACACGGTCTACTCCCGTAAAGCTCGCCGAAGACAGCTT
>Ga0209536_100007331_pt1 | contig 16736 bp, 9 predicted proteins | sample DeeMarSeWOR28_12_FD_187461 | JGI IMG/M metagenome (GOLD analysis project Ga0209536, IMG submission 187461) | Marine sediment microbial communities from White Oak River estuary, North Carolina - WOR-2-8_12 (SPAdes) (version 2) | ecosystem: Environmental > Aquatic > Marine > Intertidal zone >... | reverse complement strand
CGACTCCGCTGGCAACCGAGCGATGCCTCAGCGCAAGCATTGGAAAGCATTGCCTCCCGGGTCGACGAAGCCGCCCGCGAAAACTTCTGTCCTCCGGTCGAGCTCGATGTGCGCACGGCGCGATGGCCGATCGCGAAAGCGGACGCAGTGCTATGCATCAACATGATCCACATTTCTCCGTGGGAAGCCTCCGAAGCCTTGTTTCAGGGCGCGAGCGCCGTGCTAGCCGCCGCAGCCCCGCTGATTACCTACGGTCCCTATCGGATCCACGGCACGCACAGCTCAGCAAGTAACGCCGCCTTCGATGAAAGTCTTCGCTCTCGCAACCCGCGCTGGGGTGTCCGAGACATCGACGAGCTGAAGGAGCTCGCCGGACGAACCGGTTTCGCGCTGACCGAACGCGTCCCCATGCCAGCAAACAACATGACGCTGATCTGGAGACGGCTCACCTAGATGGATTGCCCGGGCAGCGACGGGTTCCAGAAGAGCATCACGAAATAGCCAATGAACGCCAGAATGAGCGCGATCCCTCGTTTGCGGCCAATGTAGTTCTTCTCATTCACGGCCATCATGAGCAAGAGCAGGGTCACGCCGACCATGATCGGGAAATCTCGGAGGATGACTACACGGTCTACTTCGCCGGGGGAGATGATTCCAGGTAGCGCGAGCACCCCGAGCAAGTTCAACATGTTGGACCCGACCACATTTCCAACGGCGATGTCTTGTTCCCCGCGGCGCGCGGCGGCCACCGAGGCCGCCAACTCGGGAAGGCTCGTCCCGAGAGCGACTAAGGTGAGACCGACGATCAGCTCGCTGACCCCGAGGTCGATGGCGAGCTCGATGGCGCCCCAGACCAGAACCCGGGAGCCGATTAGAAGGCAGAGCAGGCCGATCGAAAACAGCACGACGGCTTTGCCGGTCGGCAGCGAGTCCGGAATGCTGTCGTCTTCGAAGCCTCCTGGGGGGAGCTCGGCGCTTTCCCCCTGCGCGCGTCGGCCCTCCACGCCAATCCAGATCATGAAAAGGAACATGCCCGTAAGCAGGAGGAGGCCCTCTCGCCGACTGAGCACTCCATCCCAGAGAAATGCCCAGGCCACTGCCATGGTCAAGAACAAGATGGGAATCTCTCGCATCAACAAGCGGGAGTGGACGCTGAGTGGGCCAGCTAGCGCCGCCGCGCCAAGGACTAGGGTCACGTTCGTAATATTGGAGCCAACTGCGTTTCCGATGCTGATTTCCCGGCTGCCAGAGAGGGCGGCCATGCCGGAGACCAACATCTCCGGCGCGGAGGTGCCGAAGGCGACGATCGTCAGTCCGATCACGAGCCGACTGATCCCCAAGTTACTGGCCAGGCCGGCTGCGCCATACACGAAACGATCGGCTCCCCAGACCACGGCGACGAAACCCACGATGATCGCGGTGATGGGGTAGAACAGCGTCAGACGAACCTCTTCGGCGAAACGAGGAGGGCGCAGTCTTGCTCAAGAGCGCGAGGGTGCAAGCCCCGTGCAGATCGCGCTGGCAAAACCACCCCGCGGAGCGCTATACGTGACGGACGAAGAGGAGGGGATAGGATGGGTGAGCGCCTAAGGGACAAGGTCGCGATCGTCACAGGAGCGAGCCGAGGAATCGGCGCCGCCATCGCAGGCTACATGGCCGAAGAGGGGGCCAAGGTCGTTCTGGTATCGCGAAAGATCGATGGCCTGCAAACTGTGGCGGATGAGATACGGAGCCGCGACGGCGATGCGACGCCGATTGCCTGCCACGTCGGCCAGTCGAAACAGCGCGAAGACATGCTCGACCAGGCGTTGAAAGTCTATGGGAAGGTCGACATCCTCGTGAACAATGCCGCGACGAACCCGCACTTCGGCCCGATGCTCAGCATCGACGAGAGGGCCTGGGACAAGACTTTCGAGGTCAACGTGAAGGGTTACTTCGGAATGATTCAACTGGTCGCGGGGCACTTACAGGAGCGCAAAGCAAGAGGGTCCATCGTCAACATCGCGAGTGTGGTCGGGCTCATGGGCGCGCCGATGCAGGGTGTCTACGCGATGACCAAATCTGCGGTGATCTCGATGACGAGGACCTTGGCGATGGAGCTCGGCGCTTCGGGCATCCGCGTCAATGCCATCGCACCGGGCCTGATCGAAACCAGGTTTGCGCAAGTCTTGGTAGATAACGACGAGATCCGCTCCAGCATCGTGAGCAAGACAGCCCTAGGACGGATCGGTCAACCGAGAGACATCGCAGGGGGCGCAGTCTTCTTGGCGTCGGACGAATCGGATTACATCACAGGAGATGTTATGGTCATCGACGGCGGTTGGACCATTACGTAGTCGTGGGAGGCGGATGATCGAGAAGCCGGCCATGGGTCTTGCGGAGGCCGCGCGCAGACGCGACTTGGTGGAGTTGCACATCGCCAACCTGCGTCGTGAGCTCGACGCGGAACCCGAACCTCGACTTCAAGCAGCGATCCTCTATCAGATGGGGGCGCTTCACGAGCACGAGCTCGAGCAGGTATCCGACGCGATGGCGCAGTACGCACGAGCCTGCGAGGTCGCCCCCGATTTCCATCCGGCCCTGATCGCTCGACTCCGAATCGCGGAACGCTCCGGGAACGGCAGCGACGCGGCGGCTCTTCGTTCGGAGCAGGTCGCGAGAGCCACGAGCCCCGCGATGGGCGCGGCCGCCCTCCTGGACCTGGCGCTGCATTCGGAGGACTGGGCATCACTTCTGCGAGAAGCGATCGCCCGCTCGCCCGAACCAGCGGTCCCCGCGCTCATCCTCGAATGGCTGGCCGAGGCGAAGGGAGATCAGGACAGCGTGCGGATTGCCCTGCAAACCCAGGCAGAGCACGCACAGGACTCCGATCTGAGGGCGGCACTCTGGGTGGACCTCGCTCTGCTCGAGATCGGCTCGAGCCGCCCAGACCAGGCCATTGCGGCGCTCGAACGCGCTTGCGAGTCCGAAGCGCTTGTCTGGCAGGCCAGGTCATTCCAAGCTCGCATAGCCCGTGAGCACGGGCGGTGGGAAGTATTCGTGCATGCGGTGACTTCGATGGCATGCCTACTCGAGGCGGCCGTCGAACGGAGCGATGCACAAGACCCGCTCGGCCTTTCGGTCCCCAAGGACGAACGTCTTCCGCTGGCAGCGCACCTTTGGGAGGAGGCTGCGACCTGCAGCGCCACGCGTCTCGAAGACGCGGACGCGGCGGCCAGCCACCTCGACTCGGCGATACGATTGTTCCCTGACCGTCCGCTGACTCGATTGGAGGCCCTCCGGCTCGCAGCGCACCGTGGCGACGAAGCGGCCCTCGAGGATGCGTCGGAATGGTTTCGAGCATTCGCCCCCGATGATACAGCGTTCGTCGCGCAGGAGCTGAGGCTCGCCATCTCGAGCGACGACCACCCAAAAGCTCGGCAAACACTCCTCGCTCTGGCAACCCGATTCCCGGATTCTGACTTTGTTGGGGCGGCGCTCGAAGTCGCTCGAATCCGCGAAGAGGCACACTCCGATCGCGCCGAAGCGTTCCGCATCCGTGCGCAAAGCGCCGAGGAGGAGGAACAAGCTCGACTCAATTGGCGGGCAGCGCAGCTACGCAGCGCCGACCCCAAGGCCGCGGACGAGGCGCAAGCGCTCTACAGCGCAGCCATCGGAACCTCTACGCGCTCGAAGACCGCAATCGTTCGCGAGGCGCTGGGCGCCGCGATACTGGCCAAGCGCATCGATGCGGCTGTGGAACGCTGTGACGAGCTGATACGCGCCGACATCGAGCCCGCTGAGCGAGCGACGCTCGCGTTTTCCAAATACGAGCTCACGCGGCGTGCCCTGCGCGCCGACGACGAAGCTCAGCAGCTCCTTCGGGACGCCCTCATCGACCCCGACCACCGTGGCTGGGCTCCGCAACTCGCCCGAGCGCAGGCGGCATGGTCGGGCGACGCGCCTTTGCTGGCTCAGTCCCACGAGGCGATCGCCGAGATCGCCTCAGGCGACCGGCGCTTTGGGCACCTCTGCGCCGCTGGCCAGGCGTATGCGCGAAGCCGGAATTGGGAAGCAGCCGAACGCGTCCTCAGGCTGGCCTTGGACGCCGCTCCCGACGACCGCTATGTCGTCTCTCTGCTGGATGCGGTGTTGCGCAAAGCAGGTCGACCCGAGGACATCGTCGTTTTGGCCCGCGAGCAGTCCCAAAGCGATTCGAGGGCTGCGCTCGGCGAGCTCTCGCTCTTGCTCGCGGGGGCCACCGCCGAGCGCAGCGGGAACCTGACGGGGGCTCGCCACGCCTACGAGCAGGCCCTCGTGGAAGTACCGAGCTCGCTTTCCGCCGCGCTTGCCATGCTCGATATCGCACGACGTCAAGCCGATCCGCGGACGACAGTCGATGCCTATGCATCGCTTTCCGACAACGACCTCGGCGGAGGGGTGCCTGAGCTCTACGCCCTGCTTCAGGCAGACGCCCTAGCCGCTTGCGATGGCATCGGAGCCAGCCGGGCTTACGAGCGAGCGCTTGGGCACCCGTGCACGGGCCCGGCAGCGGCCATCGCGCTGCTTTCCTTGCCCGTGCGCCTCAGCGATGCCGACCAACGTTTGGCCGCCGAGGAGTATCTTGAGGGGGGCGGAGCGATCCCCGCCGACGACACGAATGAGTTCGCGGCCGCCTACGGTGCGCTACGGGTGTCGCTCGGCGAGAAAGACGCTTCCGCCGGCAACGCATGGCTTCGTTTGTCTGCGTTGGCGCCGACCGACGGTTTGCAAGCCGCGACGCTGCTTCAGGGACTCCGTGCAACTGCAGTCGCGCACGGAACCGAAATGGCTGACGAGCTCTTCATCATCGCACAGCAAGCCGAGGGTCTGTCTGCACTCCATCCGGACGCTGCGGTGGCGATCGACGAGGCGCTCGCCCCATCGGACGACGCTGCGATGCGCGTCCATGCCCTCGAGCGGAAGCTGCAACACAGCGATTCCATCGGACGGGCGGCGCTCGACGCGGCGCATTGCCGCGCGCTGGTCGAAGCCGATCGGGGTGCGGAGGCGGTTGCCCTTCTCATCGCCGCGGTCGACGAAAGGCCCGATGACCTGGCCTTGTGGGAGACGCTTCGGAGCGCGGCTCGTCAGGCCGGGGAATGGCCCCTGGTGGCGCAAGCCTGCGAGCGTCTTGCTCCCTTCGTCGATGGCTCGCTGAGCGGCGACCTCTTGGAAGAGGCCGGCGTCGTGCGAATGGATCGCCTCCAGCAATACCAACAAGCAGAAGACCTTTTTCGACGCGCACTCGAAGAAGACCCGGCGCGGGAGGTCGCGTTTCGCCGTCTCCGGGACCTGCTCGTCGCGCACCAAGATGCCGAAGCGCTCGAAGAGCTCGTGTCGGAGCGCTTGGCCCTCGGCGGCCCAAGGGAGCGACCCGAATTGCTCTACGAACGCGCGCGCCTTCTTCGAGGTCTCAGCGATCGGCCGGGCGCGCTCGAAGTGCTCGGCGAGCTCTTTGCGACAGATCGAAACCATGCGGGAGCCCTGGCACTGGCGGCGGAAGTGCACGTCTCACTCGAACAATGGGCCGAGGCAGTCGACTGCTTGCGGCGACTATCTCGGGCGAGCATCCCCGACGAGCAGCGACGCGTCGCCCACCTTGGCGCTGCGGATTTTCTCGAATCCCAGCTCGACGCCAAAGACGAGGCCCTCCAAGAGCTGCGGGCGGTCGAAGCGCTGGGGCTTGCCGACGCCGAAATCTGGACACGAATCGGCGCGCTCGAAGGCGAGGTAGGACACCCAGAAGCTGCACTCGACGCGTATTCCCGCGCGCTCGAAGAGGCGCCGGCCAGCGCGGTCGCGATCTCTGGACTCGTCGAGCTTCTCGACGGCGCAGAGTTGGAAGCCACCGTCGCGCGCTACGAGACCGCCATCTGGGCCAGGATCGACGCGGGCGAGCTCGACGCCTCACTTCTCCAAGGGTTGAAAGCTGCCGCGAGATGGCGGGGGCACGATGCGCGTGCCGAGGCGACATCGGCCGTGCAGCGGGCGCTCGGGCTCGCGCCGCGTGTCGACGAGAAGAGCGGAGACCTCAGCCAAGTGGCCGTCGACGCGCTTTGGGATTCGGAGGCCGACCCGGTTCTGCAGGAGGTCATGCGTCGCGCCGGCCCTGCCCTCTCCAAAGACCGCCCGCGCGCAAGGAAGGTTGCGCAGAGCGCTCCAATCGCCGCGGAGCTTGATCGCCTATCTCAGCGCTTTGGTGCACGCGCCGGCTCCGTCGAGATCTCAGACCGGATCGAGAGGCCGGCCGCGCGGGCTGGGCGCGAAGGGGAAATCCATTGGATCGTGCCCGAAGGGACGCACGATAGCCTCGATGCGGTCGGGCGTTTCTTGGCCGGTCGCCTCGCTTGGGCGGCGCCAAAAGGCGGCGCGCCGCTTCTCGACGGCTCCCCGGAACAGGCCGCGGGGACAGTTCTGGCCGTTCTCCGAGTCTCAGGCTGCGAGGTCCTGGCGGGCGATCCCCCGCTACCTGCGGTGAACGTCAAGCTCAAGCGCGCTGCGCGCAGGGCAGTGCAACAAGCCGTCGGGAGCGCGAAACCCAGTGCGACATCCTTGCTCGAATACGCCAGGAGCCTTCAGCAAAGCGCGGACCGAGCCGGCCTACTGGCATCGGGAGAGATCGCCGCTGCGCTCACGGTGTTGCTGAGGGGACGGGTGCGCCTCGATGTGCTGAAGACCTCTTCGCGCGGCCTCGACCTCCTCCGCTTCTGGCTCGACGCGGCCTCTCCGATTTGGGGGAGCGATGGCTGAGGACGACATCTCTCCCGCAAGCGGCACGTCGAACCCGCCGTCGTTTGACATCGACGATGACGCGATCAGCACGCTGCTCGACTCCTTCGTCGAGATGCAAACCGGCGCGACAACGAAGCGCAGCAGCCGTCCTTGCGACCCATCGGACGCGGGAGCGCTCACGGCACAACGCACCGTCTTCGAGCAGAGCACCCGACAGGAGTCTCTACCCCTGGTCGGTGAAACGCCAGAAAGGAAGAAGCGACGCATCACGCTTCTCGAGGCGCTGGGAGAACGCGCGGTTGGCTCGGCACGCGCGCGACTGCTCACCTCGGCCGCCGAGCTCTGCGAGCAAGTCGGAGACGACGAGGCCGCTGGGCGCAACTACACGCGAGCGCTCTCCGCGGACGCGCGCGACGTCGTCGTTCTGCGTTCGCTCCGACGGCTCGCGATGCGACACGGTGACTGGAGCGCGGTGGCAGACGTCCTGGAGAGAGAAGCGGCGCTCGGGCTCAGCCCAGCCGAGCGAGCATCAGCGCTCAATCTGCTCGCGCGCATTCAGCTTTCGAGGCTCCACGACCCCGCCGCTGCCGAGCAGGCGGCCGCGCACGCAGCCGAGCTGCGAGCGGACGACTTCGTTGCGCGGGTCCTCTTGGCCTCGGCGCGGCTCGCGCGCGGCGATTCGGAGCGAGCTGCCGAGGCGCTCACGGCGGCTGCCGACTGCTGGCCGCAATCCGAAGCCAAAGCGGTGTTGCTCTTGCACGCAGCGGAGCTCATGGAAGGCGCCGGCGCACTCGAGCCGGCCAGAAGCAGGTACCAACGCGCGCTCGAGCTTCAACCCACACAACTCGCAGCGCATCTCGGAGCGATTCGCACGAGCCGCGAGCTGGGGGAAGACGACGTGGCAAGCGCAGCGCTGCTTGCCGCTGCGGAACATGCCCCAGGTCCGTTCGCGGCCGCGCTTCGCCGAACCGCAGCGATCATCAACCAGCGAACAGATTCGCCGGAGGCGGCCGTCGCGGTGCTCGACAACGCGGAGGATACGGCGTCTCTGTGGACACTTGCTGAAGCCGAAGCGCTTCTTGGGGACACGCAAAGAACGATCAAAGCGCTCGCCACGAGCGCAGTCGATCAAACGCCTGAGATTCAGGCGCTGGCCGCCGGACGTCGCGCACGTCTTCACGCCGAACGGGGCGAGCGAGCAGGTTTCGATAGAGCCTCGCTGGACGCACAACGAGAACCGCGCTTGCAGCCATACCTCGAGGCCTCGAAACAGCTGATGGAGACGAACGCCGAATGTGAAGACGAGCTGCCGCATCTGCTCGAAACGATGCCTGGGAAACAGACGAGCGCTGCATCGAGGATACTGTCTACAGACGACGCCGCGCACAGAGGAGACGGGCCAAGGTTCCTCGCCGCTCTCGAGGCGGAGATCGAAGAGGCGCCGGATCGGCTCGCCCCGGGCGCCAGCTTGGCCGTCGCTGAGCTGGCGGAGGCATGCGGAGATCGAGAGCGGCTACCGGCCTTGCTCGTCGCCGAGGAACGGATCCAGGGCGACCCGATCATCGGCCGAGCGCTCCTGCTCGCTGACGCCGATCCGCTGGGGAACGCACGACGGTGGACCACTGAGGGACATGCGACGCGTGGCACGCGGAGCGCCTTCGCCTTCACGATGGCCGCTCGGCTCGCCGAGCCAGGGTCCCGCGAGGCGGTCGGGGCGTGCGAAGCGGCGATCGCGCGGGAAGCCGACTATCTGCCCGCCCTCTGGGAGCTTGAGGATAGGCTCGGCTCGGACGGAGAACGGGCGAGCAGCGCGTTGCGGCAGGCAGAGCTCTCTCGGGCGGACGAAGTCCCGAGCCTGCTCCGCGCATCGATCTGGGCGCCCTCCCGAGGCGACCGTTTGGCGTATGCGGAAGCGGCCTTGAACCGGCACGCTCCCGATCCTCTGCTGGTCGAGCATCTTGTGGACTTGGCCGGTAGCACAAGCGAGGCGGCCGGTGAGCTCATGGAGCTCGCTGGACGACGCCTCGGCTCATCGTCCTACTTGGAGCGCGCCGCCGCGTCGTATCGGGCCGCGGGACTTCCCGCGCGCGCCGCAAAGCTGCTCCGGGAAGCTTCGTCCCAAAATCCAGACGACGAGATGATTCGCGTTCAGCAAAAGGAGGCCGAGCTTCAAGCATCGGAATTCGCGCGACTCGCCGATGGGTTGATGAACCGAGCGCGCAAAGCCAGCGACGAGGCAGAACGCCTCTGTGCGTTTTCGGCCATGGCAGAAGTCGATCGGCTCGCGCGTCACGACATGCAGAGTGCGCGCTTGTCGCTTCAATCGATCGCGGAGCTTCGTCCCGACCACATCCCCACCGCACGAGCCCTCGAGTGGGATGCGCTTCGGGAGAACGACACCGAGCGCATCCGTTCGAGCGCTCGACGTCTCTTGCAGGCCCTGCCAGAGGACTCGGTCGACCGATTGGCGAGGCAGCGCCTCGGGCTCGAGGTCCTCAGGGCCGACCCTGAGATCCTGCAAGCCGACCTCGATCGATCGCTCCGCGGGATCGACGACGCGCTTGCAGCGGACCCAGGCTTGGCTAGGCAGGTCCTGGGTGCGGCGTACTCGAAGGGTGATCCGATGATCAGCCTCCAGGCGCTCCTCGCACTGCAAGCCGGGCTCGATGACGAGCTTGAACGCGGCGCCATCGCCCTGGACGCCGCTCGGGTGCTCCAGAGGATGGGGGCACCGGAAAACGCACTCGAGCTCTTGGACGCGGCCCGAGGCCATCCGCTGGCCCGCGAAGCCGAAGCGGGGCTCCTGCGTGCAGCCAAGCAGTGGGAAGGCGCAGCCATCGTGTATCAAGACGCAGCGAGCCTGGCCAAAGACAGCCACCGCGCGGCGTCCTTGTGGCGTGAGGCCGCGTGTATCTTCGAACGGGAGCTTGGAGACCAGAAACGCGCCATCGATGCCTGGGTAGCCGCTTCCAAATGCGACATCCGGTACCTCGACGTGTATCGGAGACTTGCCGCGCTCTACCAAAGCCGCGGCCAACTCGATGAGCTCGCAGCGCTGACTGACGCACGCATCGATGCTGGCGCCGATACGCCGACCCTGGTTGGCCTGCTGGTTCAGAAGGCGCGCGAGCGTCGTGAGCGCGGCGACCTCAAAGGCGTCATCGACACATTGCACGAGTGCTTGGAGCTCGACCCTCTTCACTTCGCTGCGCTCCGAGAGCTGGTCGACACACAACGCGCTTTGCAGGATTGGAAGGGTGCCGCCGAGTCCTTGATTCGAATCGCGCGCTTGAAGCGAAGCACGGAAGAGCAGATCTGGGCGTTTTCCGAACTCGCATCACTCTACGACGTGCACCTCCAAGACCTCCCGCGTGCCGAAGCATCGCTCCGGCGCGTGATCCAACTCGCGCCCACTCACCTCGAAACCCTCGATCGCCTAGCATCGGTCATGAGCCGGCAAGGGAAGGACCATGAAGCTGGAAAACTGCTCGAAGAGCTCGTCCGACGAGCAGGCAGCGAGTCCGAGAACCGCGACTACCGAATTCGCCTGGCCGGCGCAGCCGAGTCGGTGGGCAGGCAACGAGAGGCCGAGCAAATTTTGGAGAATCTTCGCTCCGAACAGACGACCGAGCCCGACGTCATCCTCGCCTTGGCCGACTACTACCGTCGGCAGGGCGCCGGACCTGCCGAGGCGATGCACCTCAACCGAGCTCTCCGGGACCTGAGGACCGCCATCGATGCCGACCCGGGCAGTGAAGCCTTGTGGACGACCCTGGTGCGCGTGCTCCAGCGGCGCCATGGTCCCGGCCCGGCCTCCTGTGCAGCGAGCGCGGCCATTGCGGTCGGCCATCCTGCATCACTGTTCGAGGGAGACGTGAGCCGCGGCGGTGAAGCCCTCGGCGAGCCCGAGGTTCCCTTCTCGAGCCTCGTCGATGTCGTCGTGGCTCCGGAAGGTTTGCCAGAAACCGCTCGTAGGCTCTTCGCTTTGTGTGAGCACGCCTTCGACAAGGTGTTGCCGTTCGATCCCGGCGGCTGGCGCCTGCGCCGCGCATCCAGCGAGCACCGAAGCCTCGTCGAAGAGCTGGGCGCAGTCGCCGAAGTGCTCGGAATCAGTGAACCTCGCTTGAAGATCACATATGTTGCGCCTGGGGCGTGCATGCCAGTCTCCGGAGACCCCCCGACCATCGTCGTCGGCGGCAACCTTCATCAGCTCACGAGCCCCCGGGAGCGTGTGTTCCTCTTTGCACGGGCCCTAAAGGTCGCAGCGAACCATTTGGCGCCGGCGCTTCGGGCCAGTCCTCATGACCTGGACCTCGCCTTGCTTGCGCTGCTCCAAGGTCACGTGGGAGGTAGAGCCGCGGACACGGCGACAGTCGCAATGGTAGACCTCCGCAAGAGGTTGCTCAAGGCCGTGCCACGCCGCTCGCGCGACGAGGTCGATAGCCTGGTGCTGGAGCTCAAAGGCAACGCCGACTTCGCTACACGAACCGCTTCGTTCGCGATCGCCGAGCTCGGCAACCGGGCGGCCCTGACCCTTACGGGAGACGTCCCCGCGGCGGTAGACGCCCTGCTCAAGATGGCCGGGCACGAGGTACCGGCCAGCGTAGACGGTCGCCTCAGCGCGATTCGTGAGACCCCCGAGGCCTGGGGCCTTGTTCGATTCGCGATTAGCGACGCACATTTTGAAGCTCGGGCCCAAGCTGGTGTAGACCGTTAAGACGATGCGATTAGGTTTCATCGGTCCGGCGAAAAGCGACGCGGCCGCCCTCGAGCAGGCGGCCCAGCTCCTGATCTGTGAGCTCGAGGTCGACGCGGCCGTCTACCTCGCCGAAGACGCCGCCCTGCGAGAGTTCGTGGCAAAGCACGAGTCGGATCCCAATGATTTCAAGCTCGATCAGCAGGTCGCAGAAGTCGCAACACATGGCAGCATGGAGCAGGTCGAAGAGGTGCTGCGCAAGCTTCGCGGCGCGCGTTACCTTCGTAAGCTCCGCGTTGCACCTCCGCCCCCGAAGCGCGCCGTCGAGATGCTCGACGATCACATCGCCCTGATCGTCCGAAACAAATCGACTATTGGAGAAGAAGACGTCATCAACTCCAATATCGTCGTGTATGGTGACGCGAAGGAACTGATGTTCAAGAGATTCGGACCACGTTGCTTCTTCAGCCCGGGGCCTCTCGAGGCAGGGCACCTCGGCCTGCTCGATGACCAATCCGAAACCGGAGGAGTCGTCCTGACCGCGATCAAGGCTGGCGGCGAGCTTTGCTGGAACGAGCCAATTCAAGGTCGCGGTGCGAAGGTCATGGTAGCGCCATGACGACGAGGCGGATTGCGATCTACGGGGGCAGCTTTGATCCACCTCACCTTGGGCACGTGCTTTCTGTGGCCTGGGCCATCTCGGCAGCCGACATCGACGCGCTTTGGATCGTCCCGACCTGGAAGCACGTGTTCGACAAGCAGCACGGCGCCTCGTTCGAGGAACGCCAATCGATGTGCGTGCTGGCCTTCTCTCCGTTTCGGAGCGTGGAAGTCTGCGACATCGAGCGTCGTCTCGGCGGCGTCAGCCGAACGTTCGAGACCCTCGAAGCGCTGGAAGAGGAGAATCCAAACGCCGTCTTCCGGCTGCTGATTGGTGCCGATGTTCTTCCGACCACCGATCGTTGGTACCGCTGGGAGGAGGTCGTCAGGATCGCCCCGCCGCTCGTGATCGGTCGTCAGGGCTATCCCGTTCCCGAGGGCTGTCCCATCTCGATACCCAACATCAGCTCTACCGACATCCGAGCCGGCCTATCGAACGCGGCGGACGTTTCCGGCATCGTGCCCAGCGCAGTCATCGCGCACATTCGAGCACGCGGCCTCTACCGAGGTGAAGGATGAAGCTCCTGATCATCGGCCGCGGCCGAGTCGGGAATGCTTTGATGCGGGCGATCGAGGCGAGCGGCCTCCTCGAGGTCAGAGGGGAAGGTCGACGCTACAAGGCCTCGAGCGTGGCGGCCGCCGATGCAATCGTCCTCGCGGTCTCGGACGACTCGATCACAAGCGTCGCGCGGGCCATCGCCCCGCACCTGCAACGCGGCGCGACGGTGCTTCATTGCGCAGGCGCTCGCGGCACCGACGAGCTGATCGCTTGCGAAGAAACTGGTGCCGCGGTTGGCGTCATGCACCCGCTCGTCTCGTTCCCGGGCAAGCGGAGCAATCCGAGCCTTCGTGGAACGACGTTCACGGTGCACGGCTCGCCTCGTGCCATTGGTGTGAGCCGACGGATCGCGGGAGCTTGCGGCGCGCGTGTCGTCGTGGCCCAGACCGGCGACGCCGGGTACCACGCGGCTGCCGCCTTGACCGCCAACGGCGCGGTGGCTTTGGCTTTCGTCTCGGTTGGCGTCCTAAAGCGGCTGGGTTTCGACAAACGTGCCGCCGAACGCGCGATCGGGGGCTTGCTCCAAAGCGTGGGCGAGAACGTGCAAAGCCTTGGAGTTCCTGCCGCGCTCACCGGCCCGATCGCCCGAGGCGAGGCTGAGGCAATCGCGAAACACCGAAGCGCGCTTCGCCGTCTGAATCGCGAGGCCCTCTCCGCCTACGACGCGCTCGTACCGGTCATCGTACGCTGCGCGCGAGCCGCGGGCCTCGGCCAAACTCAGGCCTCGAAGATCCTTCGCGCAACGAGACGCTGAGCGCAGAGATCATTCCGCGGCTTCGACGGAGCCTGCGTTACGCTCGAAGCGGATCCCCTGCGTCTCGCCGAGCACGAGAACGCGGTCCCCTCGCCGGAACTCTCCTCCGAGGATGGCGGCTGCCAAGGGTGCCTCGACCATCCGCCCAATCGCACGACGCATCGGTCGCGCGCCCAGCTCGACGTCATATCCGCCGAGTGCAACCAGTGAGTCGATCGCACTTGACTCTACCGAGAGATGGACCCCCTGCCGATCGCCGAGCTGCTCGATGACGCCCGCCATCATGCGTCGCGCGATTTCGCCAACCTCGTCGCGGCTGAGCGGACCGAAGAATAGCGGTTCATCGATGCGGTTCCAAAGCTCGGGCGGCAGCGCTCGTCGCGCCGCGGTCAGGGCTGCATCGAAGCCGTCTCCATCGCCGGCCGATGCATCCTTGAACCCGATCGAGCTCTGGCTGCGGTTCGAGTGCTGTCCCCCGAGATTCGACGTCATGACGACGATCGTGTGCGTGCAGTCGACGGTTCTGCCCTTGCCATCGGTGAGCCGTCCGTCTTCGAGAAGCGGCAGGAGCGACTGGAGCACGTCCATGTGGGCCTTTTCGATCTCGTCGAGCAAGACCAGTTGGTAGGGCCGGTGGCGAATCGCTTCGGTGAGCTGACCACCGGTGTCGTGACCGATGTAGCCAGGAGGGGCGCCAACCAACTTCGCCACCGCATGCGATTCGCTCAGCTCGCTCATGTCGATGCGAGTCATCGGGCAGCCCATGAAGAAAAGCTCGTTCAGCGCGCGAGCGGTCTCGGTCTTTCCAACGCCTGTCGGCCCCAAGAACAGGAAGGTCGCGAGCGGACGCTGTCCGTGAAAGCCGGCGGCCCCTTTGCGAAGGGCATCGGAGATTCGGCGCATCACCTCGGTGTGGCCGACGACATGCTCTGCGAGGTGCCGCTCGAGGTCGAGAAGCTTTTGCGAATCGGTCGCCAAAAGGCGCTCGACGGGAACCTGCACTTTCTCCGCTACGACTAGCGCAACGGCCTCGCGATCGACGATGGCCCCGCCCCTGCGACGCGTGCGCGCTCCGGCCAAATCGAGAAGCCCTATCGCCTTGTCGGGCAGGGTCTGCTCGGACATGTAGCGCACCGACAGCTCGACCGCGGATTCGACGGCTGTGGGCTCGTACGCAATGCCGTGATGCACCTCGTAGCGGGGCGCGATCCCCATGAGGATTTCGATTGCATCCTCAGCGCTCGGCTCGGCCACGTGGATTGGAGAGAAGCGGCGGGCCAAGGCGGCATCACGTTCGACGTACTTGCGATACTCAACGTCGGTCGTGGCGCCGATACAAGGAAGCTCGCCCCGGGCAAGGGACGCCTTGAGCTCGTGCGCCAAATCGTCGGGCGACTCACCTCCGATGAAGAGCGTGTGGACCTCGTCGATGAACAGAACGATCTTTCCTTTCGCTCGCTTGACCTCAAACTGCAGACGGCGCATTCGCTCGGAAAGCGCGCCGCGAACCCCGGTGCCTGAGACCAAGCCGCCGGCAGAAAGCTCGACCAGGATCGTACCTTCGAGACCGTGCACGCCTTCTCCCCCCCCTGCGAGTCTACGCGCGAGACCTTCGACGATAGCGGTCTTGCCGACGCCTGGCGGACCGACCAGGATCGGATTGTTGGAGCGCCTGCGTGCCAGGACGTCGAGCAGCCGCTCGATCTCGTCATCACGACCGATGACTTCGTCGATGCACCCGAGGGAAGCCATCTCGGTCAGGTTCCGACCGAGCTTGGCAAGGGTCGGATATTTGCGTGCGTCGAGACTGAACGGCGACGACGAAGGAACTATGATCTCGTCTTCTGACTCCGCGATTGGCTGGGCGACCGGAGCGCCGATCGGGGCCTCGATTAGAATCTCCTCTTCCTCGAGTTGCTCAACCCGTAGCTCGATCAACGGCGCCTGTTCGGCGCTCCTCCGCGCGGAGGGACGCGACGATTTGGCTGGAAGACCGGTCGAGGAGAATGAAACGGTGGGTCTGATGCACGAAGAGCTCGGCGCGGCAGGCGCATCTCCGGGGCCGAGCACTTCGTGCACCGCCTCCTGAACGCGACGGGAGCCGGTGCCCATCACTTCCAGGCTCCGGTGGGCGGCGCTCCTCGTGTCCCGCGCGATCGCCAAGAGCAGATGAGCCGGCAGCACCTGCGGCGCCGAGCTGGCCTTCGCGAGCCGGTAGGCACGCTCCACCGCGCGCTCGAGCGCGCTCGTCGGCTCCGAATCTACGACGCGGATCGCGCTCAGCAGATCGCTCTCCTTCACTCCGAGGCCGGATAGGAGCCTCCCCATCTGGCCCCCCGTCTGCAGCATCACCAGCAGGAGGTAAGCCGTCGAAGGGCTCTGCGCCCGCCTCTGCGCCTCGCGCTGCGCGCGCGCGACCAGTCCTTTCACACCCCCACTGACCGTAGTCATCGAGCTCCGTTCCTGGGTCGGAGTTAGCCGTCACCGCCTTGGGGCACAACTTTTCGGCGAGCTGTATCAAAGATGAATGCGTAAGACCTACATTTGAGCACCTTATCACCCTGTCACTGTAAAGTTTCACTTGTTAGCCTGATCGAGGACCCAAGCCAGGAGCAAGCTGTGAACCCACGCCTCGCACTCGTCACCACTGCATTGGCAGGCATCGTTTCCTCGGTGAGTCCGTGGCAGGGAGCCGACGCCGCACAGAGCCTTCGCGCGAGGATTTTCCTCACGCAAAAAGGTGTGCCTCGCGCCCTTTCAGAGTCTGGCGTCATTCGCTTTGCTCAGTCGAACAAGGCGACCCGTCTACGAGAAAATGTCGACGTCCCGGTCGAGGAACGCCAGTGGAACGCCACTCTGGTTGCGAACTTCAACGCTCCCCTCGGGGACTCGGAGTTCGAAGTGCTGTTCTACGATATCCAAACGGCGGAGCGGAAGTTCATCGCTCCCGCCATGACCGTCTTCGTCAATGACAGCAATCAGCGGACGATCGTACACAAGCTGAGGCTCAAGCGCCCGCAGTTCGAGCCCAACCGAAGGCTTGAGATGGTGGTGACCGTGCGTCGGCAGGAGGTTGGCCGTTACCGCTTTCAAATTCTTGGAGACAGGGTACAACACAGCGGCGAAGTCACCTTCTCGGATGACGAAGCCCGCTGAACAGTGCCAAGTCTCAATGACGTCATCAAGAGGGCCGAAAAAGGCTCGCTCGACCTCGTGTACGTCCTGGTCGGGACCGAACGTTTGTTGATCGAGCGCGCGGTCGATGCCGTGCGCAAATCGGTCGATTCAATGGGCGCACCAGGTTTCAACATCGA
>Ga0209536_100007330_pt1 | contig 16736 bp, 28 predicted proteins | sample DeeMarSeWOR28_12_FD_187461 | JGI IMG/M metagenome (GOLD analysis project Ga0209536, IMG submission 187461) | Marine sediment microbial communities from White Oak River estuary, North Carolina - WOR-2-8_12 (SPAdes) (version 2) | ecosystem: Environmental > Aquatic > Marine > Intertidal zone >... | reverse complement strand
CTGAACGCGTGCTCTATTACAGCGGTGTTGAGCATAGGATGGGAGATGTCGACGACGGCACGGCCACGATGGACTGGATGGATCAGGAAAAGGAGCGGGGGATAACGATCACCTCCGCTGCCACGACCTGCTTCTGGAACAACCACAGGATCAATATTATCGACACGCCGGGGCACGTTGACTTCACGGCCGAAGTGGAGCGCTCGCTCCGGGTCCTGGACGGCGCGATTGCGCTCTTCTGTGCGGTTGGTGGGGTCGAACCTCAGTCTGAGACCGTTTGGCGACAGATGGACAAGTACGGCGTTCCGCGTGTGGCATTCGTCAACAAGATGGACCGCGTCGGAGCCGACTTCTTGGGTGTTGTCAACATGATCAAAGAGCGGCTCCGTGCCAATGCGGTTCCCATACAGCTGCCGGTCGGCGAGGGTGACCTGTTTGCAGGCATCATCGATCTCGTTACCATGAAGGCCAGGATGTACAGGGAGTCAACCCTCGGAGTCGAGTGGGACGAGATCGACATTCCTCACGATATGGAAGCGGTGGCGCAGGTCTACCGGACGAAAATGCTCGAGGCCGTGTCGGACGAGGACGATACGCTGCTCGAGAAGTATCTGGAGGGGAAGGAGATCACCCCGGAAGAGATCTCGGCCGTGCTCCGACGGTCCTGTCTGAAGGTGAACATCATTCCCGTCCTCTGCGGCTCGTCGTTCAAGAACAAGGGTGTGCAGATGCTCCTGGACGGTGTGGTCAACTACCTTCCGTCCCCCCTGGATCTCACTGACGGCGTCGTCGGAGGACATCACATCAACATGACCGATCATGTCACGCGGAAGGTTAATGACAAGGAGAAGTTTGCTGCGCTCGCCTTCAAGATCGTGAGTGATCCGTTTGTCGGAAAGCTGACCTACTTCCGCGTGTATTCCGGCACGTTGAAATCGGGTTCCTACGTCTACAACTCTACCACGGCAAGGAAGGAACGGATAAGTCGGATACTCCGCATGCACGCGAACTCGCGTGAGGATGTCTCGGAGGCGTACGCAGGGGATATCGTCGCGGCGGTGGGGCTGAAGCACACGCGGACGGGGGACACCCTTTCCAATGAGGAGGATCCGATCATCCTGGAGAAGATGACGTTTCCGGATCCGGTTATCCACGTCGCGATCGAGCCCAAGACGAAAGCTGATCAGGACAGGCTCTCCGAGGCGCTCACAAAGCTCTCGGAGGAGGATCCTACCCTGCGCATCTCCGCGAACGAGGAGACCGGCCAGAACATCATCAGTGGGATGGGTGAGCTGCATCTGGAGATCATCATCGACAGAATGAAGCGCGAGTTTCGCGTGGAAGCCAACATTGGCAAGCCTCAGGTGGCGTACAAGGAGACCATCCGCAAGAAGGTGACATCAGAGGGGAAGTTCGTGCGGCAGAGCGGCGGCCGGGGCCAGTTCGGCCATGTCTGGATCGAAGTGGAGCCGAATGAAAAGGGAAAAGGATTCGAATTCGAGAACGCCATCGTAGGCGGGGTGGTGCCCAGGGAGTACATACGACCGGTGGAGCAGGGGATCGTCGAGGCAATGAGAAACGGCGTGCTGGCAGGCTACCCGGTGGAAGATGTGAAGGTGAAGCTCTACGACGGCTCTTTTCATCCGGTAGATTCATCGGAAATGGCCTTCAAAGTTGCCGGTTCAATGGCGTTCAAGGCGGCTGCCAGGAAGGCCGATCCGGTCATCCTCGAGCCGGTCATGGAGGTGGAGGTCGTAACTCCCGAAGAGTATATGGGAGATGTGATGGGGGATTTGAACTCCCGCCGCGGAAGAATCTCGGGAATGACTCCGCGGAAGGATGCCCAGGTGATCAAGGCGACCGTACCACTGTCGGAGATGTTCGGCTACTCGACCGTTCTTCGCTCCATGACACAGGGGCGGGCCATCTACTCGATGGAGATCTCCCACTACGAGGAAACACCCAGGAGTGTGTCAGATCAGATCATCGAAAAAATCAGGGGCAAAGAGGCCGTCGGCGCGTAACGCTGTGAGAAAGTAACACTGCATCCCCGACTATTCAGGAGGAGAGAAAACAATGGCGAAAGAGAAATTCCTGCGTGACAAGCCACACATAAACATCGGGACCATCGGTCACGTTGATCATGGGAAGACGACGCTTACCGCGGCGATAACCATGCTCCTGGCGAAAAAGGGATTGTCGACAGTGCGGACGTTCGAGAGCATAGACAATGCTCCCGAAGAGCGTGAGCGGGGCATTACCATTGCTACCGCGCACGTCGAGTACTCCACGGACAAGCGTCACTACGCGCACGTGGACTGTCCGGGTCACGCCGATTATGTGAAGAACATGATCACGGGAGCAGCGCAGATGGACGGCGCGATTCTCGTTGTGGCTGCCACCGACGGACCGATGCCACAAACACGCGAGCACATCCTGCTGGCCCGCCAGGTCGGCGTGCCCCGGATCGTGGTCTTCATGAACAAAGTGGATGCGGTCGATGACGCCGAGCTTCTCGATCTGGTGGAGCTCGAGCTCCGTGACCTCCTCAAAAAGTATGAATTCCCGGGTGATGACATTCCGATCATCCGCGGAAGTGCCCTGAAGGCAATGGAGGCTGCGGCGAAGGAGGACATGAACCCCGATGATCCGGTGTTCAAGCCGATCTACGAGCTCATGGATGCCGTCGACGACTACTTCCCGGTTCCGCAGCGTGATGTCGACAAGCCGTTTCTCATGCCTGTGGAGGACGTGTTCTCCATTACCGGGCGTGGAACCGTCGGGACGGGCCGGGTCGAACGCGGAAAGGCGAAGGTCGGCGACGAGGTGGAGGTCATCGGTCTCGGCGCGCATGTCAAGACCGTTATCACCGGGGCGGAGATGTTCCGGAAGGAGCTGGACGAGGTGCAGGCCGGAGACAACGCCGGTCTCCTGCTCCGCGGCGTTGACAAGAAACAGCTGGAACGGGGGATGGTCGTGGCAAAGCCAGGCTCGATCACGCCTCACAAGAAGTTCCAGGCCCAGGTCTACGTACTGAAGAAGGAAGAGGGGGGGCGGCATACGCCGTTCTTCACCGGGTACCGGCCGCAGTTCTACTTCAGGACAACGGACGTGACCGGTGTGGCGACGCTCCCGGCGGGAACGGAAATGGTGATGCCCGGGGACAACGTTGACGGGCTGAACGTGGAGCTCATCTCAACGATCGCGATGGAGGAAGGCCTCCGATTCGCTATCCGCGAGGGCGGGCATACCGTCGGGGCGGGAGTCGTTACGAAAATCATAGAGTAGTTCTCCGGCGGGGGGGATGCGCCAGGCGTATTCCCCGCCCGCCCGTTCCATTACTAGCTGGAGTCAACAAACACCGTGGCCGGACAAAAGATACGAATAAAACTCAAGTCGTACGACCACAACCTGATTGACAAGTCTGCGGAGAAGATCATCAAGACTGTCAAGTCAACAGGCGCTGTGGTCTCCGGCCCGATACCGTTGCCCACGAAGCGTACGGTCTACACTGTGCTTCGTTCGCCTCACGTTGATAAGAAGTCGAGGGAGCAGTTTGAGACACGCGCACACAAGCGTCTCATTGACATCCTCAACTCGACGAACCGGACGGTCGACTCGTTGATGAAACTGGATCTCCCCGCGGGAGTCGACGTCGAAATCAAAGTGTAACTCGCGATCGAACACCAGGTCGGTACCGCTCCTGGGGTGAGCCTCCGGGGGCGGAGGATTGTCGTGGGTAAGGTGCGGGCAGCCGTTCCACCCCGTGAAGGTGACCTCTTTAGACATGGATATTGGTATGACAGGAATACTCGGAAGAAAACTCGGGATGACCAGTATCTTCGATGAGACCGGTCAGGTTATACCGTGCACGGTCATCGAAGCCGGGCCGTGCTTTGTCACGCACGTGAAGACGAAAGACCGTGACGGTTATGAAGCGGTGCAGCTCGGGTTTGAGGACAAGAAGGAGCGGCTCGTGACCAAGCCGCTCCGTAACCATTTCGCGCGCGCGAACGTGAAGCCAAAGCGGATCCTCCGTGAGTTCCGGGGGCTGGGGACGTCGGAGCTCCAGCCGGGCCAGGAGATCCGGGTGGACAGCGTCTTCTCCAAGGGCGACGTGGTGACCGTCGTCGGAACCTCCAAGGGACGCGGGTTTCAGGGTGTGGTGAAGCGCCACCACTTTGGCGGTGGTGTTCGTACACACGGTCAGAGTGACAGAGAGCGCGCTCCGGGATCGATCGGCCAGTCTTCGTACCCCTCCAGGGTCTTCAAGGGAACCCGGATGGCAGGACGCATGGGGGGTGACCGCGTCACGGTGCACAACCTGAGGGTCGTCGGGGTGATCCCTGATTCCAACCTTCTTCTCTTGAAGGGATCCGTCCCCGGAGCGGTAAACGGCTACCTGGAGATCCGGAAACGACAACGGACCAATGGATGACGAGGTTGCAGATGGAACTCGAGGTGTATCGGAAAGACGGTACAAAGAGCGGCGAAACAGTCAAGCTCTCTGAGGAGATCTTCGGAATCGAGCCGAACGAGCATGCCATGTACCAGGCCGTACGGGCGCACCTGGGCAATCGTCGTCAGGGAACATCGAAAACCAAAACCCGTTCGGAGGTCCGTGGCGGCGGCAGGAAGCCCTACCGGCAGAAGCATACGGGGATGGCCCGTCGAGGGACGTCCAGCTCGCCACTCCTGGTTGGGGGGGGGTCGATTTTCGGGCCGGTGCCGCGTGACTACAGCTCCAGGCTGCCGCTCAAGCTGCGTCGGCTGGCGAGAAAATCCGCACTCTCCTTCAAGGTGAAGGAGGGTCAGATCAGGGTCGTGGAGGACTTCTCGTTCGATGCGCCGAAGACCGCCGAGATGGTCTCCGTGTTGAGCGGCCTGGGGGTGAAGAGCCTCAAGACGCTCATGCTCCTTCCCAGGAGCGATCCGAACGTCGTGAAATCCGGGAGGAATATACCGGGAATGCAGGTGCTGGAAGCGGGCAAAGCATCGACCTACGACCTATTGAACAACCAGATACTCCTCATCCACAAGAGCGCGGTTGAGGTTCTTCAGAATACGTTCAAGAACTGAACCTGCGGAAGCGAACAATGATCGAGATTCTGAAACGCCCCATTGTGACGGAGAAGATGACAGCGCTCCAGGAGAAGGGCCAGTATGCGTTCGAGGTGGATGCATCGGCGAACAAGATCACCATTGCGAAGGCCGTCGAGAAGAAGTTTAACGTTACCGTCGTCCGTGTCCGGACCGTCCGACACAAGGGAAAGTCGAAATCGCAGATGACCCGTCGCGGCCGGTTTGCCGGCCGAACGTCGTCGTGGAAGAAGGCGATCGTCACGCTGAAGGAGGGTGAAAAGATCGAGTTCTTCCAGAACGTGTGAGAACGGAAGGTGTGTCATGGCAATTAGAAAAATGAAGCCCACGAGCTCCGGTACCCGCTGGATGTCCGTGTCGGCGTTTAGCGAGGTAACAAAGAAGCGGCCGGAGAAGTCGCTCATCAAGCCCCTTCGAAGAACGGGTGGCCGGAACAACACGGGCCGGATCACCTCGCGCCACCGTGGTGGAGGCCACAAGCGGTTCTACAGGGTCATCGACTTCAAGCGGAACAAACTGGGGATGGACGCGACAGTGGTGTCGATCGAGTATGATCCGAACCGCTCGGCACGGATCGCACTCCTTAAGTATGCTGACGGCGAGCGGAGGTACATCATTGCGCCCGACGGTGTCGTGGTCGGGGAGGTCCTGCGGTCGGGACAGGATGCGGAGATCAAGCCGGGGAACGCGATGCCGCTTGCGAATATCCCCGCCGGCACGTTTGTTCACAATGTGGAGTTGCGTCCGGGGAAGGGCGCGCAGATGGCGCGCAGCGCGGGAGCCGGGGTCCAGCTGATGGCGAAGGAGGGAAAGTTCGCCCAGCTGAAACTGCCTTCCGGCGAGGTCCGAAACGTCCGTGCCGATTGCTTCGCCACGATCGGGACGGTGGGGAACGCGGATCACGAGAACTTGAGTCTGGGGAAGGCAGGGCGCTCGCGGTGGCTCGGCATTCGTCCGCAGAGCCGCGGGGTAGTAATGAATCCCGTTGACCATCCACACGGAGGCGGTGAGGGAAAGGCCCCGCAGGGGAACCCGCACCCCGTCTCCCCCTGGGGTTGGCACACCAAGGGGAAGAAGACACGGTCTCGAAAGAAGCCGTCCAGCAAATTCATCGTCAAACGGAGAAGGTAAGGGCCAATGGGTCGTTCGCTGAAAAAGGGGCCTTACGTCAGTGCGAAGCTCCAGGAAAAGGTCGAGGCTCTGAACAAGGCCAATCAGAAGAAGGTGATCAAGACCTGGTCGCGCGCGTCCACGATCGCACCTGATTTCGTAGGGCACACGTTTGCCGTCCACAACGGCAACAAGTTCATACCGGTCTACGTGCACGAAGGGATGGTCGGGCACAAACTCGGCGAATTCGCACCAACGCGTCTCTTCCGTGGTCATCCCGGTGTCCGGAAAGAGCAGACGACAGGCGGCTGAGAACGAAGAATGCACTTGCAGGGATAACGAGAAATGGAAGCTCGCGCAGTTCATCGCTACATCGGATCGTCCCCCAGGAAGATGCGGCTGGTGATCGATCTCATCAGGGGCAAATCAGTGGAGGAGGCGCTGCACATCCTCCACTTCTCGGTGAAGCATGCGTCCAAGGAGGCGGAGAAGGTGTTGCGCTCTGCCGCCTCCAACCTCCAGAACAAGGACGAGTCGGGGAGGTTGGAACCCGGAGAGATGGTCGTCAAGGAAGCGTTTGTGGACAATTCCCTTACCCTCAAGCGCATCCGGCCCGCCCCGATGGGCCGGGCCTACAGGATTCGCAAGCGGTCGAATCACGTCACGATTGTGGTTGCAACCAGGGAGCATGTGCCCCTCAAGCGGAAGAGATCCAAACCGGCCTCGGGGGTAGCGGCGAAGGCGACGCAGAAGAAACAGCACGCTGCAGAAACCACCTAAGGAGAAACGTTGGGACAGAAAGTACATCCGATCGGCCTGCGACTCGGAATCATCCGGTCCTGGGACTCCAACTGGTATGACGAGAAATCGTTCTCCTCGAAGCTGACCGAGGACATGACGATCCGTAACTATGTTCGGAACAGGCTGAAGAAGGCCGGCATCTCCCGAATACTCATCGACAGGACGCCGAAACGTGCCGTCATCACGATCAACACTTCCCGCCCGGGAATCGTCATCGGACGGAGCGGCAAGGAGATCACGCAGCTCGAAGAGGAGTTGAGGAATATCACGAACAAAGAGGTGAAGATCCTCATCAACGAGATCAAACGTCCTGAGCTGGATGCGTACCTTGTGGCCGAGAACATTGCGCAGCAGCTTGAAGGTCGTATCGCTTTTCGCCGCGCCATGAAGAACGCTCTCACGGCGGCCATGCGCATGGGTGCCGAGGGGGTACGCATTATGACCGCGGGCAGGCTCGGTGGTGCGGAGATGGCTCGCCGGGAGCAGTACAAGGAAGGGCGCATCCCGCTGCACACGCTCCGGGCGGACATCGACTATGCAACCGCAACGGCGCGGACCGTCTACGGGACCATCGGTGTGAAGGTCTGGATCTGCAAAGGGGAGGTGCTTGACGCCCAGCAGACGCTTCAGACCGCCTCGCGGCGCGCGTAGGAACGAGAACCAAGCTTGGAGTGATCCGTTATGTTGATGCCCAAGAGAGTGAAATACAGGAAGGCGCAGCGGGGCCGGACGAGGGGAAAAGCAGGCCGCGGGACCCACGTCTCCTTCGGTGATTTCGGCCTCAAAGCCCTCGAGCCGGGGTGGATCACCCAGCGACAGATCGAGGCGGCTCGAGTGACCCTAACTCGCATGATGAAGCGGGAGGGGAAGGTGTGGATTCGCATTTTCCCGGACAAACCGGTGACGAAGAAGCCTGCGGAGACCCGGATGGGAAAGGGGAAAGGTGCCCCGGAGTACTGGGTGGCGGTGGTGAAGCCGGGAAGGATCATGTTTGAGGTGGGTGGGACCGCCGAGAATGTCGCGATGGAGGCGTTGACGCTTGCCTCCCACAAGCTGCCCATCAGGACCAAGATCAGCGTCAGACCTGACTACGAGAGTGCCTAGACTGAGAACGGGAGTTGAGCAGGACATGAGAGCGACCGAGCTTCGAGAACTGACGATGGAGGAACTCCGCAAGCGCCTGTCGGAGGAAGAGGAGAATCTGGCAAACCTCCGGTTTCAGCTTGCGACCAGTCAGCTGGAGAGCCCCATACGGGTACGCCTGGTGAGGCGGGACATCGCCCGGATTCAATCAGTCATACGGGAGAAGGAGCGAGCACCGAAGACATGACACAGGAAACTGAGGTACAGACCCGGCCGGGGAGAGTCGCCCGGAGGAAGATCCGGGTGGGTAAAGTGGTCAGCAGCAAGATGGACAAGAGTATTCTCGTTGCCATCGAGCGGCGCATGCCGCATCCCATCTACAGGAAGTACTTCCGCCGAACCACAAAGCTGATGGCGCACGACGAGCAGGGTCAGGCAGGGGTCGGTGACGTGGTGAAGATCATGGAAACGCGGCCGATCAGCAGGCTAAAGCGCTGGCGGCTCGTAGAGATTCTCGAGAAGGCTAAGTAAAGAGGTCGGAGCCTGTCATGGTACAAGAAGAGACGAATCTCGTTGTTGCGGACAACTCCGGCGCGAAGAAAGCCCGTTGCATCCGCGTTCTCGGTGGGTCTGACCGCCGGTATGCCGGACTGGGCGATGTGGTTATCGTGGCCGTCAAGACGGCAATTCCGGGAGCGACCGTGAAGAAGGGTGACGTCGCGAAGGCGGTCATCGTCCGCGTGAAGAAGGAGACGCGCCGCAAGGATGGATCGTTCATCCGTTTTGACGAGAACGCGGCGGTTCTCATCAACGACGCTGGCGAGCCGCGCGGGAGCCGCATCTTTGGCCCCGTTGCCCGCGAGCTCCGCGAGAAGCAATACATGAAGATCGTATCGCTTGCACCAGAGGTACTGTGAAAGAGGTCGACGCATGAAGATCCGAAAAAACGACATGGTGATGGTTATTGCCGGCAACGCCCGAGGAAAGTCGGGGAAGGTCCTCAAGGTGTATCCCGGGCAGGGACGGATTATTGTGGAGGGGGTGAACATCGTGAAGCGCCACACGCGGCCGAATCAGAAGAATCCGCAGGGAGGGATTCTTCAGCGTGAAGGCACGATTCACATGTCCAATGTCATGTTGATTGACCCCAAATCCAACCAAGCGACACGCGTGGGGACGAAGGAGGTCAAGGACGACGCAACCGGCAAGAAGAGAAGGATGCGGGTTGCCAAGGCAACAGGAGAGATGTTCTGATATGAGCGACGAGAAGAAGAAAACGCAGAAGCCGAAGGTCCCCCGGGAGAAGGCCGAGAAAGAGAAGAAGGGGGCGAGGGGCGGAAAGCACCGGGAGGAGAAGGTTCCGGTTCGGCTCTTCGAGCGGTACAGGAGGGATATCGTTCCGGAGTTGATGAAGCGGTTCAGCTACACGAACATCATGGAAGTGCCCCGGCTGGAGAAGATTGCCATCAATATCGGCGTTGGTCAGGCGACGCAGGACCCGAAGCTTGTCGAAGTTGCGGCCCGAGACCTGGAGATCATCGTGGGTCAGAAACCGGTGATTACCCGCGCGAAGAAATCAGTCTCCAACTTCAAGCTGCGCGAGAACATGCCGATCGGGTGCAGGGTGACGTTGCGCAGAGCGCGGATGTACGAGTTCCTGGACCGGTTCATCAGCATCACGATTCCTCGCATCAGGGATTTCCGGGGTCTTTCGGACAAGTCCTTTGACGGGAGAGGCAACTACACCGTGGGGATCAAGGAGCACACCGTCTTCCCGGAGATCGATGTCGACAAGATCGCACGGCTCTTCGGTATGGATATTACCTTTGTGACCACTGCCGGGACGGACCAGGAGGCGTACGAACTGCTCAGGGCGTTCGGTATGCCGTTCGTGAAGCGGCAGGAGGTTCTGGAGACGGCAGAAGCGTAATCGAAAGGGAGTGTCTACTATGGCCAAGAGAAGCATCAGGGCTCGCCAGGCGCGGCGGGAGCGTGTTGTCGCAAAGTACGCGGCACTGCGAAAGGAATTGAAGGAGAAAGGCGACTACGAGGCGCTGCAGAAGCTGCCGCGGGACAGCAGCGCGACGAGGCTGCACAACCGCTGTTCGATGACCGGTCGTCCCCGCGGGTACATCCGGAGATTTGGCATCTCCCGGATCGCCTTCCGGGAGCTCGCGCTCGAGGGGAAGATCCCCGGCGTCGTGAAGGCGAGCTGGTAGGGTTTGCGTAAGGAATTTGCCGCAGGAGCAGAACAACTATGACAATGACAGATCCCATCGCCGATTACCTGACGCGGATACGGAACGCTCTTCGCGCGAAGCACAAGCGCGTTGACATCCCCGCGTCCAGTCTGAAGCGCGAACTGACAAAACTCCTGGTGGACCAGAAATACATCAGCGGCTACACGGAGCTGACGGATTCCCCGCAGGGAACTCTTCGCATTCAGCTGAAGTATAAGGAAGACAAGCCGGTCATCGCGGGGCTGCAGCGTGTCAGCACGCCCGGTCTCCGGGTCTACGCATCGGCGAACGACGTCCCCCGTGTTCTGGGAGGACTGGGTATTGCGGTGGTCTCCACCTCCAGGGGGCTGATGACCGACAAGCAGGCCCGCGCCGCCAAGGTAGGCGGAGAAGTCCTGTGCGAAATCTGGTAGACAAGGAGAACTTTACGTGTCACGAGTTGGAAAGAAACCGATCCAGATAGCTTCCGGGGTCACGGTAGAGACGTCGGACGCTGTTGTCACTGTGCGCGGCCCGAAAGGAGAACTCTCCGCGACGGTCCATCCGGATATCGGAGTGGAGGTCCAGGCCGATACCATTCTCGTGAAGCGTCCGAGTGATCAGAAGCATCACCGGGCACTCCACGGTCTCTGGCGGGCGCTGCTCCAGAATATGGTCACGGGCGTCACGGAGGGATACACACGGAAGCTCGAAATTGTGGGTGTTGGGTTTCGGGCCGAGCTCAAAGGGAGAAGTCTTCACTTGCTGCTCGGGTTCTCCCACCCCGTGCTGTTCAGGCCGCCGGAGGGAGTGACGATCACGACACCCACCCCGACAGCGATTACCGTCAGCGGGATAGATAAACAGCTCGTGGGCATGGTTGCGGCAAAGATACGGTCGTTTCGCCCGCCCGAGCCCTACAAGGGGAAGGGGCTGCGGTACGAGGGAGAGACCGTCCGGCGGAAGGCCGGGAAGGCCGCAGCGGGTGCGAAAGCCTAGTGGCAGGAAGGAATGGATGAATGATCAAGAAGACGAAAACCCAGAACCGGAAGAGACTCAAGGCGCACATCCGGCTGCGCGTCTCCGGCACGGCGGAGCGGCCGCGCTTCACCGTCTTCAGAAGTCTGCGGCACGTCTACGCGCAGATCGTTGACGATACTGCAGGCAGGACGCTTGTCTCGGTTTCGGATCTCTCCAAGGATTTCAAGGCTGATGCTCAGGATGCAAAGGCCCAGACCGCGGTGGGGCACAAAGTGGGACAGCTCGCGGCGAAGAAGGCGCTGGAGAAGAACATCACACAGGTTGTCTTCGATCGTAACGGGTATCTCTACCACGGTGTGGTGAAGGCTGCAGCCGACGGTGCCCGGGAAGGCGGCCTGAAATTCTGATCGTCCACGGGAGGCGGGTGCCTCAGCCTGGCTGTTGGATGTCGGGTCGTCTAATGGCAGGACAGCGGCCTTTGGAGCCGTTAGTAGAGGTTCGAGTCCTCTCCCGACAGCGAGAGCGCGACACCGTGAGCAACAATTCAATACCAAAGATTGCAGAGGAATCCGTTGGCACGTATTAGAGCAAGCGAACTGGAGCTGAAGGACAAACTGGTCCACATCAATCGTGTTGCCAAGGTCGTGAAGGGCGGGCGTCGATTCAGCTTCAACGCCATTGTCGTGGTGGGAGATGGCAAGGGCCATGTCGGCATTGGGCTCGGGAAGGCAAATGAAGTGGCAGATGCCATTTCAAAAGGAGTGGACGACGCGAAGAAGAACGTCGTTCGTGTTCCTATCGTCAACGGTACGATTCCCCATCCCGTCACCGGAAAGTTCGGTGCCGGGAGGGTGATGCTCAAGCCGGCATCGCCGGGGACCGGGCTGATTGCCGGCGGCGGAGTGCGCGCAGTGCTGGAATCTGCCGGCGTCCGGGATGTCCTCACCAAGTCGATCGGCTCAGCCAACCCGCACAACGCCGTCAAGGCGACGATGGTCGCGCTGCGAGAGCTGGTTGATGCGAGAGCGGTGGCAAAACGACGGGGCATGACGCTGACCGAGATGTTCGGCCCCAAGGAAGAGACCCCTGCAGAATAATCTGAAGTGAAGGGTATGGCGAAGCAATTGAAAATCACCCAGACACGGAGTGTCATCGATCGGGACAGGACCCAGAAGGAGACCATCATCGCTCTGGGTCTGGGTCGGCCGAACTACTCCGTTGTCAAGAACGATACACCACAGATCCGTGGGATGATCCGCAAGGTGACGCATCTCGTGGAAGTGGAGGAAGTAGAGTAATGGCCAAGGACATGCTCAGCAACCTGAAACCGGCTCCAGGGTCGAGGAAGAAGGCAAAACAAATCGGGCGCGGAGAGGGGTCGGGTCGCGGCGGCACTGCGACCCGCGGCCACAAAGGCTCTCTCTCGCGTTCGGGATCATCGCGCAGGGCATGGTTTGAAGGGGGACAGATGCCCCTCTCGCGGAGAGTCCCGAAGAGGGGGTTCCACAGTCCGTTTAGGACCGAGTATCAGATCGTGAACGTGGAGACGCTGGAGAAGCTCGCCGCCTCGGGCAAGGCGCACGACGGGGTGTTCAATCCCGAGGTGCTGCACAGGCTGGGGGTCATCTCCACGACCCGCACGCCGGTGAAGATCCTCGGCAACGGGGAGCTGAAGGTTACCCTCGACGTGACCGCCCACGCGTTCAGTAAATCAGCCGTCGAAAAAATCCAAGCGGCCGGCGGGAAGGTGCAAACCGTCAGGTCACTTCCGAAGGAATAATGGCTCGTCTCAGCGAGAGTTTTCGAAACATCTTCAAGATTCAGGAGCTGCGGGAGCGTCTTCTCTTCACCGCGGGCATACTCATCATCGTCCGGCTTGGCGCACACATCACGCTTCCCGGGGTGGATGCGCATCTGCTCGCGCGCGCGGAAGCGAGCCAGTCAGCCAACACGCTGTTTGGTCTCTATGACCTCTTTGTCGGGGGCGCGTTCAAGAATGCGGCGCTCTTCGCTCTGGGCATCATGCCGTACATCAGCTCCTCCATTATCCTGCAGCTGCTGGGGGCAGTCGTCCCCTACTTCCAGAAGCTCTCGAAGGAGGGTGAGGAAGGCCGGAAGAAGCTCACGCAGCTGACGCGGTACGGCACGGTCCTGGTGGCAAGCATGCAGGCATGGGGTGTGAGCGTTCGTCTGACAAGCCTGACCGTCGAGGCTCAGCCCATCGTCCCTCTGGAGATCCAGGGGATCGGTTTCACCTTGAGCACGGTCATCTTCCTCACCGCGGGCACCATTCTCATGATGTGGCTCGGTGAGCAGATTACGGAGCGGGGTATCGGGAACGGCATTTCGCTCATCATCTTCATCGGCATCATCGCGCGATTTCCTCAGTCGCTGCTGGACCAGTTCATTCTGAGCGAGAATCTCGTGATTGCGATCGTGGTCGTTGCGGCCATGGTGGTGATCGTCGGGGGGGTCGTGTTGGTCACCCAGGGGACCCGACGCATCCCGGTTCAGTACGCCAAGCGGGTGGTCGGAAGAAAGGTCTACGGCGGGGTCACTCAGTATATTCCTCTGCGCGTGAACACCGCGGGTGTCATGCCGATCATCTTCGCCCAGGCCATCATGTTCATCCCGAGTACGATCCTGACGTTCTTTCCCGAGAGCGAGTTCATGCAGGGCCTCTCGGGGTATTTCCAGTACACGTCTTACACGTACGCCTTTGTCTACGGACTGCTCATTGTGTTCTTCACCTACTTCTATACCGCGATTGCATTCAATCCGAAAGACGTCGCGGAGAACATGCAGAAGCAGGGAGGGTTCATTCCCGGAATCCGGCCGGGGAAGCACACGGCGGACTTCATTGACAACATCCTGACACGGATAACGCTTCCCGGCTCGGTCTTTCTGGCGGTCATTGCCATTCTTCCGACGTTCGTCTCCCGGTTCGGGGTGACGCCGAGCTTCGCCCAGTTCTTTGGCGGGACGAGCTTGTTGATCATGGTCGGGGTGGCGCTCGATACCCTGCAGCAGGTGGAATCGCATCTGCTCATGAGGCACTACGACGGGTTCATGAAGTCCGGGAAACTACGCGGGAGGTCGCGGTAGGCCCACGATGGCGAAGATCCCGATCAAGACTTCGAGGGAAATTGAGCTCATCCGGGAGAGCTGCCGCATCGTCGGCGAGGTGCTCACGTTGATCGGGGCGCAGATGAAACCCGGAGCGTACACGCGCGAGCTGGACAGCCTGGCCGAGGAGTACATCCGGGCAAACGGTGCTGTTCCCGCGTTCAAGGGGTACGGGAGGGATCCGAAGAACCTCTTCCCGGGAAGCCTCTGCATCTCGATTGACGATGAAGTCGTTCATGGCATCCCGGACGGACGTCAGCTAGAGGAAGGTCAGGTCGTCTCGGTGGACGTCGGCGTCCTGAAGGAGGGCTACTTCGGGGATGCAGCAAGGACGTTCGCCGTGGGGACCACCACCGGGGAGAAGCTCCGCCTCCTCCGCGTGACGGAGGAATCGCTCCAGAAGGCGATCGAGAAGGCGAGGGCTGGGAATCGCCTCCATGACCTCTCCGCTGCGGTTCAGGCGCACGTCGAGGCAGAGGGTTTCTCCGTTGTGCGGGATCTTGTCGGGCATGGCATCGGGAGGCACCTTCATGAGGAGCCGTCGATCCCGAACTTCGGCACGGCGGGCACGGGACCTCTCCTCAAGGAGGGGATGGTCCTGGCCATTGAACCGATGGTGAACACGGGTTCCTGTCACGTCGAGCTCGGAGACGACGGCTGGACGGTGCGGACACAGGATGGTCTTCCCTCGGCGCATTTCGAACATACGGTTCTCGTACGAAAAGACGGAGCAGAGATTCTCACAGACTATGGTAAAGCAGGGTCCGATTAAGGTCGACGGGGTCGTCACCGAGACGCTCCCCAATGCGATGTTCAACGTGAGTCTGGACAACGGCCACGCAGTTCTCGCCCACATCTCGGGAAAGATGCGGATGAACTTCATCAAGATTCTCGTGGGCGACAAAGTGACCGTTGAGCTCTCACCGTACGACCTGACAAAGGGCCGGATTACCTACCGGTACAAATGATGTGATCCAGGGAGATGAGACATGAAGGTACGGTCCTCGGTCAAGAAAATGTGCATCAACTGCAAGATCATCAGGCGCAAGGGACGAGTGCGGGTGATCTGCAAGAACCCCAAACACAAGCAGCGTCAAGGCTAAGTACTGTAAGGAGGATTCCACTTGGCACGCATAGCCGGTATTGACTTGCCAAAGAAGAAGCGCGCGGAGGTGGGGCTTACCTACATCTACGGCATCGGGAGGACAACGGCCAGGGACATCCTGACCAAGGCGGGCGTTGATGTCAACACGAAGATCAACGACCTCACCGACGATGAAGTGGCCAAGATCCGCGGTGTGATCACCTCAGACTACAAGGTGGAGGGAGCGCTGAGGGGCGAGGTCCAGATGAACATCAAGCGTCTGATGGACATCGGCTGCTACCGTGGCATACGGCACCGGAGGGGGCTGCCGGTCAACGGCCAGCGCACCAGGACCAACGCACGTACCCGGAAGGGGCGTCGCAAGACGGTGGCCGGAAAGAAGAAAGTCGCAGCCAAGACATAAGAACGGACGGCGAAGAGCCGGAAAGCGTACTATTGCAGGAGGATGCAGTGGCAAAACCATCAGCGACGGAAGCGGCACGACGGAAGAAGCGTATGCAGGTGGATGTCAGTGGCAAGGTGTTCATCAAGGCGACCTTCAACAACGTGATCGTAACGGTGACGGACATCTACGGAAACACCATCAGCTGGTCGTCCGCGGGAAAGAACGGCTTCAAGGGCTCTCGCAAGAACACTCCGTTCGCCGCGCAGGTGTCTTCGGAGGCAGCTGCGAAGGCCGCGCACAGCCTGGGCCTCAGGAAAGTGGATGTGTACGTCAAGGGTCCGGGGTCGGGTCGCGAAGCGGCCATCCGTGCGCTGCAGGTTGCGGGTTTTGAGATCACCAGCATACGCGACGTGACGCCCATCCCGCACAACGGCTGCCGCCCTCCAAAGCGGAGAAGAGTGTAAACGGATACGGACAACGCGGAGAGAGACGGTTCATGGCAAGGTACACTGACCCAAGTTGCAGACTGTGTCGTAGGGAGCGGCAGAAGCTGTTCCTCAAAGGAACGAAGTGCTTCACAGAGAAATGCCCTGTGGAACGCCGTGGGTTTCCACCGGGGCAGCACGGCCAATCGCGGAGGACGAAAATCTCGGAGTACGGGATCCAGCTGCGGGAGAAGCAGAAGGTTCGCCGGACGTACGGATTGATGGAGAGGCAGTTCAGGAACTACTTCGCGAAAGCGCGGAAGCAGACGGGGCGCACCGGCGAGACGCTGGTGAAGATGCTCGAGCGGCGGCTGGACAACGTCGTCTACAGGCTCGGATTT
>Ga0209536_100007329_pt1 | contig 16737 bp, 16 predicted proteins | sample DeeMarSeWOR28_12_FD_187461 | JGI IMG/M metagenome (GOLD analysis project Ga0209536, IMG submission 187461) | Marine sediment microbial communities from White Oak River estuary, North Carolina - WOR-2-8_12 (SPAdes) (version 2) | ecosystem: Environmental > Aquatic > Marine > Intertidal zone >... | reverse complement strand
GCCGCTCGAAGAAGGCTTCTAGGCGACTTCGAACGACTGGCCGCAGCCGCAGTCGCCCACGGCGTTCGGGTTCTTCCACTTGAAGCCGTAGCTCATCAGTCCCTGCTCCCAATCGAGCACCGCGCCTTTGAGGAACTCGAGGCTGCGATTGTCTACCACTACCGTCAGGCCGTCGAAGTCGAACACGAGGTCCTTCTTGGGGCGGATCTTCGTGGCGAAGTCGTACACGTAATAGTATCCCGAGCAGCCGCCTCCCTTGATGCCCAGACGCAGACCCTCCACCGGTGTGTCGGCGTCCGCCACCTTCTGCTTGCCCATTTCGATGGCCCTCGCTGTGAGGGTGATGCTCTCGGCGTTGCTCATCACAGTCTATCTAAGGCGTGAACCTGGTTTTCGCCACCCCGCTCGGCGTTCACCAATCGACTGGCCTCCCGCTCTGCTTGGCGGCCCAGAGCGGCGAGCGCGCGCGGAGCTCCTCGACCGTGGTGATCGTCGCTTCGGCCACCTGCTCCACATCCGCCAGGCTCGAGTCACGCCCGAGGCCGAAGCGAACCGACGCAGCGCTCCAATCCGCGGGCACGCCCATTGCTTCGAGCACGTAGCTCGGTCCAGCTTCGGCGCTGCTGCACGCGGCCCCGCTCGACACGGAGACGAGCTCACACAATCGCAAAAGCAACGCCGGGCCGTCGACGTAGCCGAACGACATGTTGAGGTTACCCGGGTGACGGGGAGCGCCGGCGCCATTGATGCGCGCCTCGTCTATCGATTCGCCGAGCCGCCGTTCGAGTGTGTCACGGAGGGCGGCGATTCGCTCCGCTTCGGCGTGGCCCTCACGCTGCATGATCGATGCGGCCGCGCCGAACCCGACGATGCCCGCCACGTTGAGCGTGCCCGCGCGGAAACCTCGCTCGTGCCCGCCACCGTGCATCTGGGGGAGTGGAAGGCCACGCGCTTGAAGCGCGCGCGCAACATAGAGAGCGCCGACCCCTTTGGGGCCGTACATCTTGTGGGCCGACGAGCTCGCAAGGTCGATGTTCATTTCTTCCACCGAGAAGGGCAGGTATCCGAGGCCCTGAGCTGCGTCGCAGTGAAAGGTGATGCCATGTGCACGTGTCAATGCGCCGATGGCAAAGAGATCCTGCGCGACCCCGACCTCGTTGTTCGCGAGCATCACGCTCACCAGCACCGTGTCGTCCCTGAGGGCATTGGCGACGGCGTCGGCGCAAACCCACCCCCGCTCGTCGACGTCGAGTCGCGTGATGCGCCAACCCTCCCGTTCGAGCGCGCTGCAGGTATCGAGCACGGCCTTGTGCTCCGTGCTCACGGTGACGATGTGCTTGCCCTCGAGAGCCCGGCCGCGCGCCGTCCCGGCGATGGCGAGGTTGTCGCTTTCGGTAGCCCCGGAGGTGAAGATCAGCTCCTCCGGGCTCGCGCCCATCAGGGCCGCGACCTCGGCGCGGGCGGTCTCCACGGCGTCCCTCGCTTCCTTGCCGTGCGCGTGGACACGACTGGCCGCGTTGCCAAAGCGAGCGCCAAAATACGGGAGCATCGCTTCCAAGACCCGCTCGTCCACCGGGGTGGTGGCGTGGTGGTCCATGTAAATCGGCGTTTGCGGCATGGTCTCGCCCCCATCCTAGCGCCGACCATGTGCGCCTCCAACGCCTTGGTCTATGCTTTCGGCATGGCAGGAGCGAGCATTCTCTGTGGTACCGATCTGACTTCAGCAGGGACCCGTACGGTCGATCTCGCGATCGCAGCGGCCCAGGCATTTGGCGTGCGCTTGGACCTCGTGCATGTTCTCGATGACGCAGACTCCTGGTGGCCCGAATCGAGCGATCTGCAGCCGGCGGCGGTCGAAGCAAAGGAAGACTCGAGCCGCTACGAGGAGGCGCTCAAGGCGAAGCTTCGCAAAGAGCAACACCGCTGCGCGGCTGCGGGCGTCGAGTGCGAAGCGCTCGTCGTGCGAGGTCGTCCCTGGCGGGTCATCGCGGAGCTCGCGGAAGAGCGTGGGTCTTTTTTAATCACGATTGGTGCGTACGGCTCCGGCGGTCCTCGCTCGGTCGATAGTCAGGGCAAGACCGAAGCGGTGATCGGCTCGACGGCCGACCGTGTGATCCGTGTGGCAGGCCGCCCCGTGTTCGTGGCGACCGGCGAGCGCCCAATTCCGGATGGGCTGCAGGGCACCAAGTGGTTCGTCGGCACCGACTTCTCGGATTCGGCGTTGTCGGCCCTCTCGTGGGCCAAGCGCGCGGCTGCGCGTGTCCACGGTGAGCTTCACATCGCGAACGTCGTCATTCCTGCAGGCGGCGAGGACAAGCCCGACGAAGAGCGCACCTGGCGGCAGGTCTTGCGCGACCAAAGTAAGCTCGAAGCCGGGAAAAAGCTGGCCGAGTACGCCAAGGAACACGCCCCGGGCTCGGAGATACATCAAATCGTCTCCGCCGACTACGCGTCACATGCGCTTTGTGCGGCCGCAGAGGAAATCCCGGCGGACATCATGGTGGTCGGCACGCACCGGCAGACCGTGCTTGGGCGTTGGCTCGTAGGAAGCACCGCCACGCGTTGTCTCCGGATCGCCTCCGTGCCGGTGCTAATGGTCCCCGAGTCCGCTCCGTAGGCCGTCGATACTCTCGGTGTTGTTGTCGCGCTGGTATTGCGCCAGGCCGTCGGAACCTTTCTTCTCCGCCCAGCGCTGAAGCTGGTCGCGCTCTCCCTTGTATTCGTAGAGCGGAACGCCGTAGCCACACGAGTCGCTGATGCGGCTGGCGCGGATGCGGATGATCGAGCGCACACCCGGATAGGCGTCGAAGTGCGCGAGCAAGCTCTCGAACTCCTCGTCGCCTGGCTCGACTGCATCTCCGGTTCCGTGGATGCGTACGATTCGAGGTGGACCGTCGAACGCGCAGAACATGACGCAGATGCGCCCGTTCTCCCGAATGTGGGCGATGGTCTCGACGCCACTCCCCGTGAAATCGAGGTATGCAACGGTGCGGTCGTCGAGGACCGAGAACGTGCCTCGCAGGCCCTTCGGGGAAACGTTGACCTGCCCTTCGGTTGAGAGCGGCGCAGTCGCGACGAAGAACATCTTTTGTTCCCCGATGAAGTCACGGAGCTTCGGGAGCAGGGCATCGTAGGTTTTGGCCATGAGGCTAAGCTTGACACCCCCGAGGACCTACTCTAGATCCCATACAGGACTGAAACGGTCCTGTATCTAACTAACTGGAAATGCTGCGTATTTCTAAAATGACGGACTATGCTGTCGTGCTGGCCACCCATTTGGCGGGCACGGATGGCGCCCATCCGGCCCGCGACCTGGCTGTCTACACGCAGATCCCGGAGCCGACCGCGAGCAAAGTGCTCAAGAAGCTCGCCCGGGCCGGCGTCGTGACCTCACATCGCGGGGTCAAGGGGGGCTACGCCCTCGCGCGCTCTCCGCAGCAAATCGGGATTCACGAGGTTATCCGGGCCATCGAAGGGCCCATCGCGGTCACCGAGTGCTCCGACGAAAGCAATGAATCGTCCTGCGAGTACGAAACCAACTGCGGTGTCCGCGCGAACTGGCAGCGCATCAACCTCGCCGTCCAAAGCGCACTTTCAAAAATCACCTTGGCCGACATGGCCGTCCCGGGAACCGCGGAGCTCGTCTCGCTCGCGCGCTCGGGCACAGAGGCCGACCGCCTTCGTGCGGGGTTGGAGTAACGCATGTCATCCGCCACCGAACCGATCGACGAGATCCTCAAGAAGAACTACGACGCGGGCTTCATCACCGACATCGAGCAGGAGTACGCGCCGCCGGGTCTGAACGAAGACATCGTTCGCTTCATCTCGGCGAAGAAGGATGAGCCGGCGTGGTTGCTCGAGTGGCGGCTCAAGGCGTATCGGCGCTGGCTCGAGATGAAGGAGCCTCGCTGGGCCAAAGTCAGCTACCCCGAGATCGACTATCAGGACATCTGTTACTACGCGGCTCCGAAGTCCAAAGACGACGCGCCGAAGAGCCTCGACGAGGTCGACCCGGAGCTGCTCGCGACCTACGAGAAGCTCGGCATTCCGCTTCACGAGCGTGAGGTTCTCGCCGGTGTTGCGGTGGATGCGGTCTTCGACAGCGTGTCGGTCGCGACGACGTTTCGCGCGAAGCTCTCCGAGGTCGGCGTGATCTTCATGTCGTTCTCGGAAGCCGTGCAGGAGCACCCGGAGCTCATCAGGAAGTACCTCGGCTCGGTCGTTCCGGTGTCCGACAACTTCTTCGCGGCGCTGAACAGCGCGGTCTTCAGTGACGGCTCGGTGGTCTACATTCCGAAGGGCGTTCGGTGCCCGATGGAGCTCTCGACCTACTTCCGGATCAACGCTGCGAAGACGGGGCAGTTCGAACGCACGCTGGTCGTAGCCGACGAGGGCAGCTACGTGAGCTACCTCGAAGGGTGCACCGCGCCGATGCGCGATGAGAACCAGCTTCACGCCGCGGTGGTCGAGCTCGTCGCTCACAAGGACGCCCAGATCAAGTACTCGACGGTGCAGAACTGGTATCCAGGCGATGAGAACGGCAAGGGCGGGATCTTCAATTTCGTGACCAAGCGCGGGCTCTGTGAAGGTGAGCGCTCGAAGATCAGCTGGACCCAGGTCGAAACGGGCTCTGCAATCACCTGGAAGTATCCGAGCTGCATCCTCAAGGGCGACGATTCGGTGGGCGAGTTCTATTCGGTGGCGCTCAGCAACCACCGCCAGCAGGCGGACACCGGCACGAAGATGATTCACCTCGGCAAGAACACCAAGTCGACGATCATCTCCAAGGGCATCAGCGCGGGGCACGGGCAGCAAACCTATCGCGGCGGCGTGAAGATCATGCGTGGGGCATCGAACGCGCGAAACTACACACAGTGCGATTCGCTCCTGATTGGCGACAAGTGCGGTGCCCATACTGTGCCCTACGTCGACGTGCGGAACAGCACGTCGAAGCTCGAGCACGAAGCGACGACCTCGCGAATTGGCGACGATCAGCTCTTCTATTGCCGGCAGCGAGGCCTCGCCGAGGAAGACGCGGTGAGCCTCATCGTCAACGGGTTTGCGAAAGAAGTGCTGAAAGAATTGCCGATGGAATTTGCCGTCGAGGCGCAGAAGCTCCTCGGCGTTAGCTTGGAAGGAGCGGTGGGCTGATGTTGAAGATCGAAGACCTCCACGTCGAAGTGGATGGAAAGCCCATTCTCAAGGGGATCACGCTCGACGTCGCGGCCGGGGAAGTGCACGCGATCATGGGGCCGAACGGCTCGGGCAAGAGCACTCTCGCCTACGTGCTCGCGGGTCGCGAGGGCTACGAGGTCACGAAAGGCAGCGTGACCTACAAGGGGCAGAACCTCCTCGAGATGGCGCCCGAGGTCCGCGCGGCCGAAGGGGTGTTCTTGGGTTTCCAGTACCCGGTGGCCATCCCGGGCGTCAGCAACATCTACTTTCTGAAAGCCGCGCTCAACGCGATTCGAAAGCACCGCGGGCAAGACCCGCTCGACGCGATCGATTTCATGAAGCTGTCGAAGGAGAGGGCGGCGCTCGTGCAGCTCCCCGATCAGCTCACGAAGCGGTCCGTCAATGATGGTTTCAGCGGCGGCGAGAAGAAACGGAACGAGATTTATCAGATGGCGATGCTCGAGCCGTCGCTTGCCGTCCTCGACGAGACCGACTCGGGGCTCGACATCGACGCTCTCAAGGTCGTTGCGGAAGGCGTCAACGCCCTTCGCGGTCCCGAGCGCGCCATGCTCGTGATCACCCACTATCAACGGCTTCTCGATTACATCGTTCCCGATGTCGTGCACGTGTTAATCGACGGCCGAATCGTTCGAACCGGAGATAAGAATCTCGCCAAGCAGCTCGAAAGGGAAGGCTACAGCGAGGTTCGGGACGCCCAAGCCCTTTGACCAACAGCGCTCATCAGAAGTTGTTGCAGAGCCTGCCTGCCTCATTCGAGACCGGGCCTGCTTGGCTGCGTTCGCTTCGCGAGCGAGCGGCGGGAACGCTTCGCACGCAGGGGCTCCCTACCAAGAAGACCGAAGCCTGGCGCTTCACTCCCGTTCGCTCGGTGACTGACGCTGTACTCCCGCGAGCAGAAGGAGACGCCCCGTCCGTGGCGTCCGTGCTCCCGCAAGGGGTGACCGCGCGCAGCTTGCGAGCCGTATTGGAGAGCCAGCCCGATCTGCTCGATGGGCGGCTCGACATGGCCGGGGTGCCAGAGCACTTCGCCGCCCTCAACACGACGATGTTCGCCGACGGGCTCTGGATCGACGTTGCGCCTGGAACGGTCATCGACACCCCGATTGAGATTACACATCCGACCGGGCTCGAAGGTGTCAGCTACCCGCGCTTGCTGGTGACGGCCGGCGAGAGCGCCGAGCTTACTCTGATCGAGAGTTACACCGGCCAGCCGACCGACACACTCACCAACTCGGTCTTCGAGATCGACATCGCGCGCAACGCGAGAGTGACGCACGTTCGGGTACACGAAAGCCGAGGGCTCCATGTGGGCCGCGTCGACGTCCGTCAGGCGGACGATAGTCGCTACCGCTCGACGGTCGTCACGCTCGGCGGCGCGTTGCTCCGGTTCGATGTCCGTTGCCTGCTCGACGGGCCGGGTGCGGAATGCCAACTAGACGGAGCCTACCTCGTCGATGGCACCGACCACGTCGACCACCACACCTTGGTCGAACACCGCGCCCCGCACTGCCGAAGCGATCAGACCTATCGCGGTATCGCGGCAGGTAAGGGCACAGCCGTCTTCGACGGGATCGTGGTCGTCCACCGCGACGCGCAGAAGACCGAAGCTCACCAGGAGAACCGCAACTTGTTGTTGAGCGACTCGGCGACGGTGCACACCAAGCCCCACCTCGAGATCGACGCCGACGACGTAGTCTGCAGTCACGGCGCGACCATAGGCGCGCTCGACGAAGATCAACTCTTCTACCTTCGAGCGCGAGGCGTGCCCGTAGATCTCGCCAATGCGATGCTGACCTACGCGTTCGTCGAGTCGATTGTCGATCGCGTCGCCCACGAGCCGACCAGGGCCCGCATGCGTGAGGCGTTGCTGGCCCGCATCCCGCATGCTGACGAGATTCGGGAGGTCACGTGACGATCTCGACTCCCATCACTTCGGCTGCGGCGCCCGGTTTCGATGCTAGGCGTGTTCGGGAGGATTTTCCTGCCCTCCACCAAGACGTGCATGGAAAGCCGCTGGTCTATCTCGATACCGCGGCGACATCACTAAAGCCCCAATCGGTCATCGATGCGGTCGACGAGGTGTACGCAAAGGATTGCGCGAACATCCACCGTGCGGTTCATCTCTTGTCGCAGCGCGCGACGGCCCGCTACGAAGAGGCTCGCAAGAAGGTGCAGGCGTTCCTGAACGCGGCAAAGAAGAGCGAAATCGTATTCACGCGTGGCACGACCGAAGCGATCAACCTCGTGGCGCAAAGCTTCGGCGCAAGTGTGCTTCGCGAGGGCGATGAGGTTCTCGTCACGGAGCTCGAGCACCACTCGAACATCGTTCCTTGGCAGATGCTGTGCCAGCGGACCGGCGCCAAGCTCGTGGTCGTCCCGATGACCGACCGGGGGGAGGTGCTCCGCAACTCGTTTGAGGAGAAGCTCAGCGACCGCACGAAGGTCGTCGCGCTTGCGCACGTGTCGAATGCTCTTGGAACCGTGCTTCCCGTTGCCGAGCTGATCGCGCTTGCGCACGAGCGGGGCGCGGTGGTCCTCCTCGACGGCGCACAGGCCGTTTCCCACGTCGAAGTCGACGTGCAGGCGCTCGATTGCGACTTCTACGCGTTTAGCGGGCACAAGCTCTACGGCCCGACCGGAATCGGCGTGCTCTACGGGAAAGAGCGGCTGCTCGATGCGATGCCGCCGTATCAGGGCGGCGGGGACATGATTCGCTCGGTGACGTTCGAGGAGACGATCTACAACGATCTTCCCTACAAGTTCGAAGCTGGCACGCCGAATATCGCCGGTGCAATCGGGCTCGGAGCGGCGATCGACTACTACCAGTCCTTCGACCAGAAGGCGGTTCACGCGCATGAGAGACGGGTGCTCGAGTACGCCACCGACGCCCTCGAGCTCCTGCCCGGCGTTCGTTTGATCGGGACCGCGCCTGGCAAGGTCGCGGCGCTGTCGTTCCTGATGGACGCGGCCCATCCGCACGACATCGGCACCATCGTCGACTCGGAGGGCGTTGCGATCCGCACTGGGCATCATTGTGCGCAGCCGGTCATGGAGCACTTCGGTATCGCTGCCACAGCGCGCGCGTCGCTCGGGATGTACAACACCACCGACGACGTTGATGCATTGCTGAGCGCCCTCGAAAAAGTGCAGGAGTTGTTCGGTTGATGGATCTGCGTGAGCTCTATCAAGAGGTGATCCTGGACCACGGCAAGAACCCGAGGAACCACCGATTCCCCGATCCATACAATCGCGAGGGGCGCGGCTACAACCCGCTTTGTGGTGACAAGATCACGCTCCGGTTGCAGCTCGACGGGGACACCATCACGGACATCGGCTTCATTGGGCAGGGATGCGCAATCTCGCAGGCGTCTTGTTCGACCATGACCCAGGCCCTCAAAGGGAAGACGGTCGAGGAAGCGGAAGCGCTCTTCGGCAAGTTCCACGCGATGGTCGCTGGCGACGAGGGTTCGGACACGGACCTCGACGCGCTCGGCAAGCTTGCGGTGTTCGCGGGAGTTCGCGAGTTCCCCATGCGCGTCAAGTGCGCCACCCTCGGCTGGCACACCCTCAACCAAGCCCTTCGAAACGAAGAGGGCGAAGCGAAGACGGAGTAGAGTGGTGGGCGACGACATCGAACGCTTGAAGATCCACAAGATCAAGCCGCGCACCACGTCCGATCACCTGTTTCTGCCGGTGTCCGACGTCCCTCACCCTCCGACGGAACCGATCAGCGAGGCCGTCGGGGGAAGCGGGAAGAAGCCCGTCGAGCCCATCGATCCCGCGAAGGTCGAGGAGGCGGTCATCGAAGCTTTGAAGACCGTCTACGATCCCGAGATCCCGGTCAATATCTACGAGCTCGGATTGATCTACGGGGTCGAGGTGTCGGAAGACGGCCGCGCGGAAATCCGAATGACGCTGACCGCACCCGCATGCCCGGTGGCGGGCGCATTGGTCGAAGAGGTCGCGGAGAAGTCGGGTCGCGTCGAAGGCGTCTCCACGTCACACGTCGAGCTCGTCTGGGATCCGCCATGGACCCCCGACAACATGACCGACGCCGCCAAGCTCGAGCTCGGGATGCTCTAGAGCTCTTTAGTAGAATATCCGGTGTAGCCAGGAATCGGCGGCGAATGGAATCGTCGACCAGACCGGCGCACAGGATACGAAGACCACGGCTACCGCGGCGACGAAGATGAACCGAAGGACCGGTCTTTCCAGCATCGCCACGGAGCCACCCATCAGCATCAGTCCGAACGCGTACGACGGAACGTAGTGATAGATGTAGCTATCACGGTTGGTGAAGATCCATGGGAGTAGGGGGACGGTCCAAAGCAAGAGGAGATAGCTCGGACCGGCAGGCTCCAAGCTACGGCGGATCAGGAGAAACGCCGACCAGGCCACTGCGACGTTGACGCCCCACCAGAGCACCGGGTTGTCCGCAGTCGTGAGGGCACGGATCTCGCCTCCGTTTCGGACGAAGTGCATGTTGATCCGGTTCAAGGGGATGAACCAGGTATACCAGCGCGATGTCGCTGCGTTCTCCCAGTCGTCGAGCCCCCAGTGATGTTGCAGAAGCTCGAGTGATTTCAGCCCCACGTCCGCGACGCCATGCGGATCGCCCGCAACCGCGAGCCCCAGCGAGAAAAGCGCGACGTAGGTGCCGACCATCAAACCGAGCCCTCCACTGAGCAGCGCGACCGTTCGCCCTTCGACTCCGAAGCGTCGAAACGAAAGGAGCGCCCATGGGATCGTGAGGACGACCCCGGTGAACTTGATCGATGCGGCCACGCCGATCAGCGCGGCCGAAGCGAACATGCCGAGGCGGCTCTTCGACCGCCACATGCAGAGCGCGGCGACTGTCATGACGGTCGCCAGCATTCCGTCCAGATGAGCTGTCCTCGAATAGACGATCAGGAAGCCGCTGGCGGCGACGAAGGCGGCCGCATAGAGGCCGGCCTCGCGGCGCCCGAAGGTTCGAGCGCCGACGAGATACGACAACAGCACCAGGAGGACACCGCAGGTCAATGATGCCAAGCGCCAGCCGGTTGCATTGTCGCCCTCGGCGAGCAGTCCAAGCGCGATCACGAGCTTTCCGAGCGGAGGATGGTCATTCCAGTCCGAGCGCGTCGCGAGGTAGTTGCGCGCATTCTTGACGAAATGGTGCTCGTCGAAGACGAGACTCTCCGGATAGCCTAGATCGTAGATCCGAGCTGCGATCCCAGCAGCTATCAACAGCAGCAGGACCGCGCGGGTCGCCCAGGTCAATCTGGCCTCAGTCAAGAGCCGCGTTCTACCTCATCGCGGCTCCAGGATCATCCCAGCGCCTCGCAACGCAGGGCGTGGTCGTCTAGAGTTTCGCTCCGTGGCGGGAAAGAAGGACTGGCTCGATCGGCTTGGGTGGGCGCTTGCTCTGACCGCCGGCGTGGCTCTCTTGGTCGTCGGTAGCGCTTGGGTCGGCAACTTCATCGAGGACGACACGCTGATCAGCTTGCGCTATGCGGAGCGCCTCCTCGAGGGCAAAGGGCTGACGTGGAACGATGGCGAACGGGTCGAGGGATACTCGAACCTCGCGTGGGTACTCGGCTCGGCTGCGCTCGGCGCCTTGGGCGTCGACCTGATTCTCGCCCTTCGGATTCTCGCCTTCGCTTGCTGGGGAGCAACGTTCGGAGCGCTCCTGATGCTGGCGCGCAGGGCAGGGGCGACGTCTGCCGGATTCGGCGCGGGCGCCCTTGCGTTGGGCGCGACGGCGTCGCTGTCGGTTTGGGCGATGGGCGCGCTCGAACAGCCGCTCGTCGTCGCGTGTTTGGCCATCGCACTTTGGGCATTGGCAGAGCTCGACCGGAGCCGTGACCAAAGCTCGACATGGGCGGGCGTTGCCGCCGCGGCGCTGTGCCTACTGGTTTGGACACGCCCTGATGCCCCCCTTATCGTGATCGTCATCGCCGCTTCGAGTTTTCTCATCGTACGGCGACGCGCCGACTCGCGAACGGCATTCGTCGTGTTCGCGTTCGTCGCCGGGGCGCCGTTTCTCGCCTGGTTGGCGCAGCTCTGCTTTCGGGTGGCGTACTACGGCGAGTGGCTTCCGAACCCCGCCCGCATCAAGACCCACGTGAACGCCGCGCGGATGCTGTCGGGACTGACCTACGTTGGACGCGGGCTCGGCGTAGGTTGGTTGGTGACCGCGGCGGGGGTGATCGGGGCGGTGCTTGCTTTCTTGCGGCGTGACACCCGCGCGCTGGCTGGTGCGATCTCGGCAGTCGCATTGGTTTGGACCGCGTATGTGGCGTTCATCGGAGGCGACCACTTCCCGGCGTACCGCCACATGCTGGTGACCCAGTTCTGCCTGGTCGCTTTGTTCGTGGTCGGCCTCGGCGGCTGGTCGGGGCCGTTCTCACGGAGAATGCCCGTCGCCGCCCTCGCGCTCGTGATCGCGCTGCTCGGGCCGTACGTGGTGACCCAACGGAGAGTCGGCGACGTCAACGTCGCCAAGCGCGCGCGCTGGCAGTGGGACGGACAAGCGGTAGGCCGCATGTTTGGCAACGCATTCGGCGCTGAGCGGCCGCTTTGGGCGGTGACGGCGGCCGGATGCCTGCCATATTTCTCCGGCCTTCCCGCGCTCGACATGCTGGGCCTGAACGATGCTCACATTGCGCGCCAAGCTCCCGATCCCTTGATGCCGCTCGCACATGATCACGGCGATGGGCGGTACGTTCTGGATCGCGCGCCCGATCTCGTCACTTTCGGCCTGCCTCGGGGGACGCGACCCGCGTTCAAGTCGGGTCGCGAGATGAAGCACGATCCCCGATTTGCCAGGGACTATCAGCGCGTTACCTTTCGTACGTTGACGCCCATCTCCGTCCTGACCGATACCTACGTCAGAAAGCGAGGGAAAATCGGCCTCTCGGGCTCGCTGCTCGACGCTACCGACGGACCGGTAACAGGCGAGCTCGTGATCCCCGCATACCTCTTGCGCAAGGCGGTCGGCCATCCCCTGGCCGACGGCAGTCTCGGTGCCCGGATCGACCCACGCACACGAGCGACCGTCGAGCTTCCCGAGCTTCCTCCAGGGCGATATCGCGCTCGCCTCCGGCCCGAGAACGCGCGCGTTGACATCGTGGTGCGGTCGCGGACGGGAGCCACCCTCGAGCAGGCCGCAGACGATGTCTTCGAGGTTCGTGTCGCTTCGGTCTTGAGGCTCGAAGTTCGTGCCCTACATCTCTCTACGCTCGTCGGTGAGATCGTCTTGGAGCGACTTGGCCCCGCGGTCCCAGGGGAGCGGAAGGGTCGAGCCACGATCGCGGTTCAGCTCGCGGCTCCGATCCCCACGACTCCTTGGCGCCATCTCGATCCTCGCACTTCGACCGCCGCTGCTGGCTTGCAGACCTTCGAGCCGTTCACCGTTTCGGAAGACTCCTGGCTCTGTTTCAATATCTCCGGCGGCCGAGCGGAGGGCTACGAGAGTCAGGTCGGCGTTAGACTGATCGATCTCTCGGCCGAGGAGCCAACGACGCGCATGGTGTTCACCGGCGAGAACGACGACCGCCCTCGCGAGGTGTGCGCGGACCTGGCTCCCTTTTCGGGGCGGAGCATTCGTATCGAGGCCTTCGACGAATCGCCCTCAGCTCACGTGAGCGCGGATGGCTTCGTTTTGCACCAACCTTGATGGGCTACGCCACGTCGAACTCAGCCTGTGCGCCTCGAAGGATTCGCTCTAGGTCTCTGCGAATGATCGTGTTGTTGGTATGGGCAACCAAGGCGCTCGCGCCCGGGATCACGCGGCGCAGCCGCTCGAGTGGTCTCAGCACAGCGCGAACCGGGTACTCGGAGTACCTCCAAAGGTCGTCGGGAATACCCAGGTTGTCCGCGATTTCCGGGCCGTTGAGGGCGCGGGCGAGGCCGTTGTGAAACCGGCTGACCGCGACACCGAGGATGCCGGGCCCGGCGCCCCTGGCGTTTTGCTTGGGCACGTTCAGGAGTTGCCGGGTGAGCGCGAGCGAATCTTCATCTGGCCCCGGCTGTACCAGGCGAATGAGCTCCGCGATGCGGCGGGTCTCGGCCTCGCTCCGGAGGTGCCCGAGTAGCCAGGGGTCCACCCCGCTCAGGTGGCCGCCGTATCGCCACATCGCCAGGATTGCTTTGCGTTCGCTCGGATCGACGTGGAACCCGAGTCGCTGCGCGCCGTCGAGCATCAGCAACGAAAACTCGAGCAATGTGCCGAGCATGTCCGCTTGGTTGATCGGGACGCCCCAGTCCGCAGTTCGCCATTCCGCCGATCGAGCGCATGCGCGTCGAACGTGCGCGTGAATCAACGCGACCCGCAGCGATATCTCGTACCCGGGGCGACCTCGCTGGAGGCCATCGACTTGCGATGCCTCGCTCACGAAACGCGCGGTCTCTGCGAGGCGGCGCTGTGCGTTGTGACGGAGCTGCCCGGTGAAAGCCAAGGGTTTGACCGCCGCGCTCGAGTGATAGCCGTTGATCAGCGACCATGCGCTGAGGACGATCATGCCCAGGATGCCGAAGCGCTGATAGGCTAGGGCGCCGACCCGCAACTCCTCGAAATCAACCCAAGGAGGAATGTGCTCCGCCCGCTCGAAGAACCGCCCCAGCGCCTCGGGCGGGTTGGTGACCGAGGACAGCCCTCGCACGAGCGCGCTCTCGAACTGAGACTTGGCCGCTTTGCCGCCGCGCTGCATCCACGCGGCGAGCTCGTCGGCGATTGGATCGCCCCGATCGTAGAACGTCGCATAGCGATCCGCATCGGCGCCGAACTCGCGGCGAGCTCGCTCGCGGTTGCAGTAACGGCTCGGAAACTCGTGGGCCATATCCCCTCGTCTAAGGCTACGCGCTGGTGGCGCCAACGGGTAGTCATGTCCACTCAGCCAACCCCAGCGCGCAATCCGCCCTCGGCGCCAGCGTCAGCCGCTTGCGTCCCTTGCTGCTGTCCCTATGCGTGTCTCATGCGCCGAGCCGTACTCATCTTCCTGGCTTTCTCAGTCATTGCGGCCGCTTGTGACCCAGACCCCGGGTCTCGGCGCCGGGCCTCCTCCATCCACTCGACCGACGGGTCACTCAGTCCAGAGGGTTTCGCTGCACAATACGGCGCGTTCGACACCTACTGGTACCAAAACAAAGCGGAGCTGACTCACTACGCGCTCCGCCAAGCGCGCTACGGTGAGATCCACGATGGCGAGGCCGTTCTGATCTTCGTCACCGAAGACTTCTTACCGAAGCTCCAGGTCAAGCATGAGCTCGGAGACGCGGTAGACGCGATCTCGGTGCTGAAGCTGAACGCGTATCGCCGGTTCTACACCGGCATCTATCCGTACACCGTGATGACCTCGTCCTTCACACCTTCGACTGGTTCTCCGACGCTCAAGCTCAGCAACACGGTTCAGGAGTGGTGCGGCCAGGTGTACAGCCAGATCAACCGTCGGGACGACGGGCTCCACACGATCATGCACTCGTACTTCGAGAAAGAGGCTGATCAAAAGATGTTGCTGCCCAACGCCACGCTCGAAGACGGGCTCTGGGCGCGTATTCGAATCGCGCCCGATGGCATTCCCGCGGGAAAGCAGGAGATCGTTCCGGACCTCGACTACATCCGGATGCGACACAAGGCGCTGCGTCCGTACCCTGCCGTCGTGACTCGCCAGAAGGACATCAGCACCGACTTGGTCGACCACCCCCTCAACGCGCTCGAGGTCGCTTACCCGCCGCTTGGTCGCAAGCTCATCATCTACTACGAGCCGGACTTCCCTCACATCATCCAAGCCTGGGAAGAAACGGAAGGCCCTTTTCGAACGACCGCGGTGAGGACCCACGCGATCCTCGACGACTACTGGAACCACAACTCGGTGCGAGACGCGGGATACCGAGACGCGCTTGGACTGCAGTACTAGGCTCCTCGCTGACGCTGGCGCTGTTACTGGCGTTGCTCTACGCTCCGCCCCTCATGACCCGCGACCTCTCAGGCCGATGTGGCAGCTGTGGTTGGTACATCCGCAAGCGCGAGGAACCCGATGGGTCATGGGTTGGGAACTGCCGGCTCGAGCAGCTCCAATGGCCCGTCAGAGACACGGCCACTTGCTCCAGCCACAAGCCCAAGGACGTCCCTTGGGATCAAGCGCTCAAACGAACGCCGGCTGCCGGGACGCCACGCCGCTATCGTGATGAGCCCCCCTCCAAGCCGCGCCCGCACATCCCCTCGGAGATTGGAATCGATATGGATCAAGACACTTTCCGACAAGTCCTTCGCGAAGTCCTCCTCGATGAGCTCGGCATCGGCAACGTGGACATGGGTGACCGCTGGAACGACGGCGAGCTGGTCCTGGTCCCGGGCCGAGAAGGAACGCAAGAGAAGCGCATTCCGCTGGACGTCTTCTTCAAGAAGATAGTGATGGTCCGCGACAAGCTCCGCGTACTCGAGCAAAAGATCAACGGCCACAAAGGCTTGAGCGACGAAGAGAAAGTCCAGCTACAACAGTACATCACCGGCTGTTACGGCTCGCTCACGACCTTCAATGTTCTGTTCAAGAGCAAAGAAGATCAGTTCAGCGGCCAGAAGAAGTAGTCAGTCCAAATAGCCCAAGGCGCGCAGCTGTTCTTCTTCTAGCCCTCGAAGTGGCTTGGCTGGTGCAGTGGGGTCCGCCTTTGGATGAGCGGTCTCCCATTCCTGCAAATAGGCTTGCAGTGCGACGCCCACCTCTGGATGCGCCTCGAGTTGGTTGGTCTTTGTGCCGCGTTCCGTCCTGCGTGGGTCCTGCAACTCACGCGGGTCCGTCCCGGCATGCGGCGCGCGGTGCTCGATGTACTCCCAGCCCGGGCCGTAGATCGCTGCTACGTCGGAGCTGCGCAGCTCGGTCTCAGCGACGAAGTGCTCGGGCAAATGCGGGGGCTCCAGGTTGTCGACAGCCCCCATCATGGAGGTGCCGGCGATTCCGGTAGGGGTGTCGAGCCCCAGGTAGTCGAGGAGCGTCGGCATCAGGTCGAGCAAGCGGGAGGGTGTCGCGACCACCTTCCCGCGGGGCAAGCTGTCGTCGGTGGCGTACAGAATGAGCGGTACGAGGACCTGCGACTCGTAGAGCAAGCGCCCGTGCCCGGCGGAATCCTCGACAGGCGCGTGGTCGCTCAGACCCTCTCCGTGATCGCTGACGATCACGAACAGGGTGCGCTCGAACCCGGGCAAAGCGCTTAGAGCAATCCGGAATCGCTCGATCTCAGCCGACACGAGGCGGATCGCTGCGAGATAGCGACTAGAAGGCTGTCCCGAAAAAGGCGCCTCGTAGTCGCTGAGATCCATGCGCTCGTCGTGGTGCTCGTGCACCTCCATGACGTTCGCCTGCAAGTAGTACGGAGGGCTTCCGTGTTCTTGCGCTTGCGCGAGGAGGCTGTCGAAGATCTGGCGAGCGCTTTGGAGCGTCTGCTCACCGTGAGGGGTTGCCCCATCAGAGTCGCGCATCCATCGGAGGAGCACGGTGCTGTCCACATAGTTGTCGAAGCCCTGGTCGAAGTTGAACGAGGTGTTGATGTTCGCGTTCGCAG
>Ga0209536_100007328_pt1 | contig 16739 bp, 15 predicted proteins | sample DeeMarSeWOR28_12_FD_187461 | JGI IMG/M metagenome (GOLD analysis project Ga0209536, IMG submission 187461) | Marine sediment microbial communities from White Oak River estuary, North Carolina - WOR-2-8_12 (SPAdes) (version 2) | ecosystem: Environmental > Aquatic > Marine > Intertidal zone >... | reverse complement strand
GGGTGGTTTCGGTTTTTGACACTGGTGGTTATCGGATTTACACTGCTGTCGACGACCCCGGTGATGCTGGCCCTGGTACAGGAGCATGCCAGGAGCAGCCCAGCTGCCGCCAATGGATTTTTTATGATGGCATCTTTCATGGCGCGATCGGCCATCGTCGTGGTGGTCGGTTTCGTCGGAGACTTAATCGGCCTGCGCGCCACCTATTTTGTGAGCGCCATCATGGGTCTTGGCGCGATTCCGTTTATCCTTAAATTGCCCGGAAAGAAACCCGTATGATTTCAACATACTGGCAATTCTAATAACCCTCTCAGCGGGCTTCAGCTCTCAGCGGGTTGCAACGCAGCCATCAGACAAAGTACGGATGGTTTGTAGAAATTAATACAAACCTGCAATTGACCGCGGGCGCAAAACCCGAAACCATTGCGTTATGTGTTTTGATCTGTTAGAACCTATCTCCAAAATGCGTCTAACGCCAAATAGCTGTGTTACCGACCTCCTCCAAATGCTCACATACCAGCGTGTATGCTGCGCTTTATCGCTTGTCCCGCCATAGCCCGCTGCTTATCAGCGGGCGACGGCGGATCGGCCGGTGCCTTGCTCTTTGACGCGATCCACTATTTTTGAGATAGGTTCAGTCTGCTTTTTTATTTTAGCCCGGATAATGGACCCCACATGAAACCCTTTAAGGAGAGATGATAATGACCGATGAACAACCGCAAACGACCGAATTAAAGCTGGACCGCGGCAATCTTTATAAAGAGGAGACCTTTTCAGATCTTAAAATCGGCATGGTCAAGCGCATGACACCCGTTAAGTCTGATGGTTCTGTGGACAAAACCCGCAAAGCGGTTTTCGTCGCACACACATCTTTGATGACCCCGGGCGGCCCATTGCCGCTGCAGGCCGTCATTCAGGCCAAAGATCTGCAACAGGCGATTAAAAAATTTCCGGATGCCATGAAATCCGCCATGGATCGACTGGCTGAAGAAGCCAAAAAATATCAGGAGCAGCAAGCGAATCGCATTGAAAAGCCGGATTCACGGATTATCGTGCCCGGGCGATAGGTGGCACGCTCATCACATATGAAGATCGCGCCCACATCTGTACCGGCGCCGCTTTAGTATTTTTGACATGAATTCAATAGCTTAATTCTAACCTAGCAATAATGCTAGATTGTTTCGCAAATTACTAGAAACGACTCGCTAATAATCTAGTTTATTATCCCAAAACCACTTCATGAGAGCCCCTGTGCCCTGCTAGTTTTAGTATCCTGTTGAAATGAATCGTCTTATAAACTTCAGGATTCATAGCAACCCGGCGCATAAGATAAAAATGAAATTCTTTTTTAAAAGATTATCAGGCAAGACGCCTTTATCTCACGAAAATGAGGGCGATGAGCTGTTTGCCGCCGATCTCTGGGGTAAGGCCAAAATCGAATATGAACGCGCCCTGCAGAAATTGGAGCGCACCGAGGCCCCGGACCCTGACTTTAAAGCCCGCCTGCAGAAAAAAATCGTCTCGGCAAAAGAGGCGCTTGCTCGCGGCCATAAACGCAGTGCCGACGACATGCTCGATGCCGGCTTTTACGACGATGCGCGGGAGTTATATATTCTGGCGCTGGAGCTTACCGAAGACCCAGCACTGCAATCCGAACTTGAAGAAAAACATAAACTGCTTGATTTTCAGGTGAATAAAACCATTGCAGAATCACTGCCGGAAGACGATGCGCTGCCGTTTGAAGACGATGACCTCGGGTCTGAAACCGAAGAATCGGACGCGCTGCAGCTGAGTGAAGCGCAAGACGAAACCTTTAGCGCACTGTGCGGCACATTGCCCGATACGGTTCAAAAAGCCTACCTGAGCTATGGCGCTAATTTTAAAAAGGGCTATCTGGCATTAAACCGGGGAGAATTTTCCGATGCAGCCGATCACCTGAGCCGGGCCATGTCGGAGAATCCGACGTCCGACAGTTTTATCCCGCTGGAGCTGGCCACGGCCTTTCTGAACCTGGACAGACACATAGAGGCGCAGCAATTACTCGAAACGCTGTTAAAAGAACAACCGCAGATCCTACCCGCTTACCAGCTTCTGTGTGAAATCTTCTGGGAAAAAAACGAGTTTGACCGTGCACAGGCCCTGCTGGACCAGGTGCCTGATGAGCTGACCGAATCTGTGGCGGTTTATCTTTTAAAAGGAGAGGCGCTGTTCCGCGGCGGAAAACACTCGGAAGCCAAAGCATTTTATCGAACATTTTTAAAGCAATATGGTTGGGATGAACGTATTGCCCGGGCGCTCGCCAGAACCCATGAGGCCCTCAACGAACTGGCCAACGCTCGCAATTTATACCGGGAGATGATGGCACAATGCCACAGCTGTCGGGCACGCATCGACCCGTTTATCAAGGAACGCTACGCCGATCTGTGTTTTAGTTCCGGCATGCTGAGCAGTGATATCCTTGAGATTTATCTTGCTCTGGCCCAGGAGGTCCCCGCCAAGGCTGCTGATTATTATGAGAGGGTCAGCCGCATTTACGCCGCCCTTGGAAATGAGAGGGAATCCGCCCGATTTCGGGCAATTGCCGAAAAAATTGCCCAAAAACAAAATGATAAGGCTTCACAAAAATGACCTTCATTCCTGATTTTCGGCTCCCATCAAAGGATGCCGCAAATGCCCTCTGGTTCATATATGATCGTGGCCGGCTGCTGGTAAAAATCCAAAACGACAGCTGCGCCATCCCTGAAACATCGGATCTAAAGCCCTATCAAGCCGCTCTTTTACACAAACAGTACCTGGGCACTTTAGACGGCCGCCCCTGTTACACAGCCGAGATCGCCGGCGACAACCTGAAAGGGATGGATCTGGAATACAGAGATTTGCGCGCCCTGTTCGGCAAATTGGATGAAAATCTGATCTGGATCGCAGGACGGGCTAACCAGCTGGTCAACTGGAATCAAATACACCAATATTGTGGTAGCTGCGGAAAACCCACCGAGTTTAAGACCGATGAGCGAGCCAAAATCTGTCCGCAGTGCGGCCTGACAAATTATCCCCGTTTATCGCCGGCCGTTATTGTGGCCGTCTTAAAAAACAATAAAATTTTGCTGGGGCGCAATAAACGGTTCAAACTTCCCTTTTATAGCGTTCTGGCCGGTTTTGTGGAACCGGGTGAAAACCTGGAACAATGTGTCAAAAGGGAAATCCGCGAAGAAGTCGGCATCGCAGTCAAAGATATCCGCTACTTCGGCAGCCAACCATGGCCGTTTCCGGACTCATTGATGATTGCCTTTACGGCCGAATATGCCGGGGGCGATATTCGTCTGGATGGATCCGAAATCATCGATGCCGCCTGGTTCGGAAAAGACAACCTGCCGAAAATTCCGCCTAAGATCAGCATTGCGCGGCAGCTCATTGATTGGTTCATCCAAAAAGGAACACGCGTATGATTCATGTCATTGCCACTATAGAGTTAAAGCCCAATACGAGAGAACACTATTTGAAGATCTTAAAGAAAAACGTGCCGAACGTTGAGGCCGAAGCCGGTTGTTTAGAATATGAACCGGCCGTTGACGTCGATTCCGGTTTACCGTTCCAGGAAGTCGTTCGCGAGGATGTCGTGACCATTGTCGAATCCTGGGAAAGTCTTGAACACCTTGTTGCGCATCTGAAAACGCCTCATATGCAGTCATACCGTGATGCGGTCGCAAGTTATGTCAGGAAGGTCAGCGTGCATGTCATGGCGCCGGCGTAGATTCCTTAAAAACAATTGTAGAAGCGGATTAGGATCATTTTTATATTATTGCTCGCGCAAAGCCGCTAAGGAGGCGCAAAGAATGACTATTAAAAAACCTCTTGGCGACTTTGCGTCTTGGCGTGAGGATTATAATTTTAGCTCAATTTAGGTATCCTGGGGACTTATGAATTTAGTCTTTTCCGTATTCTATTATTGAGCATGATTTAAGACGGGAGGTAGCAACCGAATGTGCGGCCGCTTTGTGGGATACCGTCAACTGGATGAACTCCAAGAATTCTTTCCGATTGACCGTGCCAATTGCGATGTCACGGCCAATTTCAATGTGGCGCCGACACAGGAGATTCTGGCGATTTATCGTCATCAGGGGGAAAACCGGCTGGATAAATTCCACTGGGGGCTGGTGCCGTTTTGGGCCAAAGACCTGTCCATCGGAAACCGCATGATCAATGCCCGTGCTGAGAGCGTTGCCGAAAAGCCTTCCTTTAAAAATGCGTTTAAGAAGCGCAGATGCCTGATTATTGCCGATGGTTTTTACGAATGGAAAGGCCCCAAAGGTCAAAAGCAACCCATGTTAATTACGCTGCCTGATAAAAAGCCGTTTGCATTTGCCGGTCTGTGGGAAAACTGGGACAAAAACGATCCGCAAAGGCCCTACCGCTCATGTACCATCATCACGACCGAGGCCAGCCCTTCGATCCGCGACATTCACCATCGCATGCCGGTAATTTTAAAGCCTGAAGTTTACAGCCACTGGCTGAATCCAGACAACCAGAATGTGATCGATTTAAAGACAATTCTGGAGAAGGATTGCCTGACCCGCTTTATTAGCTACCCCGTGACCACGCAGGTTAACTCCACACGCAATAATGATGCATCCTTTATAGAACCACTCAATGAATGAGATAGAATGAAAGATCCGCTCAATAAAGGCAATAATAAAGGGCATTGAGACACTGCCCTTTGATGGAGGAGAAAAAGGCCTGCAGGTCTGCACCTGCAAGCCCATCGATTGCAGTTTTAAGACTGGTTGTCGGGAACCAAAGAATCTCCGGCCATTTTTTCCGCTTCCGGCTTGCGTTTGAAATTCACCAGTCTATTCAAAAAGCGCTGAAGCCTTTGCTCACCGACCAGGCGAATAATCAGCATGGCAACGGCCACTGTGGTCCCGATAATTAAGACGCCGGCGCAACTTTTAATCGTCTGGCGCCTATCCCGCGACCATATCTTTGCGATCACAAAGATCAGACCTCCTTTCAGATAAACGGTTGCCCCGCATGAGCCGAGAAACCCGCAATAATCAGCGCAAATGCAAAAATCTTCTTCGGTCATTCAGTAATTGGCTGCAAGGCATTAAAGTTGACCTCACACCGCAGGTATTCAGTCGGGACATTTGTCTGAAACCCATTCCCCCACATACTTGTCTGCAGAAGTCACCCCCCTGCTATCTGAAAGAAGCAAAAAGCATGCACGATTTGAGATATGATCGGAAAATTTAAGAATATTAATAAATTCAAAATCTTAAATTGACTATAATCTATTCAACCACACATCAACATGAAATGGAATTCCCAATCATGGGTAATATAGACTCTGAATCCGAAACGCAACGGCCGAAAGGATTTCTACAAACCGTTGTTTAGCGTTCCATTTCACCGGCCGAGAGCGATTCGAGACGCATGTGCTGGGATCGCCAGACGTTGTTTTCATTGGCAAAGGTTTCGATATTTTTATTCGTCAAAAACTCGACCATCTTGATATCCTCAACAGCCAGATCTTCGTTACCCATTTTAGTGTGCAAGGTGGCACGACTGTAATAGGCGGCCCCGTATTCAGAATCGAGTTCGATCGCCTTTTCAAAATCGGCAATCGCCTCGGCATCATTTCCCTGACGTTCTTTGGCGAGCCCGCGCAGGTGATAGGGCCGCGCCAGTATAGGCTCGAGTTCTATGGCACGATCGAAATCGGCAATGGCTTCATCCAGCCGATCCGATCTGAAATATGCTGAGCCCCGGCTCATGTAGGCAAGCGAGTGCTTCGGGTCAATATCAATCGCCCGGGACAGATGCTCAATGCTTTCTTCGTAATTGCTTTTAAGAAACGAAAACATACCATTTATGTAGCTGTTATTGGCTTCGTGATTTGTTGTCATTTTACACCTCCAACCAAAATAGTTCAAGTTTGTCTAAAATTTGTCTAAATATAATCAAGCGCGTAAAAATGTCAAGCCGAACACGGCTTCCGCTCTGCTCTATTATCTGCAGCTGGTAGTTTAAAACAACCGTCGGAAGATTGCGGAATGACCACAACGACGCCGGCGGCCGTCGCATATGTAGCATTCTTTATGCAAGCTTACTGATAATGTCGCGAAACTCTGAGATGTTCTGCGGGCAGGAAACGCTCAGTTGCTCAAGATCGGCCCGGCAAGACTGCATGCCGCGTCCGCCAACGATGATGGCCACATTTTCAGCCACGTAATGGCGCAACCGTTTTATTTCGCGCAAGGTCTGGCTTTCAGCACCATGATAGACGATGCTGAGAGTGACAGCCACAGCTTTTTTGTATACTGCAGCAGCGGCAATTTCCTCAGCCGGAAGATTGGGACCGAAATAATATGCATGCCACCCGGCCTCAGCAGCTGTGATGGCTGCAATCAGGGCACCCAATTCATGCCAGTGATTTGCAGGGGTCGCCACAACCATTTTAGGCATCGCCTCCGCCGGGTGATAGGCCGAAAGCATCTCGCGCAGAAATGCCACCAGGATCGAAGAGGCCATGTGCTCATGAATGATTTTAAGTTCTCCTTTGGCCCAGCGCTCACCGATTTCCACGACCAGAGGCAGGATGAGTTCTTCTAAAAGCGTCGGGCGTGACAGCATGACGGCAGCCCGGTTCAAGGTGGCCTCGAATGCCTGCTCATCCAGGTTAAAAATGGCCGCGTGGCAGGCCCTTAGAAATTCAGACGGAACAGCAAGATCTGCTTGATCATCTAACAGCGGTCCGGTATCTGCAGCTGGATTGACGCTGATACTCAAAAGCGTTTTGTCGTCCAGCTCGGATAACTGCGCAATGCGATGGCCGATTCCGGCGGCTTGCTTCAAAAGTTTTAAATGCTGAATGTCACGCTCAGAATATAGCCTGCGACCGGTGGGTGTGCGGCCAGGCTGTACGACGCCATAACGCTTTTCCCAGGCGCGAATTACATGTGCGCTCAAGCCGGTCTGACGCGCAACAAAACCGATAGGATGAAGCTTTCGATCATCATTCATGTCGCCAAACTAACATATAAGGGCAAGGTTGTCAAAATAAATTAGACAAAAAATTGACAAACCCTAAAGGGTGCGTATCATACTCATGTCTGAGATCGTTCAAGATAACCAGAAAGGAGACCAATTATGCTTAAGGCAACTATGGTAAGCGTGTAATAATACTTGCATCAGCAGGTATGTTAATTGCCGGATCACACGGCAAAATGGACATTGTGGATACGGCAGCCAGCGCCGGATCGTTTAACACCTTGGTGGCAGCAGTTAAGGCCGCTGATCTGGTAGATACGCTAAAGGGTGAAGGTCCATTCACTGTGTTTGCACCGACGGACGATGCGTTCGCAAAACTACCGCCCGGCACAATAGAGGATCTTCTGAAACCTGAAGATAAAGAAAAACTACAAGCCATCTTGATGTATCACGTCGTGCCGGGGGAGGTGATGGAAAAAGATGTTGTTATGTTGACATCAGCCACAACGGCCAACGGACAGGACCTGTCTATCGGCAAGTCCGATGATGGCGTAACAATTGATAATGCGAAGGTAATCAATACAGATATTTTGTGTAGCAATGGTGTCATTCATGTCATTGATACAGTCGTGTTGCCAAGCCAAGAATAATTAATATTTTCCGTGATGGGATTTGCATTAGCGATAGCAATCTTTTAAAGATATGCGTCCCATCACGGCAAACTTATGTATTCCGAATATCTCAACCGCTGCTGATAACCGTCGGGAAGAAATGACGCGCGCAATAAACCGCACATGCTATTGTCTTCGTACTCGTCATACCGGACGCCAACCAGCTCTCATTTGTAATGCCCACCCGTCTCGATCTTCTGTCACCTGATCTCTACCCTCTGCCTTCTGAAATCTGACTCCAGATACATAGTGGTCGGTAATTTATGTAATAAAATTATGGCATAGATTACCTAATTTTACTGTTCATCATTTTTATAAATTCTATAAGTGATTAATATAAATCTAAATATAAAAAATTAAACTGATGGCATATTTTTTGCATTTTGCAAATGCCGTCTGCGCATGCCTGACCTTCAACGCTTGGGTTCGGCTCGCAGCAGGCACTTCTATCGGCTGGGGGGCGGGTTCTCATATTACCCCTTTTACCCTTCAAACTGGTATGCCTTTTGGGAACCCCAACCCCCTTCTCTCCTTCCAATCATTCCTTGAGCGGGGGCTCAAGAGGGAGCGCGGCCTAAAAAGGTCACTGCCAGGTTCGAATCCTGCACCCGCTCCATTTCCTGGGTGAACGATGATATTATTAATCGCTGCGATAAAGGATAGAGATCTTAATGGATCGTTTAAATCAACTGAAATCCAGAAAGGATGCAAGGCTAGTTTTTCGAAAAAACCAAAACGTTGTTGCGCACTGTACAACAAACAGATGCAAATTTGATGGCCGCATCGAAAACGTGAGTTCTTCGGGTATGTTTGTATCAACCGGCCAGCAACTGCCGAAGGGAGAGGAAATCGCGGTTTCCTTCACTTTTCCCGATTCCGGTAATAGCGTCAGGGCAACCGGCAAAGTGGCCAGAGTCACCCATTCCGGAGTCGGTATCGAAATTCTGGTCTATTTTAAGGAGAAAGGCCACAAGCCGCATACCCCGAAATCCGACCTTAAAAAAGAGCCCAGGGTCGCATTTTTTGACACCTCCCCCCAATCCAAATAGCCAGCAGGGCAAAATCGCAGGCTGTGAATATCATCTCTGCCATATTTTATACCGCTTGTCATAAAACCGTTCCGAGTCAACGACCCCCCGCACAGCGGACGGCTTGGATTTTACCGCCAGAGGCGGTAAAAGACAGGGTCACGCAGTGCCCCGATCGTTGCGGGTGAAACCGGGTGCCAAGCACCCGGTTTGGAAAACCCAATAAAAGGATGGCGGCATAAGCGCTTGTCGCAAAAAAACCTTCCGCAAACACAACGTTTTTTTGACAATCGCTATATGCGTTTGATGTGCGACCGCACAGGCGTGCTCATCTTCCATGGTTCACATCATCCGGGTCAGCACGCAGCGTCCGGCACAAAGTGATATGTGTTTATATATCAATTACTTAAACCAAAAAAGCCAAAAAAAACTTGTGAGTAGCCCAAAAACCCGATAGACTGTATATAATAAACGGTTGCAGATCTTTTCGGTATCAATTTTACAACCGCCAAACATTAGAAGGGTAATCATGAGCAGTTTTTTTTCGTTTGTCTTTTTTTTGCTGCTTCCGCTGGCAATCGGGATACTGACCATATATCTGTCAATCGAGCTTTTTGAACATTTGAAAAAATTCCATCCGAACACCTATAAGCAGATGTCCTTTGAAAACCTATTTGGACTGTCAGCCGAAAATGCCTTCTTCCATCTAATTAAGCCACAGGAATTTTTTCGATTTCTGCTGGCGCCCGTCGATCTGCGGGATCAAACCGTCAGAGTATACAAACAAAGAATCAAGATCAGCTTATTTGCCCTCCTGGGGTTGATTGTAATTGTGATGGTGAAGACCCTCCTTTTCTGAACGAAAAAACCTTCATAAATCCTAAGCCCTTTCTCTTACGCCCGCAATTCAACAGCTGCCAAATCTGATGGGTGCATTTTTTGCACCGTCCTCTGGTAACGGATGCATCAATTTGATATAATCTACCTACCGGTAGGTAATTTTCTTGACAACACTGAATTCATCCTATAAACAACATATTTTTATAATCTGACGTTCACACGAAAAAAGCATCATATGAAAAATAACAATCGCTCAAACTCAGAAATGCTCGATGCCCGGGAGCGACTCCTGGAAACAGCCATCGGCATGTTCGCTCAAAAAGGGTATGCCGGTGCATCTGTGCGCGAAATTGCAGAGCAGGCCGGCGTGAGCAAACCGGTTCTATACTACTATTTTAAAAGCAAAGAAGGTCTTTTTCTGGCCATTTTGGAGATGGCCGAAAATTTACAGAAACAGCTGCTGGCTGAGGTTTTGAACTCACAGGGCACTGTATTGGATCGACTCCTGATGCTTTACCGGCGGATATATGAAGAAGTCAAAGCGCACCAGAGCTTCTATAAGATGATTCACGGCCTCATATTCGGACCTCCTCAAGGGGCGCCCGACTACGACTTTACGCGTTATCATCGACACATGATCGAGGCCATACGAGAGATTTATCATACGGGGCTCGCCGTCGGTGAGGTTAAAAAAATCGATGCCGACGATATCGCCTATCTGGTATTGAGTCTGATCGAATTTTGTGTGCACGTGGATCAGGTTCAGCCTCAGGCGTCAGATCCGCAGCGCGCCCAACGGCTGATGCGGCTGGCGTTTCAAGGAATCTACCAAGGGACGGAACATTAAATGCAAACCAAAGGTTTATGTATATTTCTGGCCATGATGTTGGGAGCCGGTTTTTTGACATTCGGCTGTGATGATAAGGCCGGGCTCGCTAATACCGATGCCCGGGCGGACCTGCCCCCGGCGGTTCCGGTAACGATTATGGAGGTCAAGGCGGAACTGATACGGGATATCATTTTTTTGCCTGGCACAACCGAAGCCTGGCAGGACGTCCAGGTAGCCGCCGATACCGCCGGGCGCATCGAGTGGATCGGACCGCGTGAGGGTGACCTTGTCAAAGAAAACGATCTGTTGATCAAAATCGACGTTTCGGCTCTCAAGGCCGCACTGGATCATGCCCGGGCCCAGTATCGATTGGCCGATGAACTTTATCAGCGGCGGCAGCGCCTTTTCGAGCGCAAGATCATTGCCCAGGAGGAGCTGGATCAGAGCAAAACCCAGCGGACGCTGGCGGCCACCGATCTGCAACAGTTACAGGTCCGATATAACCACGGCTTTCCGCGCTCGCCGATAAACGGGATCATCAACCATTTATATGTGGATGCCGGCGAATTTATCGACACCGGCAAACCGATCGCCGACATTATCAATATCGAGCGCATTAAGATCAATGTCCGCGTTCCGGAGCTTGACATCCGCTTTGTGCTGCAGGGCCAAAAAACACCGGTCAGGATCGATGCCTTTGCGGACAGGACGCTCAGCGGAACGGTTGATTTTGTGGCCTTCAAAGCTGATGCGGCCACCAAGACCTTTCTGGTTCGCACGGTAATCGAAAACCCGTTTGGCGACATCCGCCCGGGAATGATCGCCAGAGTGGCGTTTGTTCGCCGCGTCATACCAGATGCGCTGCTGGCGCCGCTTTTTGCACTGGTTGATAAAGGCGGCGAGCGGCTGGTCTTTATTGAAAAAGACGGCGTGGCACAATCGCGCACCATAGAAATCGGCGTGATTGAAGGCGATCGCGTGCAGATCACCAGCGGCTTGAATCCCGGCGATCATCTGATCGTCAGGGGGCAGACCGAAGTCGAAGACGGCATGAGGGTGCGCGTGCAATGATTGTCAATCAATATGCTCTCAAGCGGCAGATAACCGTGCTGGCCCTGTTGGTGATCATTGTGGTCGCCGGCCTGTACTGTTACATCACATTGCCGCGCGAATCATTCCCGGATATCACCATCCCCTATGTGTTTGTCACCACCACCTATGAGGGGGTGGCACCGGCCGATATGGAGGAATTGATCACGATCCCTATCGAGCGCAAGCTCAAGGGGATTGATGATGTCGAGGAAATCCGCTCCACATCTGCCGAAGGCCTTTCCACGGTGGCCATCAAATTTTTGCCCAAAGTCAACCTGGACGATGCCTTACAGAAGGTGCGCGACAAGGTTGACCAAGCCGAGGGCGATTTACCGGCCGATCTGCAGGATGATCCGGTTATCAAGGAAGTCAATTTTTCAGACATGCCGGTCATCCGGGTGGTGTTATCAGGTCCTTTCAGCCTGAGACGCTTGCAGAACCTGGCAGAGGATATGCAGGATCGACTGGAGTCCATCGCCGGGGTCCTGGAGGCACGCCTGACAGGCGGGCTGGAGCGTGAAATTCATGTGGAATTCGACCTCGATCGCGTGCGGGCCTACAACGTTCCTTTTTCCAGCATTGTCGGTTCGGTCAACAACAGCAACGTGAACATGCCCGGCGGCAGCATGGACATCGGCGAGGGCAAATACCTGGTGCGCGTGCCGGAGGACTTTGAGCATCCCTCGGAAATATTTTCGATCGTGGCCTTCGTGCGGGACGGCAAACCGGTTTATCTGCGGGATGTTGCCACCATCAAAGATGCCTACAAAGACCCGCTGACCCGCTCGCGCATCAATGGAAAAAACAGTGTCACCATCGGGGTTCTGAAGCGCAGCGGTGAAAATATCGTGCGCGTCACCAAAGAAGTCAAGCGGGTCGTCGCAGATATGCGGCCCGAAATGCCGCAGACGCTTCAAATTGATCTGACCGCCGATCAGTCCAACGACGTGAGTTTGCTGGTGGCCGATCTGGAAAACAACATCATTTCCGGACTGATTCTGGTGCTGGCGGTCATTTTCTTTTTTATTGGCGGGCAGTCCGCTGTCTTTGTGGCCCTGGCTATCCCCTACTCCATGTTCATCACCTTTACGCTGCTGACCGGATTCGATGTCACTTTGAATATGGTGGTGTTGTTTTCCCTGATCCTGGCGCTGGGCATGCTGGTGGACAACGGCATCGTCATCGTTGAAAATATATACCGCCATATGCAGCAGGGCAAATCCCGCCCGGAAGCGGCTGCCGTGGGAACCGACCAGGTCGCCTGGCCGGTGATCACGTCCACCCTGACCACCCTGGCGGCCTTTTCGCCCATGCTGTTCTGGCCGGGGATTATGGGTGAGTTCATGGGGTACTTGCCCATGACCCTGATTATGGCGCTGAGTGCCTCGCTGTTTGTCGCCCTGGTGATCAATCCGGTGCTGTCGGCCCGTTATCAGCGGATCAACGTCCGAAAACCCGCCAAAAACCCCGGGACCCGCGAGCCACTGGTCAAGCAGATCTATTTGATGGCGCTCAAATGGTCGCTGCGATATCGCTGGGTGGTTATCCTTTCGGCCGTTGTCCTTCTGATCGGCGCCACGCTGGCCTTTGTCTTATTCGGCAAGGGCACGGAGTTTTTCCCGGAAACCGAGCCGCGCCGCGCCTACGTTAATATTAAAATGCCGGAAGGCACCAATCTGGATACCTCCGATCGTCTGGTGGCCCGGATCGAGGAAATTGTATCCGAATACGAAGACATCCGTTATGTCATATCCAATATCGGGTCCATCGGTGGAGACCCTTTTTCCCAGGGCGGGACCGGCACCCACATCAGCCGGGTGGTGCTGGACTTTAAAGATTTCCACGACCGATCCCGGCCGTCATCGGAAATTGTCAAAGAAGTCCGGCAACGGATTTTAAGTGCCATTCATGGAGCAGAAGTACAGGTGGAAAAGGAAGAAGAAGGCCCGCCCACCGGACCGCCGATCAACATTGAAATTTTCGGCGATGATATTTTGATGCTCGGTGACCTGGCCGCCCGCGCCCGCAAGGTTATCAAGGACATTCCCGGACTGGTGGATTTAAAGGATAATTTTGTCAAAGGCAAACCGGAAATCCGCGTGCGGGTGGACAAGGAAAAAGCAGCCTTGATGGGGCTCGACACTTACACCATTGCCTATACGGTAAAATCAGCCATCAACGGGGTTAAAGCCGGCGTTTATCGCGAGGGCAAGGATGAATATGACATTCTCGCGCGTCTGCCCGAACGCGATCGCCAGTCCATCAAGAACCTGGAGCGCATCACGGTTTCCGGGCCGCAGGGCGAGCCGATTCCTTTAACCAGTCTGGCCGAGGTAAAGCTGGGCAGCGGTATTGGTGCGATCATGCGACTGGATCAGAAAAGAGTGGTCACCATATCCGGTGATGTATCGGGGCGCCTGGCCAATGACGTGATCAAAGATATCGATGCACGCCTCTCTCAGCAGATTGACTTGCCCAGAGGCTACCGCTACCAGTTTACCGGTGAACAGGAGGAGCAGGCCAAAGCTCAGGCCTTTTTGAGCAAAGCATTTTTCGCCTGCATCGCCCTTATTTTGCTGATCCTGTTAACCCAGTTTAACTCTCTGGTCACTCCGCTGATTATTCTGGCCTCGGTGGTGTTTTCGCTGATCGGCGTATTTATTGGCCTGCTGATCACCGGCACCGCTTTTGGGATCATTATGACCGGCATTGGCGTCATCAGCCTGGCGGGCGTGGTGGTCAACAACGCCATCGTATTGATTGACTACATCAATCAGTTGATGGCCAAAGGCCTGTCTTCAACCGATGCACTGCTGCGGGCCGGCGCCGTGCGCTTTCGCCCGGTAATGCTCACCGCCATCACGACCATCCTGGGGCTGCTGCCCATGGCCACCGGCGTCAGCTTCGATTTTCGCAAAATGGCATTCGATATCGGCGGTGAATCCTCCCAGTGGTGGGGCCCCATGGCCGTGGCGGTGATCTTCGGCCTGGGATTTGCCACCCTGCTGACGTTAATTCTGGTGCCGGTGCTGTGCTCCCTGGCGCACAGCTACCGCAAACAGCGGCCGGCATAAGACAAATGATTGGCCCTGTTGGATTTTGGGTTTCTTGCGACTGGCTTCTGGCAGCTGGCAGCTAACTCGTGCCGCAACGCTGGTCCGCCATTCGTGTAATTCAGCTTAGTTGGAAAATGACCGAGGACAGGGACGAGTAGCAGGACGAGTACGATAAAGCGTATAAGATTTAGTCTTCGTACTCGTCCTCGAGAGCTCAAACCACCGAACATCCGTAACATGTATCACGGAACCCGTAACCCGCAACGCGCAACACGAGATGCAAATACAATTTGACCGCAGGGGCTCCAATAGGATATAACATCAAGCATCAAGAAGGATATTACCGGCACCGCATATGACAAACATTTAAAATACGAAGTGATCAAATGAAAAGAAAAAGCGTATTTTTATCGATTGCCGTCATCCTGGTTCTTGTCGCCGTTTACATCGTCTGGCACTACAGCCCGCTTCGCTACCTTACCCAATCTAACGCCGGCTCCGAGCAAAGGTTAACTGCCGCAGCCGAGAACCGCAGACGGCCGATAGTCGTCACTAAAAAAATCCTTCCCGAACCGGAAAATCCGCAACAGACAGGTGATTTGACCCGGCCGCTGGTCGTACTGAAAAAAATTAAGCCCGAGCAGGCACCCGAGCCGATTCAACCGCAGGTGGAAATCGAAATCCCGGCTGTTGCAGAGAAAAAGACGGCCCCGGTAACGCCCGAGGTTTCATCTTCGGCTAAAATAGCCCAGCAGCAGCCCGCAACGGCCGAAAAGCCGCCGGAGCCGCAGCAGCCGCCAGCCGAAAAGCCGGTGAAGCCGCAGCAGCCGACGGCCGAAAAGGTCGCGGCGTCACGGCCGGAACCCCCGCATCCCTATTCGATCATGTTGTCCAGCTGCCGTTTGCCTCAGAGCGCCCGTAAAGTCGTATCGGACTATAAAAAGGCCGGCCTGACACCCTATGTCGTCAAGGTCAAATTTGAAAGCGGCGATGAATGGTTGCGCGTTTTAACAGGACACTATCAGACCCGCCGGGAGGCCATGCAGGCCAAAACGGAACACCAGCTCTCAAACGCCATCGTCAAGCGAACACCGTATACAAATCTAATCGGCACCTATGCATCCCCGGATGAAATGCAGGCCGACCTGCAACAGATCAGAGAATTGGGGTATTCGCCGTATTTTCTCAAAACACCGACGGGTCAGTTGAAATTGTTGGTCGGCGCATTCATCAACAAAGAAGGTGCTCAAAACCTGCAGGCGGAATTACAGGCCAAAGGCATTCAAAACACAGTGGTCATCCGCTGACCCATCCATCCACCAGCCGGTCCTCTGTCTTCTGCTTGCCCGGCGTAGCTTATCCGACGAAGTTTCTATAAGACGCAGGCTCGCCCGCCTTCGCTTGAGCAGTTGTGGTCCGAGAAACCGTAGCGAAGACGGGTCCTCTGTTCTCTGCGCTCTGTCTTGCAACCATTTGACCGTTCCGCGGTTGATTTGCACGCCAGATGGATTACATTAAGAAAACTTCAATCACATTCATTTTTACAGGCGGTGATCAGTCAGATGGCCGATATTTTAGTCATTTCAGCACATCCGGATGATGAGACCCTTTTTTGCGGCGGAACCCTGGCACGGTATGCCCGGCAGGGCCACGCGATTTACATCCTGGAAACCACGCGCGGAGAGGGCGGCGAAGTCGGTGAACCGCCCTTGACGACCCGCGAGAACCTGGCCGCCTTTCGCGAGCAGGAGGTGCGTGAAGCAGCCCGTATTCTGGGTGCCCGCGATATTTTTTTTCTGCCCTACCTTGATCCCCACATGGAAATCAACGGCATTGCGCGTCGCATCGACGTCCCGCTGGCGGAGTTTGCCGAGGCCATCGACAAATATATACGCACCATCAGCCCCGATCTGATTATCACCCATGGCTCAAACGGTGAATACGGTCACCCCCAGCACATCTACACCCACCAGGCCACGCGGTTGGCACTGGGCAACGGCCACGCGCGTACGGCATTGATGAGCTGGTCGGCCTGGCATGCGCCATCCGATCGCGTGCGGATCTTAAACCAGGACGATGCGGCCGACATCATCAGCGATATCAGCCCCTGGCACGATATAAAGGTCGCTGCCGCCCTCTGTCACAAAACCCAGCATGCCATGTTTTTGCGCAATTCCGGCGCCCCTTCGGTCGCGGACATGGTCTGGAAGACCGAAGCCTTTCATATCTGGCAAGG
>Ga0209536_100007327_pt1 | contig 16741 bp, 4 predicted proteins | sample DeeMarSeWOR28_12_FD_187461 | JGI IMG/M metagenome (GOLD analysis project Ga0209536, IMG submission 187461) | Marine sediment microbial communities from White Oak River estuary, North Carolina - WOR-2-8_12 (SPAdes) (version 2) | ecosystem: Environmental > Aquatic > Marine > Intertidal zone >... | reverse complement strand
TCCCAGAAGGCTCCCCGGTGCCCTTCGCCGAGGGCCTTCACCAGGACTTCGTTCTCATTGTAATTGTAATTGGATTCCTTCGACTCCCGTATGGGAAGGAAGAAACGAGCGTCATCCTTCACGAGGGAGGCAAGATAATCCTGCCAGCCCGGGCCCATTGCCTGGGAAACATAGAATACAGGGTAGAGCATTTCCTCGTTTTCTTCCAGTCGCCCTTCGATGTTCGGATTCTCAGCCATCGGGCCCTGTGCCAGCACGTCCTGGGCAAGGGAAGTGGCCGGGTAGATCCTTATGCCGCAATTTGCGCCCACCCTCGGAACGTCGAGCCTCTTGCAGAACTCGATCGCCTCCCTGAGGGTCTCTCGTGTTTCTCCTGGCCCACCGAGAAGGAGATCAAAGAGGACAGGGATCCCGACTCGTCGAGTGGCCTCGATAATTCTTACCAAATCGTCTGACCGATGCTGCCGCCCGAGGGCAACGAGCATGTCGGGCAGCTCATAATCGACCGGATGACGTCGCCCGTTCAACTGGCCGGCAAACCGAAAAAGCTATTCCCGGAGGAGACACTCACCTGGGAGGAGGGCGGGTTCGTGGTGCGGTTGGGGGACTCATTCATTCTTTTCTCCAGCCAGGGCAACTGGCGTGACGGTAGCTATCACGTGCTGGCGGCACGGGCGGAGAAGCTGACCTCGGGTAATCTGCGGACCCGGGCGAGCAAGAAGACCTTGGAGCAGTTGGCTATGGGCTGGCCAGCTCGTCCGGCGATGGATGTCGGGACACCTTTCCGAGAGTGGCTGTCGAGAGCCATGGGAGACAAGAGGCTGCTCAGTAAGGTGCTCTCCAAGATGCTCCTGGAGGTGGCAGAGAAAGCCAATGATCTCTTGGTGGGGAACACCAATAACCCCTCCGGAGTGAGATTTCACCTGAAGCGGTACTCCGGAAGGCTCAATGAATCTCTGAGGAAGTATCCCCCGGCCCCCAAGAGGTTCACGTACTCCGGTTTGGTAGTCGACAACCCAGCAGGTCTCCCAGATACTATCGTCCGACAGTTCCTCGATGGGATCGATTACCTTGTGGCTCTGTTCAAGAGAAGGGGTGTTGACAATCTGTTTTACCAGTCGGTGAAGCAGATCATGCTGAACAAAAGCTATCCCTCTTCAACTCTTGTGTCAGTGGCTGCGGGACTGTACCACCCCGACAAAAAAGCCATCGAATTGGCGGCCCCCACGGTGGAGAAATTCACCGGCCGTCTTCTGAACGATTGGGTGCATGAGATTTTCCTCCATGAGTTGGGTCACCACCTTCACATGAGCATTCTCCCAAAGGATGCCAAGGCTGAATGGGACCGGGGATGGGCTGGTGTTGAGGAGGCCAAGAAAAATCAGGAGGAGGTAATCAAGGATAAATTCACGGTCAGCCCCCAGGAGAGGAAGCGTTTCTGGGAATTTCTCCTGAATGTGAAAGGGAACCTCAAAGCCATCCGGCTGAAGGGGGTCGACCGAGCCAAATTCCATGCTTGGTTGCGTAATCCTTATGCTGGGGGGTCGTGGGGTCCCTTGGTCACCCCCAAACAGCTCCGGTGGACGAAGGAGGCGGATTTTCTTGTCGCACTGCTCCGGGACCCACGGGCCTTTGTTCTAGATAGGGTTCTGGGGTCTGACAAGTGGGATGCTGATCGGATGCAAAAGAGCATCGATCAGAGGCTCAGACACTACAGCTTGAACCTTGGGGTGGAGAGTGACTCCAATTACCCCATCCTCGACCAGGAGGCCATTGACGAGTACCGCCGGGAGGACAAGTCTGTCGCCCAGGCTCTAGAGGCTCTTGAGGTTCCCTCAGGATATGCCCAGACCAATGAGATGGAGGACTTTGCTGAGTCTTTCGTGGTTTTCATGACAGCCCCAGAGAAGCTGTCCGACACAGCCAAGTACAGGATGCAGCGGACGCTCTCCCTGGCTGGTCTCTATGGGAAGCCGATCATGCGTCTGGCTTCCATTGAGGAGTGGGAACGTCTTCTGGCAGCAGCTGGACCCAGCTATGTCTATCGGATCCAGCCGAAGGGGAAGCCCCTCAAGGGATGGCGGAGCAAGGACTGGAACGGCAACCTCATCAATGGGACTTTTGTGTTCGAGTCCTTGCGGGACCTGAAGGAAACGGTTCCCCTCTGGAGAGAGTCTGAGCTGGAGGGGACAGAGGTACTGGAGATCAAGTACGACGGCCCCCGCACGCAGCACCCCCTGGAAGAGGGGACTCTGATCGATGTAGACCAGGCTAAGGTGGTGAGACGCATCCCGCTGGAGCGGGCTCTCTCAATGCGTTCAGCCGCGGGGATGCCCAGGTACCAGTACCATGCCACTTCTTGGGACCGGGTTCCTTCCATCATTCAGAAAGGGATCCAGCTGCCCAGAGGTCAGAAGGATGTGTCTACTTTCATGCACGACACCCCTTCTGTTTCGACAGCAGACAAGCCGGAAGATGCACAGGTCTACCATCCGCAGGGAGCCTTGCTGAAGCTTTCAGTGAAGCCAGGTTCCAAGTACCTGAAGAGATCGCCAAGGGCTATGCGGCGGGGGGAGACCTTGCTGGATGCTGTCAACAGGTGGTCCAAAGAGGTGCTGGCCAAGGGTGCTGATGGGTTCTGGATGGATGGTTGGCAGAGCACAGTGGGCAACCAGACTTTCAACCCTAAGGCTCTGGTGTTGGAAGAAGTCATGAACTCGGAGCAGGCTCCGGTTGGGGTGGACCTCGGCCGGTTCCAGAAGCACGCTGATCTGGCTCCACCGCTGGGGTATCCAGGTGGAGTCTGTCATGTGGTTCGCCGCATCGATGATGAGGTCCGGAACCCCAGGGTGAAGGACAACCTCACCTACCTGGTGGAAGAGGGTGGCAAGTTGACCAACCCGGAGGCCGCCAAGGTCTATGATCTGGACAAGGAGAAGGGCCCCGGGGGGCCCATCAAGCGTGTCGAGATTGGGCCTCATGCCCAGTATCGGATGGACCTCCGAGGTGTCACTGTTCCTGAGGTGAGGCTGGCCCTCAAGTCGTTCACGAAGCAGCTCAACGACTGGAAGTCCCGAAAGGACTGGCAGTTCCAGTCTCACATGGAGTTGTTCCGTCGAGGTGAGCCTATTAAGTGGACGGACCCCCAGGTCAAGCTGACCGTTGTGTTCGCTGCCAGTGGCAGAGACCAGGTGAAACTCGTGACCACTTACTGGGAAGGGGTGAAAGATCCTGTATCGATGGGTTCTGGCCAGTGTCAGGTGCGCTTTGCTGCATCACACGCCCGGTCCATCGCCTTGATGAAGTTCCTCTCGGGGGTGTCCCGGCGGTTGAACGTGGGCAAGCACGTCTACGTGGTGGGGGGAGCCATCCGGAACTTTGTCATTGATCAGCCGATCAAGGACGTGGACGTTGTCATCGACTCCAAGGCTCTGGGGGGCAAGGACTCCGAGTGGTTTGCCAAGGAAGTGGTCAAGGCCATCCCAGTAGCAGCCAACCTGACAACCAACCAGTATGGGGTCGCCATCATCACAGTGAAAGGCGACTGGGAGCTGGAAGGTGAGAACCTGGCCGGCGAGGTCATCGAGATCGCGAACGCCCGGAAGGAGTCCTACGGAGGAGCAGGTGGCAAGGGGTACAAGCCCCACATGGTCGAGCCCGCAACCATCGAGGAGGACATTTACAGGCGAGAGTTCCGTTTCAACACATTGCTGTGGAGGCTTCACGACCTGGCTCAGGGCCCTGACAAGGCGGAGATCGTAGATATCACGGGTTGTGGTCTACGGGACCTGGAGAAGGGCGAGATGAGGTGCCCCTCTGACCCAGACAAGACTTTCTCAGACGACCCCACCCGTCTCCTGAGAGCGGTTAAGTTCCTGGTCAAATATGGCCTCAACATCCCATCAGACACGGCCAAGGCAATCCAGCGTAACGCCCCCAAGCTCAAGCGAGCCCCGCACAACGCGATAAGCGAGCTTCTGATTGGCACTATCTTGAAGGACCCCTCCCTGGCCAAGAAGGCCTTGGGGGAGATGAAGAGGTTGGGCCTGCTGGATGTGGTTGCGGAGATGATCCGGGAGAACCGGGCTTTTCGGGCGACCATGCAGAACTGGGCCTCCAACCAGAAGGTCCTGTTGCTGTTCGACATGATGGACATTGGCCTTCCTTTGACGGCCCGCATCGATTTCCTTTCCTCTGACCAGCAGAGGCGGCTCAGAGAAGTCTCCATCGGGATGCCGGAGGGGGATCCGGAGAGGCTGGTGGACATCCTGAAACAGCCCGGCAGAGTCCTCGACATGAAGGGCCTTATCAAGGAGTTTGGCCTCAAGGGCAGGGACATAGCCAAGATCACAGAGGCGGCCAGAGAAGTCCTGCTTGCAGCTCCGGAGCTGCGGGACAAGCCCCGTCAGTTGGGGGACGAAGTTAGGGCCGCTCTCAAGACTACTAAGCTTGCTGCCTGGGTTTCCCCCTCGGGGGAAGTGCACGACGTGAGAGGTATAGGCCATGCCAAGTGGGCAGCTGATTGGCTTCGCCACGAGGGCATATCACTGAAGGATGTCCCCCTTGACCGGATCTCTAAGATAGTTGACCCGGCCAAGCCCGATCTGGAGCACTGGGCGGAATCCTACCTCTTGAACCAGGGCTGGACCCGGTCGGAGGTGGCCTCCTCCTCATCCCCCTTGCTGCCTCTGGCGGAGTGGGAAAGCTGGAGGAAGAACGCGGGGTCAATAACTCTGGACTTGGGTGCCTGGGAGGAGGATGTCTGGGACCAGATCAGGGACAGTGCCTATGACGCCATGTGGCGGTACGAGCAGGACGTCAAGAAGACCCACGATCTGAAAAATCTCGTGGAACGGGCTCGGTGGTTCTTGGGCATGACCACCCGAGTCGTGAATGACATGGCTACGTTGGCTGATTCTGTCACGCCCGTTTTCCGCGCTGTAGCCAAGCTCACATGGGAGGAGTTCCAGAAAGGGTGGTGGGGGCGAGAAGAGGTAACACGGAAGGAGTTCTCTGATCGACAGAGGTCTCTCCTGACGGACCTTCGATCCTATCAGAGGGCGATGGGGGAGGCCCCTTCCCTCAAGGCATACGACCCCATAGCCGAAAAGCTAATCCGTAAGGGGAAGAAGCAAGCCGAATGGGTCAAGGGGCAGGTGCAGGACGCGGCTAAGAGAGTCCGGGACTGGCGAGTTTCTACCGTCATCATCAAACTCAACTACGACAAGACCAGTTGGACTTTCTTGGAGAGCCCACCTGGGTCGTATTATGTGCAGCTGGGGTCACACAGAGGAGCCCCTGGATTCACGCTTTTCACCAAGGGGAACACCATCCACGACATCGATGATGTGTTGGATGCCGGAGATACCTATTTCTTTGGTGATGATCCCTCGCTGGTGGCTAACTACTTCGATTTGATCAAAGAGCTGAAGAATCCGGGGTCTTCTCAGCGGGCGGGGAAGAACCGCACCCTCTACACGGCTCGCCCCACCAAGGATCGAGCCTTGTATGAGAAGGGGAAGGTGCCTTCCAACATATACCTGACCACCGACTACAATCGAGCGGAGGGGATCTCTCACGACCTGGGCTCCAATGAGGTACGGGATATCTGGCGGGTTGTCATCAACGAGCAGTATCTTGTGCCCACCCTCCTGCAAGGGGGGAGGCCCCTTGACTATCAGACGGTCGGTCGGGGGTGGATACCTGTGAAGTCTATTCGGTTGGTGTCCGAAGGCGAAGCCGGCCGTACCGCAGCATTGGCCTCCATTGAGGAGTGGGGTGAGGCCCTTAGACACACCGCTGCGGCCCTGCCCCGCAAGGGGCCCAAGTACAAGTTCTTTGTCTTCGGCACAGACCGTGGGCGTTGGTGGCTGGAACCCCGTGTGTCCTGGGACAGCCGGGAGTGGAAAGAGAAAGACTGGTACGCGACCCCCAGTTTCTCACGCAAGAACGACTGGAGGAACCTATCCGTCGAGGGGGCCACCGAACAGCACGCTGGGTTCCGCAAGGCTCTTCGGGAGATGGTGGCCCAGTACCCGGAGCTGAAAGACTGGATCGTCGAGTTTGACGGCCCCTATCGCACGGTGGCCGAGTTGTTGGGCCTGTCGACGAGCAAGACTGATTGGTCCGAGTTGCTGTTCTACCATGGGACCAGCATGTCAGCGTGGGAGTCCATCCAGGTTTCAGGGCTCAAGCCCAGGGGGGAGACCAACGTTGAGCCTGTCTACGGGACAGGTGTTGGGGCGGAGGCCGGTCGAGTCGATGCTGTGTACTTGACGACGCAGCTTGGCACGGCCAAGTTTGCAGCAGGTGAGGCAGCCAGGAAGACCAGATCCCCGGCGGTAGTGCTCGCGATTGTCAACGTCGACCCTCGGTTTGTGAGGGCCGATGAGGACTCCAAGTCGACAGACCCTGAGGTGAGTCTGGCGAAGCTCGGGTCGATCGCTTACATCAAAGCGATCGACCCGATGGACATCGAACTCATGCTGGTCAAGGACCAGGATCGTTGGGTAAGCCCAGAGGAACGGGGTCGGGTCGCCAAGGCCACGGGTGAGAAACGGAAATATCTGGATGCTATCAAAAGAGGCCAGTCTGCCATTGAGAAAGCGATCCGGTCAGACTCTGTAGAAGAAGCCATTGCAGCATACGAGAGGTTGGCGAAAGAGCTGAGGCCTTTGGGTGGTCTCTTGGAGGGTGTTCGGGTCCAAAGAAGAGACGAGCAAAGGAAGCTCAAGACTGTCACAAAGAAAGTCAAGCTCATCCAGAGATACACAACCCCCGGTCACATGCAGGAGTTTTTCCAAGGGGCTGGAATAGAGCCAAATACCTATGGGGTGCAGTTGTCCATGGAGGATTTGGTGGATACGGCCAAGGGTATTTTGCGTTACTATGACCGCATTGAGGGATACCGGTCCCTAGAGCAGTCTTTCCAGCATGGTCCCTTTACCATGCTAAACATCTATGGTTACCGACCGGACGAGTATGAGGGAGCTTTGGTTGTCTTGGATAAGGCGGCTGAGGCTGTTAGAGCTGCGGGGTTCTCCTCCGTGCTGTATGGTGAAGTGCGCATAGTTGGGGGTGACAGCAACAGAGGGTTTGCTGGGAAGTTCCGGGGTGAGACCGACACTGTCCTTCTCAATGCAGATGCAAGCAATAGGTTCAGTTCTGTATACACCTTGGTGCATGAATTGGGGCATAGGCACTGGTTTAAGGTCTTGAACCGGTCTCAGCGAGAGGCCTACGATGAGGCTTATGCAGGGACCTCCACGGTTTTGACTGTGGCTCAACGAGAGACCATGTGGGAAGCCTGGAAGAAGTCAGGCTACAATGCCCGTAAGATGAAACGATTGCTACCACCAGCTTTGTTTGACTTGTGGCGGGTTTACTACAAGGAGTTAAAAGGCTCAGTGGCCACCGTTCCGGATCCCAGATTGGATATCTCAGAGGATTTGGTGAAAAAATTGGTGGTGAAGCCAGGTATTCGGTTTTGGACCCTGGAGGAATTTGGTCTCCCAAGTTCGGTCACCGACTATGGTAGAACCTCTGTAATTGAAGACTATGCTGAGGTGTTTGCCCATTTCGTTCTTGGCAAGACTTTGACCGAAGATGCGAAGAGTCGGTTCATGCAGGCCACGGGTAGGAAGGCATCCCAGCTGGTCTCTGATCAAGAATGGAAGAGGTTTGCCAAGACTTTCAAGATCGAGATTGGAGACCCTGTGCTTACGGGCAAGTTCATGAACTCTCCCGGCATCGTCTCTGGGTTTGGCAAGGACCCGAAAGGGAACCCCACCATCATCGTGGAGAAGGGTGCTGAGGGTGGCGGGCCTAAGAAGGAGATGAAGCTGTTCAAGGTTCGCTATGACACGAGCCGCAAGAAGAAAGCAGCGGGTTCTCAGCGCCAGCGTCTGATCGAAGATGCGAGGGCAGCTGGGTTCGAGGTGAAGCAGGACTCTGATGGTACGGTCAGCATAGTCAAGATCCACCGGGGCACTGGTAGACCCATTCGTGGGTTGGTCATATACCCGAACGGGACAGCTTTTGATGCAACGGTTGACCTATCCGTGGCTCGGGGTTTCCGGTCTTACAAGGCGATGAGATCAGTTCTGGGTCTCCCCCGGGTGGCCAGCTTGGATCGATTGGCTGGCCCCGCTAAGCCTGGCTCCAAGGGTCAGAAACATTTCCGTCATGGTGAGTTTGAGGTTTGGTACCGGCCGACCCATGCTCAGCATCTGGATATAGTGAAAAAGGGACTCTCAAGAGCATCAGGATTGTTCGCTCAAGCAGGTTGGAAGTTACCTTCGGGTATCCCCATTTTGCTGGCTTCTAGGCCTTGGGGGTCACAGCGAAGTTTCTTCACCAGTGCACATGGTGGGTTCATCCAGCTGGTCCCCGATGCGGTTGTGGGCCCAGCCGATTTCTCCACTTTCGTCCATGAGTTGGCCCATTACTACCAGTTCAAGAAGATCGGAGCCAACAGCTCGGAAATCCAGTCCCGCTTTGATGCTGCTTCCTCAGGAGAGGGAGAGGCGGTGAGTGGGGGCAACTCGATTGAGAGGGCCCAGGATCTATTGGATGAGTTGGACCGGGAACAGGCCAAGCTAGCTAAGGGTCTTCGGAAGGGGAAAGAACTGACCGTGATGGTGAGACCCTACAGTGGTCCTCCTGCGGCCCGTAAAGTTCGTATCCGGGACAAGAAAGGCAGCGGAGTCAACACCAAGTTTGTGTTGGAGTTCCTGGACCTAACCCCGGAGGAAGAGCGGAAAGGGGTGAAAGGCACGACATATCGTCTGAATGCTCTCCTATCCAATATCCAGGACCCTACTTTGCAGGCAGCATGGACTGACCTGAGGAAACGGAAAGAGGAGGCTCTGGGGGCATATAATGATGCCGTTGAGGGGCGCACAGAGACCAGTCGATATGAGGACCCCAGGACGAAATGGTTTCCTACTGAGTATGCCAAGAAGAACAGTCATGAGTTTTTTGCGGAGCTGGTGACAGCCAGGCTGTTGTCCCCACAGTCAATGGACCCTGAAGTCAGTGGGTGGCTAGACTCCGTCATGAAAGGCACATCTTGGAAAAGATTGGCTTCCCCGGAGGAGTGGTCCAAGCTCGGGAAGTACAAGAGCAAGAAAGAGGTCCCCAAGGCGGACGGGAAAGGGACAACCACAGTCTACGAGTATGGCCCTCGCCAAGTGGCCGATCGAAATAAAGAGAAAGCCAAAAAGGTCGAGAAGCTCCGAGGGTCTATCTCCAAGCTTCGGGCCCAGGTGAAGAAGGACCTGAAGGCAGAGGACGAGGGGAAGAGGCTGTCTGCTCTGGCTGTGGGTCTCATGGACGAGACCTACGAGAGAGTGGGTAATGACGAGTCTGCCAGCAAAGGGCATTTCGGGGTCACAGGCTGGCAGGTCAAGCATGTGACGTTCAGTGGCGGGAAAGCCACGGTCAAGTACGTTGGGAAATCCGGGGTAAGCCACAAGAAGGTGGTCGAGGACAAGGCCCTGGTGGCTGCTCTCAAAGAGGTGACGAAGAACCGCAAGCCGGAGGATTCCCTCACAGGTACCATCGGGTCTAAGGAGGTCAACGAGTACCTCAAGCCATTTGGAGTCACGGCCAAGGATGTCCGTGGGTACCACGCTAATGCGGAGATGCAGAACCGTCTCAAGGCCATCCGGTCTGAGGGTGGGAAGCTGCCGGAAGACAAGAAAGAGCGGGAGAAGAAGCTCAAGGACGAGTTTGAGCGTGCTTTGAAAGAGTCTTCCAAGGCTGTGGGGCATGAATCCTCGACGCTGAAGTCTCAGTATCTGGTCCCTGGTCTGGAGGAGTCTTTCCTCAAGGACGGGACGGTTGAGGACAAGCTGGACAAGACAGCCGCGAAACCTGCCCCTGTCACCAAGCCTTACCTCACGACTTTGATCAAGGCCGTGACGTCCATTCCCGGGGGGTGGGGGTCTTCCAGTCCGGCGGCACGTCTGCTGGAACGGGAGCTGCGGAACCTGAAGAACCTTGAGGATGGTTTTGGGCGAGAGCCTCTAACCCCGGATGAGCTGTTGTCCTACCTGGAGAGCGAGGGGGTGGATGCCGACGAGATGGAGGCCCTCCGGACCATTAAGCCTCCGAGGCCTACCCGGAAGCGCATTGTCTCGTTGACGGATGCAATGCTCCAGTTTGAGAGGGTGACAGGCAAGAGCGTAGTGCTGGGGGTGAACCCTGGAGATGACCAGTACAGCAAGGAGATGTTGTCCTGGGCCAAGGCGATCAAGGGCCTGCCTCCGATCGCTAAAAGGCTCTGGGAGTCCGAGGTCAAGAAAGTACGGTTCCACACAGGAAGAGGCACGGAGGACGCTTCCTGGGGCCCACAGCCTGGCTGGATACACCTGGTGGTGACAGGTAAGAGCACGTATTCGATCCCTTCCCTCAGGCTGAATGTCATCCACGAGCTTGGGCATGCTCTGGAAGAGAAGACAGACGCCCACCGAGAGTTCTTCAAGACATATGGAATCCCTCCATATGTGTCGGACTACGCCAAGGTAAATGGCTCGGAGGATTTTGCTGAGTCCTTTGCAGTGTTTGTGTTGCACCCAAGGAATCTGAAGAAGGTTTCCCCCGAGAAGTATGAGGACATGCGGGTCCGGGTAGGTGCTCGACGGGGGTCCGTAAGGGAGGCTATTCGGACTCTCCGGCAGAGGCAGGCCAGTGTGAGGATAGCCGGCCTGGCAAACGAGCTGGAACAGCGGGTGGAGAAACTCATCCACGATTATGAGGCTGCTCTGGCTGCCGGAAAGACTAGCTACCAGGACCTAAAAGGTATCGGGGGACCTTTCGCGGATTGGTTCACTTCCACGTTCAGGGTTGAGGTGTCGACCACCCCAAGGGGTGGTAAGCCGGTCAAGGAAGCTGCCAAGCTGTTTTTGTGGTCTGCCAAGAATCGGGTATCACAGGACCCGACTGCACGAGGGGTTGGGACCCTCAAGGAGGAGTGGGAGCGGTTCAAGCCCCATGTCCCCGTGCTGGTGGCGAAGTTCTCCGACGAAGGGGGAACGGCTGTAGTCAAGGACATTAAGACCTCCCATGCCACGTACCGGAACCTCCGAGGCCTATCCACCCCGACATTCAAGAAGTACGTCAAGTCTCTTGATCAGCTGTTCGGGACCCTTAGGGGATGGCGAAAGAAGGCCCTGACTGGTAACCTGACCGTGGCTTTGGCTGGCCCTGAGTCTTTCCGCGGTACGGCGGGGGGTTTTTACAGGGAGTCTGAGGATACGCTGTATGTGAGGGCGACCCCGAAGGTCATGAAAAGGACCCCGGGCCTCTATGGCAGCCCAGACTACATCCTCATCCATGAGCTGGGACACCGCTACGAGGCCAAGGTTCAAGTGTCGGGCATGTATGGGTCTAGCTGGTACACCACCAGGTACAGCATGACGGACTCCATGGCCGGCAACGAGGCCTTTGCAGAGCTGTTTGCTCTGGGTCATTTTGGTATCACCAAGGTCAGGAACTACGAGTTCGCTGATGTGATTGAGAGGTTTGAGAAGGTGATGGCCGGTAGCGGACGGGTGGCTACCAAGTCAGACGCCGAGGAGGAGGAAGAGGAGGTTGAGCGTCTGAACCGTCCGGCTCCAAAGAAGAAGCCCCCTCGGTATGACCTGAGAAGAGAGACTGTGAAGGAGAGGGACCCGGACCTCGTGCCGGAGGGGGAGAAGGACCCTGACCTCTCACTGAATTACAAGCGGGTAGCTAGCCAGTCTTCCTTGGATGAATGGATGTCGGCGTTGAATCAGCTTTCATCCCCTGGGGAAGGGGAGGTGCACCAGGCTGCCGAGGACACTGAAGAGCCCATGAAGCCGGGGGATGTTCGGGAGAGTGATTATGGCTTCACAGGTATGAACCCGAAAGGCGGAACATACACGTTCCCGAAGACCAACCCAAACACCAAGCAGCCAGACAAGAACGCCAAGAAGAAGGCGGAGGCTTTCGCCCAGGGGAAAACTCAGAAGGAGATCAAGGAGCTTTTTCCAGAGGAAGGCGAGGGCGAAAAGGACAAGAAGACCAAGGGGCAGGACGAAGAGGCGGTCAATAACCCTGAGGAGCCCGAGAAGCCCAAGGAGTCCATTGATGATCTTTTGAACAACCTTGCGGATCTGATCGATGATGATGAGTCCCGAGCGTTGGTTGATGAGATCCTTGAGATGGAGAAGTCTTTCCAGGCTAGAGAAGAGGCACGAAAGCGGAAGGAGAGGGGGGAGTCCCCCAAACCTGCCGAAGAGGCCGGGGAATCTGAGTCCTTCGATGATCTGATTCGGAGTCTTGGTGATCTCATAGGCGAGGATGGACCAGAACTCGCGGAAGAGATTATCCAGATGGAGAAGGATTACAAGCAGAAGTCCGAACGATATCGGACTACCCCTGAGAAATCTGGTCCCGCAAGCAAAGAGGAACCTAAGCCGGAGCCCAAGCCGGAGCAAGGGCAGGATCTCAGTTCAGAACCCAAATCCGAACCCAAACTTTTGCTCCAAAGGGTTCAGGACCTGATGTCCAAGGCGGTGGACAGGAAAGCCCAACCCATTCTGAACAAGCTGAAAGGGTTTCCCCCTGAGGTGTTGAAGAATTTGGAGGAGACTCTTGATTCGCTGTCTCCACAGGACCAGCTGGACATGCTGGATGCTTTCAAGGAGAGGTTAAAGGAGGCGAAGCTCAGCGCTCGTCAGAATGGGTACTCCAAGAAGGATCTCAACGCAGCAGACAAAGCCCTGAAGGAAGTCATGGGCAAGCCCAAGGACAAGCCCGACTCCCCGAAGGACTGGGGGACCAAACTGGCAGAGGCTGTGTTTGCCAAGAAATTCGTGGCCAATCCCCTGTGGGCTGGTGGGGTGCATCCTGTCAAGGGGACGGATGACAAGAAGGAGCTACAAGGGCGAGCTGAGGCCGCTTACGATCAGTACGTGAAGATGAGCAAGGGTCTTCGCGAGGAGGTGGCTTCACAGGCGGCAGCACTCCTGGAGGGGATGCCTGAGAGGGACCCCAAGAGAAAGGAGCTGGAGCGGGTTATTGATGGTCTTGCCCTAGCAGCAGCTGTCCATGGGGAGGCGGTAGGTGAGGGTCTCCGTCCAGAACCCTCCCAGGATTACAAGCTGGTTGCCAAGGACATGCACAATAGGGGGACTGCTCACAAGCTCGCCCATGCGGGTGCACTGTATAGCCCGGACGGCAGGAAAGTCGTCCGGGAAGCGCTGGATGATATGTTCTGGGGGGAGGGAGGACCGGACAACCTGGTCAAGTTCTACTCGGATAAGGGTGAGGGCTGGTCCGACACTGCCAAGTGGGTAAAGGACATAGAGGAAAAAGCCTCCCAAGGTGACCCCGCTGCCAGGAAGAGGCTCGGTGACGTCAAATGGGCCAAGGATGTCCTGACTCGCTGGGGTGTCACAGGGATGACTACAGGTGATGCTCTGGCCGGCGTGGGGGCTGGAGAGAGGGCTGAGGCCAAGAAGAAGATCCGGGGGATGGTTTGGACCGACAAGGACTTTGCCAAGGCTCGGGAGGCTTTTGCTAAGTGCATCGAGAAAGCCTCTTCCCCCAAGGAACGGTCAGATTGCTCAGACAAGGGAGAGCTGGCACAGCTCTCGGCCTTCCGAAAGGCCGCTGAGGAGGTATTCGGTGGCCCGCTCCCACAGAATCATCCGATTGTCGCACAGGTCAACAGGGTGCTTGAGACAGGAGACTTGTCTGAGTTGGGTATCTCCTATGTCCGCCAGGGAGAGAAGCCCGGGGAGAGGGACAAAGGGCCGGATGGCAGGTTGGATCTGGAGGCACACAAGCCAGGGGAAGTCTGGAAAGAGGGTGACTCCTGGTCTGCTAAGAGCCCAGATGGGCAAACCAAAGTTTGGACTTCTGCTGAAGAGGACGCAGAAGGTAAGGCGCGGGCTTGGTCCAGAGGAGAATCCGAGGGAGAGCCCAAGCCGAAGAAAACGGCTTCAGGACGTCACCGGCTTACAGAGTTGGGGCAAACTTTAGTCAACTGGAAAGTTTCCGGGTGGCTGGGGTAATTTTCGAAAGTTTCAATCGTTCGTCTATATGAGGTTGGTATTAGCGAGGGCCTGTTGCGCCCCAGCTTCTGCTTATCCTCATGAGGAGTGCACAAAGATGGCTCAGATCACCAAGAAGGGCGCACGCCAAGTCACGGCTGACCTCGACAAGCTCGCCACCCTTTTCCAGGACCAGTGGGAAGCCTTGGGCATCCCGCAGAAGATTGCTAAGGACTTTGCCTATCGCTGCGATATGCTGTCAGATGCAATCGAGAAGAGAGCTGGGTTCGATCCTTCCCAGATCGGGGAAGAGACAAGTGGCCCCCAGGAAGGCGATTCGGATGAGTCCTACATGAATCAGCAGTTCTCCCAGCAGGAGAACCGTGAGCTTCGTGAGCGCCAAGAGGGCGGGGACCTGGGTGCCACGCCAAACCCCGAGGAGCAAACCCCAACGCCGGGTGTGCAGGCTTCTGCCAAGGCCCTTGGGGACGCCCTGAAGCAGGCCAAGCTCAATGCGCAGGCCCAGGCCAAGGTTGCCAAGGCTCTAGAGCTGGCTACCCGACTGGTCCAGGCTGCCGAGGAAGAAGAAGAAGAGGAAGAAGAAGAGGTCGAGGAAGAGAAAGAGGCCAAGAAGTCGGCCTACGATCTCTTCGCCTAGATCCACCTTCGCGCAAGGAGAAGAAGGTGGACCGAGAAGCCCATATCGTTGACTGGCAGCAGAGAGCCCGAGAGTTCTCTGTAGGGGACAAGGTATATCCTTTCGGTGGTGATGCCTATCTGTCCGGTCGAGTGGTAGAGGTTTTCCCGGCCATCGGCATGGCAGAGGTTGAGTTTCCAAACGGGTCCAAGCGGATGCCGGTGGAGGATCTTCAGAAGCATGAAGAGGAGGTTGTCCCACCCCAAACTGAGAATGTTCCGGGTGGGGCAGGCTCTGTGAGTGTTCCGGGTGGTCCTGGCAAGGCGGCTCAGAGGGTAGCGGAGGCCTTTGTCAAGAAAGCCCTGTACTGGGCTGCTAAGGACCGTCAGTACAGGGCCACTTCGATGGAGTCTCAAGGCGGTCGGTTTACGTGCCCTAGGTGCAAGGAGGAGACCCTCCGGAAGGCCGTGTACAAGAGAGCAGAGGGTGTCAGCGAACGTTTGCTGGGGTGCCCTCGTTGCCTGTTTTTAATCAAGCGGTCGGACATCATGGGACACCCCGACTATGAACCCTGTGCCTCCCCAGAAGAGCTGGAGGTGGCCTGATGGCGTTCTTGAAGACCGCTGAGGTAGCAGTTTCTCATCTCGGTTTTGACCTGTCCGGAGAGGCTTGCGTCAATCGGTGGCAAGAGAAGATCCGCACAGCGTCTCTTCGTGTTGGGAATGTCTCCACCAACCTCATTGATCAGGCTTCCGATCTTCTTGGGGGAGTCTTTGACCCCTCCGAGTACCTTCTAACCCATGCTACGATCGTAGCTTCTGTGGACGTCTACGAGCCTTCCGGGGTGAAGGTAGGATCGTTCCAGGAGGGTGGGTTCCGGGTAAATCGCAAGTACCCTGATTTCAGAATCAAGAGGGGCTGCGACCGCTACATCAACAACAACCTTGACGCCTGGTCACGGCCTGTCCTGTTGGCCAGCTACCCTACTTTCGTTGGGGGGCACAACTTTGTTGAGCACGTCCAGATCGAAGACCTCTCCAAAGGACGCATCATCGATGCTGTTGCTCGCGACATTGGTGAGTCGGTTTATGTAGACATCTTGATCGCCACGGCCCTCAAACACCGGGACCTGGTGGCCTCCATCAAGAATGGGAAGATGTCCACTCTGTCCATGGGCTGCACGGTCGACGGGACCAGCTGTACCCAGTGTGGGCATTGGGCAGCGGATGAGACGGAGATGTGCCCTCATGTGAGGAATCTCAAGGGTAACATTTTCTTTGACAAGCAGGGCCGTCGCCATCGGGTCGCCGAACTGTGTGGCCATGAGAGCATCAAACCTCACGGTGGAGTTCAGTTCATCGAGGCCTCTTGGGTTGGTACACCGGCTTTCACGGGAGCTGTCCTTCGGAATGTGCTGGAGCCTTCGGAGGAGACCAAACTGAGGGCTGCGGCGATCCTGTCTGAGCCCCCGGCCCAGTGGGATGCAGATGCCAGGAGGAAGGCAGCTTCCCCGGATCTGTACCTGGGGAATGACATCCTTGGGCAGTGGGGGGATGAGGATGAGGGTGAGGATAGTGCCCCAGCTAAGGACACCCCTCCACTCAAGGAACTTGAGGACGACCTGACCACATATATGTTGGACCGCATCAGAAAGCGGGTCCAGGATGAGATGGGGAAGGGTGGGGAGCCCGAGCCGGGCCCTGAGGTTCCTACCACAACGAACGAAACAGTCATGAAAGAGGGGGTTGCCAAGCTGTACCAGGCTAGTTTGTCTACTCTGGTGCGAACGGCTTCCTCTGATGTGTCGCTCCTTAACGGGGTCGCGACACTTAATCAGTCACTGGGAATCGAGATCCCGGTGCCTGTTTATCGAGCTGTCCTGAAGGCTGGTGGTACAGATCAGTACACCGACCTGAAGAGGTTTCTTCGGGCTTGCCATCGTGCCCTAGGCCGGCAGCCCAGTCTCGTCGAGGCCAAAACGATGGTACGTCTCGGCAAAATGCTCTCCCAACGAAAGGCGGGGGACTCCCGATCTAAGGAGTAGGTTCTATGAGCCGTCAGCGCATGACATGGCGGGGAC
>Ga0209536_100007326_pt1 | contig 16744 bp, 21 predicted proteins | sample DeeMarSeWOR28_12_FD_187461 | JGI IMG/M metagenome (GOLD analysis project Ga0209536, IMG submission 187461) | Marine sediment microbial communities from White Oak River estuary, North Carolina - WOR-2-8_12 (SPAdes) (version 2) | ecosystem: Environmental > Aquatic > Marine > Intertidal zone >... | reverse complement strand
TCTAATCTGAAAATGTTAAAAAAGAAAGACATTAATAATTTTTATTCAGGAGCATGCCTTTTAGCTAAGTAGAATCATCTGAATCATCTTTTTTACCGCTAAGTCGATCTTCTAGTGCATCAAAACCAGCAACTCCGAAAATTGTAGCAAGAAGACTAACTGATCCTATTAAAGCATCAAATCCCTCTAATTCCCCAACAAGAACTTGAAAAGTGAAGAAAACCAATCCAGTCATTCCAAATATCGATTTTTTAAGCATATCTAGTTGTTTTGCATCGAGTCTCAGGAAACTCTTAACTGAAATAGGCAAGTCAATCGCTTTGATTTCAATATCTTTTTCAACTGGAACAATAGTTGTTTGTTCAGAATATTCTGTTGTTTCGTTTCCTTTTTTAGGAGTTATACTCTTTTTAGTTATTACTTTCTCAGTTATTTTTCCAGACATTGGAATTTTTTCTTTATAAGAGAATACGACAGTCAGAATACAATCTTCCGCTTTTAACGGTTTTACCATGAAATTAAAAATTGTATCCTTTGACTCATTTAATTTTTGAATTCTCTTTTTTTGATTTATTTCGAAATCGCCTTCAACATATTTTAACTCAACTGTTACTTTCGGCTCTTTTTCATAAGCTTCAAAATTCAATTTATCAGTTTTAATTTGGTAAATTTCTTTTTCGTCTTCATACACAAGAATGTCATTTTTAGTTAACCTAATGATTAGGGAAAAAGTTTTGTTTACATAAATTGAGTGTTTGAAACTTATTTTCACATTTCGTTTTATTGACGTAGGTTCAACTAATGAATTGTTTTGGTTTCCAAGCTTTTTTTTCATATATTCATTATATTTTATTGTATCAGCTTCAAATGTTGGTTCACTCTCATTCAGTCCTATGTTTAATGCTGGTTTTGTCTCAAGCAGATCATTTAACCAATAACGCCAGAGTAACGAAAAAAGAAACAATATAACAAAAAGTACAGTAATCGTAATCCAATCCATAAGTAATGCCCCTTTGATTATTGAAACTTGGTTATATTTAAAATAAATTTACAGATCCCAATAACATCTAGCCGAAACATTACCATTCACACTGATTCACAAAAATTCAAGTAAACTACTATAATCCTCACAGAATAAAGTTGTTAAAGGAGATTTATGAAAAAGTAAACATTAAGGTATTTGGATAAAAATGATTTCAATTTACTTATTTACTCACTCCAAGCTTGATTTGAGAATTCAATTGCGTTAATTACTCTTTGTGAAAAATCCTTTTTTGTACATTCAAAGGTGTACATAACAAATCCGTCAAATGCAAAAAAGTGCATTCTTTTTCTATGATAAATTATCTGAGGCTTGGCGATTTCAACTAATTCTAAAAATTCTTTTCTATGGAATTTTATACGATACGAGCTTGTATGCTGTGCAGGCACGATTACTGCTGTTGTTGCCATTATTCGTCAACCTCTATTACATTTATTTTCATTCTGCTATATAATAAAAATTTATGAAAAAGCAAACCCGAGATTGTCCACTTGTTACTGTTAGTTTGCTGATTAGCATCGGTTTTTTTAGTATTTCAAATTCTTGAGGATGAGTTGCCCAACATTCGCAAATGAATTTTGATAGATTTCTCTAGAACCCCAAAACACTAATCAAAGCTCAAACTTTCTTAGTACAGCTTCTTTTCCGAAAGAAAGTGTAATGGTGCCGAGGGCCGGACTTGAACCAGCGACAACTCGGTCTTCAGCTTCACCCTCAACAACGGTTTTTGTTGAGTCGAGTGCTCTCCCAATCTGAGCTACCTCGGCGCCACTCAACAAGAAACACATCTTGTTTTTTAAGGTTTTTGAAAACTCCATTGTAGGTTTACCATAAACTATTAAGTTATCCAGACTGAAGGCTAATTGAGAGTTGAAAAGCTGTTGAATGAGACTTGCCCTTTTTGTAAAATTGCCTCAGGCAAGGCTGAAGGCAGCATTATTTATGAAGATGATACAATATTAGCGTTTATGGATTTGATACCTGCTCGCGTTGGGCACGCTCTGGTTATTCCACGAGAACATTACGAGAATATCTATGAAATTCCTGAGGAAGTATTGGCAAAGGTTGCGATTGCAGTTAAGCGTGTAAGTGTTGCCTTGAAAAAAACTTTTGGTATGGAGGGAGTCAAAATTATTCAACTTAATGGTAGGACTGCAGGTCAAGTTGTTTTTCATATTCATTTTCATGTGATTCCAATTGTAAGTTCATCAGGTGTGGAAATTGGGCATTTTGGTCGGGTCAAGACACGCAGAAGCGAGCTGGATAAAACTGCACAAAAAATTCGTGAAAATCTTTAATTGATGGTGGGCCTGTCCGGATTTGAACCGGAGATCTCTTCCGCGTGAGGGAAGCGTCTTTTGGCCTCATATGGAGTTAACCAACTGGACCACAGGCCCATTTCCCTAAACTTAACGATTGTTTGGTTCCTTTATATCTTTTGCAGATGTGTTAATTCTGTGACTGTTTGCATTCGTTCTCTTAAAAAAGGCAGTTTTTAACAATGTTTTGTGAATAGCATATTAAGTGCTGCTAGAAAACTTTTGATAATATATAATAGTCTAGTGTGAAGAAGTATCTGCATAGTTTGGAGTGAACGATTGTGCATTTACTTACGCTTAAAGATTTGTCTCCAAAGCAAATAGAGAAGATTGTCGATTCTTCTTTGGATATTAAAGAGAAACCACAGGATTTTGAGTTTGTTTTAGAAGATAATTCTCTGGCTATGATTTTCCAGAAAACCTCAACTCGAACTAGACTCTCTTTTGAGGTTGCCATGACTCAGCTTGGTGGACACTCTATCTATATGAATTGGATGAGCACAAACCTTGTTTTAGCGGACTTAAGCGATGAAATTAAATCTATTTCAGGTTACGTCGATGCCATTATGGCACGGGTTTTAAAGAGTACTGATTTAGCTACTATGGCAAAAGCATCTAGTGTTCCTGTAATTAATGGCTGTGACGAAAAGCATCATCCTTGCCAGATAATTGCGGACCTAGTTACCATCAAAGAAATGAAGGGACATTTTAAAGGTCTTAAACTTGCATACGTTGGGGTTCACAACAACATTTGCAACTCATTAATTGAGGGCTGTACTAAAGTGGGAATGAAAATTACTGCTGTCACACCTATAGTGAATGAGGCTTCAGTTGACATAGAACTCGTTGAAACTGCAAAAGCCACGGGTTTGTATGAGCAATCATTAGATGTTAAGGCAACTATTGAAGATGCTGATGTAGTTTATACAGATACTTGGGTGGACATGGAGTTCTTTTTGGATCCCAAGTTCAGGAAAGAAAAAGAAAAAAGAGTGAAGATGATGCTTCCATACCAAATTAACCAAAAATTACTCAAAACAAACACGGATACGCTAATAATGCACGATATGCCAATCCACCGAGGCTACGAAATCTCAGATGATATCATAAATGACTCCCGCTCAGTAATCTATACACAAAGCGAAAACAGATTACACTCAGCAAAAGCAATTCTAGTAAAATTACTAGCATAAAAAAAGTAACTAACATTAACCGCTGTACTTATTGACCATTGGCATCTTCCATCCGATGCCAAAGGCTTTGGACGTAATTTTGATGCAGGGTGTCGCTTGTCGTCGTTTGTATTCCGAGTTTCTAACTCGCTTATATGTGTCTTCTACTACATCTTTTGGGTAACCCATTTCAATCAGGTCTTGTTTGCTTCTTCTGTTTTCAATAATTTCATCAACCATTGGACTGACGATATCAAAATCGAAAGGATCAAAGTGGCATTCTTTAAGCTCAGGAGAAGGACGTTTCTCAATCACACTTTGCGGAATAATCTGCTTTCCTGACTTTTTATTAAAATAATCTGCAAGTTTGTAGACCTCAAGTTTACTTACATCACCAATTGCTCCGATTCCGCCAGCCATATCCCCATACAAAGTGCAAAATCCAAGAGCAATTTCGGTCTTATTTCCAGTATTTAAAACCAAAATTTTCAATTCTTTAAGTCTATTGGAAATGTCCATTAATAAGCTACCTCTGACTCGGGGTTGAATATTCTCATCAGCAACTGGATCATCTGCTTCTCGTTTTACATCAAAACATTTCCGTATCTTAGTAAGTGGCTCATCCAAAGTCGTATGGAAACTGTCAACAACATTCTGAATTCCAACCTTAAAAAAACATATACCAAGATTTTCAGCTAACAGTTCAGCATCAGATTTGCTGTGGTCACTAGAAAACTTAGACGGCATCGAAATCCCAATAACATTCTCTTTACCCAAGGCTTCAACTGCAATGCAAGCGGTAACTGATGAATCAATTCCTCCGCTCATTCCGATAACAGTTTTTTCAAAACCCGTCTTTTTTAAGTAGTCCCGTACCCCTAAAACCAAGGCATTAAACATTTCTTTAGTTTTATCATGAATAGGAACGTCAACAATCTTTGCTTTGCCTGTTTCTAGATCAATATCTGTGATTACCAAGTCTTCTTCGAACTGTTTACCTAAGGCTATCGGGTGACCATCTTTATCTACTGCCATGCTCTGACCATCAAAAACAAGCTCATCTTGTCCTCCAACAAGATTACAATAAAAAATTGGCACACTATTTTTAATTGATTTCTTTTTAAGAAGCCTATTTCGTTCCAAATGTTTACCCATAAGAAATGGTGAAGCAGAAATATTAACAATCAACTCAGCGCCTTTTCGAACAAGCAAATCAGTTACCTTTACGTTGTAGTTACTATCCCATAGATCCTCACAAATTTCTACTCCTAACTTGATGATCTTTCTTTCCACAGTAACAGTTAGAGGTGCAATCTGCTTCTCATCCAGAGGTTTGAAGTATCGGTCCTCATCAAAAACATCATACGTAGGTAAAAGTGTCTTGTAAACCACACCAACAAACTTATCCTTCTTAAACACAGCCGCAGCATTATACAGGTCTTTACCCACGTAATCAACAAATCCGACCACAGCTACAATATCAATGGGATTACTCTCAATCAATTCTTCGAGAGCTTTTCGGTTTTTTTCAACAAACCCATTTTGAAGAAGCAAATCTTGAGGAGGATAACCAACAACTGCCAGCTCAGGAAATATAACCAAATCCGCGCCACTTTGTTTCGCATTTTCGAGAAATTCTCGTATCTTAGTTAGATTTCCTTCCACGTCTCCCACGGTGGAATTAATTTGAGCCATTGCAACCTTCAATGAATTTTCCTCCATCACCCAGTAATATAAGAGTGGAGAAACACAATTCCAAATTTAAATGAATAGATTCCAACTTAAAAATGGTGGTTCTCAATTATTTAAGAATCATATTGGTGAATCGTTCAGGTTCAAAAGCCTCAAGATCCTCATAATTCTGACCTACACCAATGAATATGATGGGTTTTCCAGTAATATGAGCAACACTTAGAGATGCCCCACCTTTAACATCTGCGTCAACTTTTGTAAGTATTGATCCGTCAACGGTAACACTACTATGAAACTCTTCAGCTTGCAAGACCGCATCGTTACCAATAAGTGCGTCAATAACCAGAATCGTCAAATCAGGAGATACAACTCGTTTAATTTTAGCAAGTTCGCTCATCAGGTTGCGGTCAGTCTGAATACGACCTGCTGTATCAATCAAAACAACATTAATTCCCCGTGACTGAGCGTGACTTATTGTGTCATAGGCAACAGCTGCAGGATCTGCGCCATAATCATGCTTAATCATGCGAACGCCCAACTTTTTAGAATGCTGCTCAAGCTGCTCAATCGAACCTGGACGATATGTATCACTTCCAGCAAGAACTACAGAATAGCCTTTCTTCATCAAAAATTTGGCAACTTTCGCAATACTTGTGGTTTTTCCGGTTCCGTTAATTCCAACAAAAAGAATAGAAAACGGTTCCTTAAGTTTCCGTTTCTCTTCTATAAGCTGAATCAAATTAATTGTCTCTTTGGTGGTTAAAATTTCAATCAAAACTTGATGAAGGGTATCCTTTACAAGGTCTTTGCGATCACTTATTCTTTTTACTTGAACACCATCAAGTCGATTCTCTAGTTCATCAGTAATATAATATGCTACTGATACTGCAACATCATTTTCAATAAGACTAAAACGAAAATCATCCAAAATTGGTCGAAGCTTTTCTGCTTTTAGCTCAGTAACAACAATCTTGCTAACTGCGTTGCTAAGCCCCTTTCTTAGCCTGTCGAACATCAGTCTGCTCTCCCTCTCTAAGCTTAATCGAAATTTCTTCCATTTGAGCCCTATTCTGTTGAATCCGTTCGACAACTTGATCAAACTGTTTTTCCAGGGTCTCACGAGTCTTCTCAAGCTCACCGATACGTGCTTCTAATTCAACTTTTGCTTCCTTAAGCGATCGTTCAACAGCAACATCCGCACCAATACCAACAACGACAGTATCTTTGGTCTCAAGCTTAGCTTTAACATAAGAACCTCCACCAACAGGAACAAAAAGCTTAGCCCCCTTCTTCTCTTTTTCTAGACCTTCAAGAGTTATGCTTGAAACTCTCATTTCGTTTAAAGCAGCATTAGTCATACTGAGCCTAGATTGCAACTCGTTTAGTGTTTCTTCTAAGTAACGCGACTCCAAAACTAATCTACGAAAAATCTCTTCGTCATTCGACAGACTTTTCCGCTCCTTGAGTCAACTTCTTCACTATGAGGTCTTCAATCTCCTCTAGCTTTATTTCCTCAACCTTGGAGATGCTCATCTGGAATCGCTTGACTCTATGCTTGCTTCCCAGCAGCATGTATACTTTTTCTACTGCATCTTCCGGCTTCAGAGCTCTGATCTCTTTACGAAAGTCTGTTTGAAAATTGGGTTTCCTAATTTTCCCTATTACGCGGAAAACTTTTACTTCACTCATTATCTTTCACCACATCAAGTGCTTGTCCAATTATGAACATTTCGGGTCCTGTCGTTAAGTTACCCACCAAAGCCCCATAACTATTGCCTATGAGACCAGTGGCAACATATGGTATTCCACAATTAACGGTTCCGACATCAACAGGAACTTTCAACACCTCATTTAATACTTTCCGTTCCTCCTCTTTCAACAAGGGATGCGCTAACACACCTTTATTTGTGGCTGTGGCAAGCGACCCAACGTAGGGTAATCCTGCAATATCACAGTGAGTCACTTCAACACCTAAGGTGTCTGCTATCTTGTCCATGTCTTCTTTTTCCATGCGAGAATCAACTATGGCGCCTTTATCATTTGCCAACACCATATTTCCATAAGCCGTTCTTTTAGTATCCATCACAGTCACGTTGAGATCAGCAGCAGATTTAATTGCTTTAACTTCATCTTCCATGGCAAATGGTGGAAGTACAACACCGTATGAATTGGAACATGCAAGAGCACCGTTTATCACCGATTTACCCACAGTTGTGGCAACGACTTTCACTTTCAGCCATTCCTCCACCTTTTGGCGTTTAGTTTCTGGTACTTGAGGAGGAATAATTGCAATTTTGTCGTTAACAAGTGAGTAAACCCCTATGCTTGCATTACCAAAGACATCAAAAAGGAAAAGCGCCAAATGTTAATCTCCTTCAGCGAGAAGAACAGTTACTACTCCTTCCTTGTCCTTAACCACACGAACTCTAATTTTACGAGGGGGCTTCTCGATGCCGCGACTCCAAAGCTTTTCATTAACTTCATTGTCGATAACTAATCGCTCTGGCTCTTCCTCTTCATCCTCTGGGTCAAGCTGAACCTTCATATGTTTTAAAACAAAACTTTTAACAATTCTTGCAGCCTTAGGAGCACGCTTCTTTCGTGGAGCAATCCAAACCTTTCCCAATGGAATAGTATAGAATCGTTCCTCGACAATATCTTCTTCATCAACTTCTTTTTCTTTCTTTGAAACACGCTCTTTAGCTTCTATAAATGGTTCTTCGTCTTCATCCTCTTCCTCTAGCTCGTCTTCGTCTTCTAGTTCCTCATCCTCTTCTGAAACGTCAGACCCTAATTCCTCTTCAGTTTCTTCAGTTTCTAATTCTTCATCTTCAATTTCTTCAGTAACATCATCAACAGGTTTTTCCATCAGAATTTCCCTCAAGCCTTTATCTTTCGCTGTCTCCAGCGTCTCCGCTTTGGATTTGATCTAACTTGTCCACCAGTTTTGGCTATTACCCAGGTTGGAACAGGTTTTTTCTGTTTTCCAGCCTTTGCAAGCCTTAATTTTTTGGCAGTTGGTTTGTTTCGTGCCATTTTTTATACTCTCCTAATTTTGTAATCCCGTTTACCTGATTGGAGCCTAATAAGAAGCTCTTTCAATTGTTCATCAGTTATAGGAAGGTTTATTCTACCTCCCTGAGCCAACTGAATCAACTGCAGTTCAAGCTGTTGAGTGAACTCTGGTTTAACAATATTCAAATTTGTAAGACGACTCCTAGCTTCAGGAGTCAATATTCTTCGAAGTAGAGCCTGTTTTTGACCTTCAAGTTGTTGCTGAGCCTGAACTTGTTTTTGCTCTTCTACCATTCTCTGCTGTAACTCTAGCATTCTCCTCTTTCTGAGGCTTTCAAGTTCTTCTTCGCTCACTCTTTACACCATGTTAATATTTTGCTAATTCAGGTACAGTTTTTTCTAAATCCTTTTTCAGTTCTGTAGATAGCCGGTCTAATAGTTTTCGCCCTTCACTGGTCACTACTCGTCCTTCATTTTTTTGTGGTCTAACCAGACCTGCTTTTTGAAGTTGTTGAATAGCGTTCCTTATTATAGCGCCGCTTCCTTTACTAGCGTGTTCAGGTTTTGCACCTCCGTCTAATCTGCCGCCGTATTTTTGGCGGAGCAACTCAATTCCGATTGGTCCTTTCACGTAAATTTTACGCAGTATAGAGGCACAACGAACAAACCACCAGTCAGGGTTTGTTGGTGGTCTTTGAGTGTGAACACCAGTTTTTGAGAATTGGCTCCATACGGGTGGAGTTATTTCATCCACTTCATCTTTCAGATGTTTCGCTAACTTTTCGATAAGAACTGATGCAGGAATATCGTAAGGTGTTGGCAAGTCTTCTTCTTCCTAATTTTCCTTCAGTAAGGGAAAAGGCTTGTCTTATATTAGTTTCGTGGTTGTAAAAAAAATATAGGCTTAAAGTTAGGTTTTTCTACAATCTTTTCTTACGTTTGAAGAGCAAAAAAGTGTGCCCGCGCAAATCAACTAACTCAGATTCGGTCTTTTCTGCGATCGTTGTAGCAATTTCTGTTGCTTCTTTTTCTTGAAGTGCAGTTTTGAGTATTTTTACTTTTATCATTTCTCGGGCATCAAGCTGTTTAGCAACTTCGTTCACTATTTGGCTTGTCACACCATCTTTTCCAATATGGATGGTTGGTTTTTCTGTGTTAAGTGCACTTTTAATTCTTCGTTTCATTTTCGGGGTTATCACTAATCTTCCCTACCTTTTAATGGAATACGGGATATTCCGCCACAATTTAAGCATGTAATTACCATATGGGACTCCCTTCTCTGTTGAATTCTGATACGACAATTAACTCCAGGCAAGATAAAGCTTTTACATTTTCTACAGATTTGATTCTTGTACACTTTAGGCAACCGAAGTCTAGTTCTCATTGCTATCCTACGTGCAATCTGAATGTAACGTTGTGCTAACTCAGGATTTTCATGAATTGCTTCTTTTGCTAACTGGAAAAGTGTGTGAACACGTTGGAGCGCTATCTGTTTAGAGGAACTCATCGCAAAATACCCTTCTATGAAGTATGCAATAAGGTTTGTTGGACCCTACAAAATTAGATATGTAACGAGTGCAGCTGCCATTGAAACAAGTGTTGCAGGTATCAGATACTTGAAACTGCTGCTTATTGACGATTTGAAGTAATGTGCAGTGAAAACCAAACATAAGTGGGTTGGAGCTACCATATATCCAAGATATGATGAAATGAAAAGTAGACTAACAGTTTTTGGGATAAAGGCAACAGTTCCTGAAAGAATTGGAACACTAAGTGCGACTGCTCCTGAAGTTGAACCTAAAAGGAAGGCAATAACTGCAGGTACAAAAGAAAGCATTACAATTGCGGGCATGTTGGTGTTCGCTAATGCATCTCCGAGAATCTCTGAAGCTCCTGAAGAAATGGTCACATTTTTGAGAAGCATTGCACCAAAAGCCGCTAAGGTTACTTCCCAGATTGCTTTGTTCTTCAAGATTTTAACAACATCTATCTTCTTTTTTGTTACAACCAATATAGTGATCACTCCTGCCAGTGTTGCAAATGCAATATCAAAGTCTACTACAGTAGTCAAAAGAACAGTAACAATAATTGGTAAGATCGAAACAAACAAGACTTTAAAATTTGTTTTTGGATTTTTTTCGATGTTGATGTTTTTTGATTTAGTTTTTTTGGTTTTTCGTAGTCCAATATAATAACCAATTACTATCATGACTAATACGACTACGATTTGTCTAACTATTAGGGCATCTAAACTGGTTTGTGTTAACGCTGCGGTTAAAACAATAAACTGTGTAACAGGATAAACAGGTATAACCACATGCCTAAACCAGATATTTACAAAAGCCTTTTTTGCATTGTCAAGTTCCAATTTGTCTGCTTCTACGTCTACCATAGGTGCAGACATCAAAGCTCCACCTGCAACAGGCATTAACCCTATAATAGCAGGAAGCAAACTAACTATGATTTTTGAATTTTTGATGTACCGACCTAAACTTCTCGTTAAATCATTAACCAGTTCAGTTTCTTTGTAGAAAACACTCATCAGCATAATGAAGAAACTTGCAAAAATCAAAGACAAACTAATCGGATCAACTAAAGTTTCCATCAACACTGTTGCTGTTTGAGAAATCCCAAGTGATAGTAAGCTCATCAGAAATGCTGAACAAGTTAATGCGATTCCTAATCCTACTTTACGATAAAGCAACAAAAGAAAAACACCAATGGAAACCATAAACACAATCAAGGGATTAAGGAAATTCAGCAAGAAACACTTCCATTGATTACAAAACAGGATAGGTATCTGTGTCAACTAAAAAACTTAATCCCTAAAATTATAGTTCCTAACATTCAACATATTAGAAACCCATAAGTTATAGCTGGATTAATTGTTATATGTAGTGCTGAATCTGAAAAAACTCACTTTAGTTTCTATTCTGCTGCCAATTATATTCACAACTGCATTTTTATCTTCTTTTCAGACAGAAGCACAGAGCGAATACTCCATAGAAATAAGAGGATATACTTGGGATCATTCAAAAATCAAGGTTTGTATAATTCCACAACAGAATATGTCTTGGTGGAAACCAGAATACCTAACTGCAGTCCTTAATGGAATATCACAATGGAATGGCGCAATTCAAGAATTTGCACAGAGTAACACTAGTTTTTCTTACTTGTCGAGTCTAAGGTTTGTTCCAAGCACCCATTATGAAAACGTTTCAGGTTTTGATACTTACATCGGTTGGGTAGGGGAATGCGAAAGTGATGCAACAATAGGTAAAACTTGGACATCAATAAAATTCCCATGCTATGCAACAAATGCAACGGTTTGTCTAACTGCAAAAGCTCCAACAGGTCATATTATGAATGAAGTTGACATGCAAAATATTGTTGTCCACGAGTTAGGGCATACACTCGGTTTGTCGCACTGCAATATATCTAGTGATGTTATGTATCCTACTGTTTACTATCAAGATACGGTTAAGCCACTTTCAACACTTGACCTATATGGAGTTGCCCAAATATTTGAATTGAAAACAAACTCCACTTGCTCTGAAGAGTCATTGGTAACTATGCCATTGAGTATTAGTTACAGTCACTTCCAGATTAGTCCAGAAAATGCTCCTGCTTTTGTTCCTCAGAACCTTACTGAATACACCTTCAGATTATTACTGCGACCAGAAATCATCATCTTGGTTGGAGTTATATGTATTGCCGCAGTACTGATACTAATCGAAAGAAGAGAAAGAAAAAAATTAAGAATATAACCACAAAGTAACTTAATGTTGTAATCATCATTCAAAATTTTAGCATTTAATCAACAAAAAGTTGCTTAAACTTTTTATCACAACACAATAACCTATCTTAGGAATAAGTTTGTTGACATTAATTTTAGCTGAAGCTGCACTTGAAACAATTCCAGAAGAACTATGGAGTCACGCTTCGGTTAGACGCCACTCAAAAAGACGTCGCAAATCTCCAAAACAGCTTATTCTGGACAGATCATTGCATCATTTAGCGATGAAAAGGATAGGCAACGACCTTAAAAGGGGACGACCTGACATTACCCATTTTGTATTACTAGAAGCGTTAGGCTCTCCGCTAAATAAAGAGAAATTACTCAGAGTGTACGTACACACAAATCAAGACTACATAATAACCATAAACCCAGTTACGAGACTTCCCAAAAACTACACTCAATTCATTGGATTAATGGAACAACTGTTTGAGCATGAAAAGGTTCCACATGAAGGAGAAACTCTTCTTGATTTGAAACATAAAACATTACAGCAATTTTTTTCTGAAACAAAACCCAGTTACGTGTTAGCGTTCAGTACCCAAGGCAAATCAAAAACAATCCAAGATGTAGTATCTGTTATTCAACCAATGAAGAACCCAACAGTGATTATTGGTGGTTTTGCTCATGAACATTTTAAAGAAGAAACAGCCAGACGGGCGAATGAGATTGTAAGTGTAGATTCTGAAATGTTAGAAGCTTGGACACTAACTTCCAGGCTGATTTACGAGTATGAAAAGTCTATTTCATTGCCTACAAAAAGACTTCATAAACCATGTTAGATTACTAATGTGAGTATTGACGTGTGTTAGGATTTTGGGAAAGCAATAAATTATATTCACCATGAAAGAGATATTCGAGTTTGCTGTGACGGTGACTTAAGACGAAAGATAACAAAATTGTGCTTCTGCTTATATTATTCGCGTTTTCCTTTCTTTTTAGAGCCGCAATAATTTTCCATAATCCCAATCCACCAAGCTCAGACATTGGCTTACATGGCAGCATAATAAACCTGATTCTAGACCAAGGAATACTTCCAAATTGGAACCCCTATCACATGGGAGGGGAAACGCTAGCTACCCCTCCTGGTTTTCACTTCTTTGTAACAACATTGATTCTGTTAACAGGAATGGAATTAATATTCGCAGAATTAATCACAGCTGCGTTTTATAGTTCAATTATAGTATTTCCTGCGTATATCGTGGCAAAAAAAATATGGAGAAATAACAACGCAGGTTTATTTGCGTCCTTTTTTGCTGCAATTTCTGCCTTGAGTCTTGAAATGATAAGCTGGGGGGGCTACACAAACATTGTTTCACTTTTTGTTATCATAACAATTTTTTATTTATTCATAAAAGATACAGACACACCAAGACATAGTCATTTGGTTGTCGGAGCAATTCTTTTTGGTTGCCTGATTATAACTCACACGTTTACTTTGGTTGTTGTTTTTCCAATTTTAGGTCTTTATCTTGCTTTAATGTTAATGGGAAATTATAAGAAACTGCAAGACCTGAAAATAAGGAATCTGCTGCGTTTCTTTGGGGTTTCTATTTTTGCTGGTGCTATTGCAGTTTCACCTTGGATCCTAAGGGTTTTTGGTTTTTATGTTAGTGCATCATCAGAAGGAGCAGCAACAGGTGGATTAGATAATAAAAACTTGATTCTTACAAATCGCGCTGTTGATAGCGTAATTTTGCTGTTAATTATTGTTGTTATTCCAGCAATTTTCATGTTTAGATCATCCAGAAAAAAACCCTTTGACAACTCTAGTCTGTTTTTGATTGCATGGTTTATTGTTCCAATTGTCATGACGCAGGGTTATTTGTTTGGAGTAGTAACTGACTATTCAAGATTCATGTATTTTATAGACTTTCCAGGGATCCTAATAATTTCAGCAGGACTGTTTTACCTGTTCCGTTATACAGGAATAGCAATAAAAAGAAACAGTAAAATCAATTGGAAAAACTTCAAAAAAGCCCTTCCCATAACAGGTTTCATGACTATCATTTTCATTTTAGTTCTTGTTTCACCATGGTCAATCGTACCAGAAAACGCCATGAACAGAGCTAACTATTATTCAACAATTCACGAAGCAGAAGAATCAACACTGAAATGGATCAGTAACAACACATCAAATGATTCCATTCTGGTAGCTGATCACTTATATGGTTGGTGGCTCGGAGGAATAGGCAAGAGAGTTACACTTAGTGCAGCAGAATTAGAGTTTTTAATTTATTCTCATGAACTGGAGGTCGCAAAAGACACACAACTTCTTCTTGATACTAACTACTTCATTGATAACGGTTTAATTCAGGTTAGAGAAGATGGTGGATTCGTAACAAACAAAAGTCTAAAAATTGGAATCGATGCTTGGGATGGAAAAACTTTTCCGATATTTAGTACCCAAGATGGGGGAATAAGTTTTGAATTCTATCCCCCAGGAGCTCCGCTAGCGGATAACAGATCACTTTCAGAACTGAAAATTGTTGGAACACCAAATATAATTAGTAACGATAACAATATAACATTTTCAGTTCAATACGAAGACGAGTTATTCATAGTTAACAGAAATATGACTGTGAAAAAAGGAATAGAACATGTAGAGCTAACATATAACATTATAGTAAAAGATTCTCAAACTATACTATACCATGTTTGGCTTCCAATCTATGTTGGTCAAGGAAGCATGACCCTCCCCGAGGATAAGTTTTACTTGAATGTAACCATCCCTGAAAAGGGATTATATTATAATATGACCGCCGAAAAAAATGAATTGTATAGATGGTTTGGATTTTATTACTGGGATCAAGTGTTTGGACAGGTAATCTTTAAAGAAGACACACCAGCTTGGATCGAGTATATTAAATCGGAACCAACGAGAGTAGAGATGAAATTCCTATACAATAATACAAGAAACATAAACATCAAGATGCAGATTGGAGTTTTTAGTGAAGAACTAAAATGGCCAGATGAAGTTAAACTAAAATATCTATATGAATTCTTGAACACCACACAGGATATGAACCCACAGGAACCAATAAAGGAATATCTCAATGAAATGTTCAATGGTACAAACCAGAATAAAACGCAGCCAATAACCGTTTGGGACTATAATGAAATGATAAATGATCAAAATTATAATATTTCCTATGTTATATCCAGGGACAAAAATGAATATTTAAAATTCGCTGAGGATCCTAAATTTCGCCTGATACTGAATAGTGGAAAGGTTGCAGTTTTTCAAGTAATTAAATAAACAATTTCTATTGTTGGCAACTTTTTGTGTTCACGTATACAATAGTATTTACTAGCTCATCTAATTCGTTAACAGTTAAGTGTTTTATTGAACCAATCACAGTTAACCCCACACACTAAATCCTTTGGATTAGCGCAATTTAGTTCCATGGAATAGAACAATCTGTTCTAGTTCCTGAACAGTACAAATGTTACTGCTTCTTTGATAATCTGAGCAATATTTTGGAAACTAACCTTTTTCGTTTAAGATTTATGTTTAGAGTTCCAGTTTCCATACAATCTAGACATATATTAAATTCAGTGACCAAATTGTCATGAAACACAAATTTGCAGGGATAAACAACAACGACCTCGTCGCCACAACAATCACAGAAAAGATGTTTCATGACTTTTTACCTCAAGTATTAAGAGAGCTGAAACTCTTTAAAAACAAAGTTTCCATAACAAAAATACTTAAAAAACAGAATTATTTACGAAAACCGATATATAACAACAAAAAACGAAATCCAAATCGGTCATTAATGTATCAGCGCAAGTAATATTGCTTTACTAGGAATGTTGCTTTTAGATAAATTGTGACATTTAATAACTGATAACCATGTTACACCTCTTAATCTTCATACTGCTGACTTTTCTTTTAATCCTATTTCCCATAGTGTCTAAACCTAAGAACAAAGGCTCAAATTTATTAAGCAGTTTTCAACTACCAAAGAAATCCAGTTTTCTAAACTACCACAACCTATTTTCAAATTTAACGTTTCTGATGAATCTATTTGAATATATGTTTGAAAATAACTTTAGTGTCCACTTTCTTTGGACATCTGGTTTTATCGCTTGGATTTTAGGTTGTTGCCTATGGGTTCTACAAATAGAATTTTTATCTCTGATCCTTATTTTCATATCCATTATTTGTTGCTTAACAACCATTTATGGAATATCTGACCTCAATTTAAGTGAAATTTCAATATTAAGAACGGAAAAACTTGGTTTTGCACCTTACAGTTTGATTGTTTCAATTTCTGTTTTAACATTGATTTCCTCTAATTCTATAGCTATTGGATTAACAACTGTTACTCTTTTGATGCTATTTTGGCATAATTGGAAAATTCTAAAAAAATACAAGAAAAAACAAGCTTCGATATCAATCGAAGATAACACCAAATACAGAGATTATATCAACGAAAGTCTTCCTTAAACACACAATGTTAGCACAAATAGTTCAAGTTCAAATACGTGTATAATTCTTTGATGTTTTTCATTTCAATTATTATAATTAGCTAGTTTCCCCTCTTTTTGTATTAGAACCCATTTGATTAATAAATTTCCACATGGTATAAATTGGTGGCAAACAATATCTTCAATGGGATTCGTATGGATGATTCACAAATTAGAGCGATGGTTTCTTACGTGATAAAATATTTCTACAAAAACTGTCCTGAAAATTTAGACG
>Ga0209536_100007325_pt1 | contig 16744 bp, 18 predicted proteins | sample DeeMarSeWOR28_12_FD_187461 | JGI IMG/M metagenome (GOLD analysis project Ga0209536, IMG submission 187461) | Marine sediment microbial communities from White Oak River estuary, North Carolina - WOR-2-8_12 (SPAdes) (version 2) | ecosystem: Environmental > Aquatic > Marine > Intertidal zone >... | reverse complement strand
AGTACGAGCCGCTGCCGTCGAAAAGGGTGATGGTGGTACCGGCGGCAAGCCTTAAAACAGCAGAAATATGGCGGGCCTCGCTCCCGGTCAGAAAAGCGTGGGGGCCGACAATGTTTTCAGGCTCTACAAAAAAACGGCGCATATCTACCTCTATTTACTTCTTTTTAAATAGGAGCGCGGCCCATTCATCCCGGGCCAGACTTTTCCTGAATTCCAGGCCCTGTTCCGCATATATTTCCCGGAGCGAATTTTCCTGGTCTCCTTGAAGAATTCCGGAAAGAACCAGGAAGCCGTTTGCATGTATGAGATTGGCCACGGGCTTTGCCAGTTGCGCAAGGATATCGTGTGTTATATTGGCAACAACGATCTCAAAACCCGGTTTGAGGTTTTTTACATCCTGGGCTCTGACAGAGACTGTGCCTTCAAGGCGGTTTCTGAGAATGTTCTGCCTGGCCGTTTCTACCGCATCTGGGTCATTATCCAGCGCCAGAACCTCTTCGGCTCCGAAGAGGCCGCAGGCCATGGCCAGAATGCCGGAGCCAGTACCCACATCAAGGACCTTTTTTGGCAGCTTTGCGCCGTCCCGGAAAAGTTCTTCAAGAAGCAGCAGAGCCAGTTGCGTGCTGGCATGGTGTCCGGTCCCAAACGCCAGGCCCGGGTCCATTTCAATGACAGCTTTATTTAGTCCTCCCTCACTTTGCACCACTTCAGCAACTTCCCATGAAGGTTTTATGGTGAGTTGGGGTGTAATGTCAAAAGAGGTGAAAAAACTTTTCCATTTTTCCCCCCAGTCTTCCTCAGCCATGGTCTCAGTGCCAATGACCGGGGCAGGACAATCTGGGAAAATATGCCGGACTTTCGTAAGAAATTGCCTGAGTTCCTTTATTTTATCGGCAGCAGTATTCATGTCGGACTCTTCAGGGTCAACGAGGATATAGGCTGTTATTATTTCACTGGAATACGTATGGTTTTGTTTTGTCAGGCTATCCTCCAATGAAGATATTTCAAGGCCGGTGCCGGTCAACTCAGCAATGTAGGCAGCAACTGCATCAGTCAGGCGCGAATCGACCTGGATACTGATCTTATGCCAGGATTTGGGGGAACGGTGTTTAATTGGGGAGGCAGGCATAATTATGACTCAGCGCAAACTCGATCCGGTTGTATCCGTAAGCCGCGCAGAGATGACCTCCTGAACAGACCAGTTGGGAGCACCGGTGAAAGCTGAGTTTCTTTCCGAGCAGTCATCAACCTCGCAGACCGGGCAATAAGGAGGCTCACAAGGATCAACATGGATCATGATATCACCCTCCTCGCCGAGAGCATCGAGCAATGACCGGGTTATTTCCTGTTCAGCCTCGTGTACCTGGCTCAAGGTCCAGTAATGCGGCAGGGAGATATGAAGATCGACATGGTGGTATCTTCCGGAACGCAGGGCCCTCAGCTTGTGCGGGTAGAGCCAGCCGGGCTTTTTGATTGTATTGAGACCCTGCACTATACGCTCAAGAAGTGCAGGGTCGGCTTCATCCATGAGGTTTTTAAAGGAATTTGTCAAAAGCTTGATGCCGGGGATAAGGATGTTGAGAGCCACCAGGCAGGCAACAAAAGGATCAAGCCAGAGAAAGCCGGTAAGGCGATAGAGCAGCAGGCCGATGATAACACCGGCGCTGGTGTAGAAGTCTGTGAGAAGGTGCCGGCCGTCAGCGCTCAGGGCCTCTGATTTATATTTTCTGCCGGCATGCATCAAGTAAGAGCCTACCACCAGGTTAACTGCTCCGGCTCCACCCAGAATATAAAGACCTGATCCCAGGTTTCTGGGGGGATGCGGTGCGAAAAAAACCGGCACAGCTTCAACAAGGATGACAATAGCGGCGATAATGATAAGGCCGCCTTCAAGTCCGGCTGAAAAAGACTCAATCTTGCCGTGGCCATAGGGATGGTTCTCATCCACGGGCTTGCTGCTGACAGTTATGGATAGCATCAAAAAGGCGGCGGTCACAACATTTATGATCGATTCAATGGCATCGGAAAGCACTGCTTTGGAATCGGTGAGAAAGTAGGCGCCGAATTTAGCCAGGAGCAGGGTAAGGGAGGTGATGAATGCGAGCCGTGCAGCTATGTGCAAGGCATGGTTATTTTTCATGCTAGTTATTATAATAAAATTCTTAAATCATCGGTTGAGGTTTTTTGAATAATGTTTATAGGTTTTGAAGTGTCAGAGAGATCAGCCTCGAAAAGCACGCCGTCGGGAGGCATTGTCCCTTAAACTGTTGATTTTATATCAGACCCGGTTGTTGACTGCGTAATTATGCACAAAATCATCAGAGTTGTGGCTGAATGTTCGATATTGTATGAAACTTGGTGCTGGAATGCAACATCTGTGCACTTTGAGCGCATATTTCCAGGGAAGAATTTTCACAGAAAGCATTAAGGCAACTGCTGCTGGGAAGCTCATGGCAGTGAAATTTGATAGGCGATACCATGGATGAAAAGAACCTGAAAAAGCTCCTTGAGAATGTCCGGAAGGGTTCCATGGATATTGCCGAGGCAATAAAACAAATGAAACACTGGCCATCTGAGGCCATGGATTATGCCTGTCTTGATCATCACCGGGCCCTGAGGACAGGATTTCCTGAAGTAATTTATGGCGCGGATAAAAGCGCAGAGCAGATTGGAGCCATCATGAAAGCCATGCTGGAGAAGCCAAGTGTGGTTCTGGCTACCAGGGTGGAAGCTGAAAAAGCGCAACAGGTGTGTGAGAAAGTTGCCGGCCTGGAATATTTTGAAGCCGCCGGAATGCTGGCAGGCAATACTGACAAATCATTTGAGCATGAGTGCAGGGGCACTGTACTTGTCATCTCAGCAGGAACATCGGATATGACAGTTGCGGAAGAAGCGTATTATACGGCCCGTTTTCTGGGTAATCCCGTGGAAAAACTATATGATGTAGGGGTTGCAGGTATCCATCGCCTGCTGTCAAAAACGGAAGTATTGCATCAGGCTGCAGTTTTGATTGTTGTGGCGGGCATGGAGGGGGCCTTGCCAAGTGTGGTTGCAGGTCTCGTGGACAAGCCGGTTATCGGGGTCCCGACCAGTGTGGGCTATGGTGCATCTTTCGGCGGAATTACGGCCCTCTTGGGCATGCTTAACAGCTGTGCGCCGGGCCTGGCGGTCGTCAACATAGACAATGGTTTCGGCGCCGGCTGCATGGCTGCGACCATAAACAGGCTCTAGTGGACATAAGCTGCAGGCTGATTTCCTTCATGCCCAACCTGTAAAAGCAAATTGACACTTTTGGCATCTAAGGTATAATCGCCTTTTTCTTTTCCGCAGATTATAAGAAAAAAAGTACTGATTTACTGGCGACTTTGGCCAAAATAATGTTTCAGGGCAGAGGTGCTGCCCGGTTGATACCGTTGGCCGCAGCAACTTACCTTGTGGTTGGACAGACAAACAAAATTGTTGTTTCTGTAAAAGCGAAGGAGCTTACTGGATGAACAGGACTCTCAAGTGGAAAATAGCACTCATGATAATCATGCTTGTTATAGCCGGGGTTATTTTGACCCCGTCTCTCTATAAAGGTGCCCCCAAATGGATAAGCACCTATCTGGCGCCTGAAGGTTTAAATCTTGGGCTTGATCTGCAGGGCGGCATGCACCTGGTGCTCAAGGTTGACCTTGAAAAAGCCGTTGAAAACACGCTTGATCTGGCGGCCAGTGATCTCAAGGAAGGGCTGGCAGAGAAAAAGATCACTGCCGTACGGACCAGTTCCGGGGATCCCCACAAGGTGATTTTCACGCTGCCGAACACTGGGGTACTTGAGACTGTCAAGGAACTGGTGGCAGACGATTTTCCCAACCTGGATATCGATATCCAGGCGGAAGAGGGCTCTTTCCCGCGCATCTTTCTGAGCCTTACCGGTGAAGAGGTCAGCTTCATAAAGAAAAATGCGGTGACCCAGTCCCTGGAGATTATCAGGAACAGGATCGACCAGTTTGGGGTCTCCGAGCCTGTCATCATCCGGCAGGGAGCGGATGAGATCGTTGTGCAGCTGCCCGGTGTCAAAGATCCGGAGCGGGCCTTAAGCCTTATCGGCCAGACGGCGCAGTTGGAGTTTAAGCTGCTTGATGAGGAATCAGGGCTTGATCCCTGGCAGCTTGTCAGCCAGGCGCAGAACAGCGGCAAATGGCAGATGGGGGAAAGCAGGAAAAAACTGAATCTTGCCCTGCAGAATCAGCTGCCCCAGGGAACGGAGATCTACTTTGAAAGAGATGTGGATCCGCAGACCGGCACGGAAACCAAAAGGCCGCTCCTGATAAAAAGCCAGGTCATGATGACCGGCGAGATGGTCAAGAACGCCCAGGTCAGGGTAGGAGGCAATTTTAACGAGCCCTACGTCGGCCTTGATCTTACCGGCCGGGGAGGAAGGATATTCGGCCAGGTTACTGAAAAAAACGTTGGCAAAAGATTTGCCATTATCCTGGATGAGGTGGTGCGTTCAGCGCCTGTGATCCGGGAGAAAATCCTGGGTGGTTCAGCCCAGATCAGCGGCAATTTCACCTATGAAGAGGCCACCGACCTCGCCATTGTTCTGAGGGTCGGCGCGCTGCCGGCGCCGGTGGAAATCATCCAGAACCTTACGGTCGGAGCCAGCCTGGGTAAGGACTCCATTGACAAGGGGTTCATGTCCGGACTGTTGGGAGCTGTCCTGGTCATGGTTTTCATGATTTTTTACTATCGCATGTCAGGAGTGATCGCCAATTTCGGTCTGGTGCTCAATATCTTCTTCCTGTTCGCCGGATTGGCTGCCTTAGGGGCAACCCTTACCCTTCCAGGAATTGCCGGTATCATTCTGTCAATTGGTATGGCTGTTGATGCCAACGTCCTCATATTTGAAAGGATGCGGGAGGAGTTTGCCATCGGCAAGTCTGTAAAATCCGGGGTTGAAGGAGGCTTCGATAAAGCATTCTGGACGATCATTGACTCCCAGGTCACCACCCTCATCACTGCCCTGGCCCTGTTCCTTTTTGGCACCGGCCCGATCAAGGGTTTTGCCGTAACCCTGACTTTGGGCATCATCTTCAACCTCATTTCCACCCTTTTCGGAACCAGACTTGTTTACGATGTTCTGCATGCCAAGCGGATTCTTAAGCCGTTTAGCTTTTTCCAGTTCATTACGACTCCGAAGTTTAATTACATGAACCTGAAAAAGATAAGCTTTGCCGTTTCAGGGTTCCTTGTCCTCATCGGGCTCATCGCATTCGTGCAGATCGGGCGCGGCAAGGCCAATCTGGGAGTGGATTTTTCCGGCGGCACCCTGGTGCAGTACAAGGCGGAACAGCCATTCACTCTGCAGGAGGTGCGCAAGCTCCTTGCAGATCAAGGCCTTGAAGGCGTTGATCTGCAGAAGGTCGAAAATGAGTTCCGGCTGATTGTCAGGGTGAAAAAGTCGGAAGAGCAGGTGGAAAATCTTGGCAAGAAGATCAGCATGATTTTTGCAGAAAATATGCCTGAAAAACAATTTGTCATGGAGAGCCAGGAGGCTATAGGTTCGTCAGTGAGTGAGGTACTGCGCAATAAAGCACTGCAGGCCATAGCCATTTCACTCATCGGGGTTATTCTCTATCTTGCCATGCGTTTTGATTTGAGTTTCGGCGTGGCGGCAGCCATTGCCACGTTCCATGATGTCATGGTGGTCCTGGGGGTTTGCTGGCTGCTTAATGTTGAAATAACCCTGCTGATCGTCACAGCATTGCTGACCCTGGCGGGCTACTCCCTCAATGATACTGTGGTGGTGTTTGACAGGATCAGGGAAAATCTCAAGAAATCGGAACAGGGAAGCATCAAGATACAGGAATATGCTGCGATCATCAATCTGAGCATTAACGAAGTATTGAGCCGTACTATTCTTACGGTACTCACGACGGCTCTGGCACTGTTTGCCTTATTCTTCTTTGGCGGTACGGTCATCCATGATTTCTGCTTCGCGCTGCTCGTGGGGCTCCTCGTAGGAACTTACTCCTCGATATTTGTCGCCAGTCCGGTGCTCAGCCTCTGGAAAAAGGGATAGCAAAAAAGAGCAAAGACAACATTTTGCACGATAAAGGAAATCCCATTTTTCAGGCCATGATGTCTGGGCCTGATTCCGGCGTGTTTGTCTATTTTTCTCGATTGAAGGAACTATGCATTTCCCGGACAATATAACGAGGCTTTGCGGCAAGAAGCGCTTTTCATTCGCATGCCATCCAAAGGTTCCCTGTTTTACAGAGTGTTGCCGCGAGCTGGAACTTGCCCTAACGCCTTACGATGTTCTCCTTCTGCGCCAAGAGCTGCAAATGAGTTCATCTCAGTTTTTTGAACGCTACGTTGTCGTTGAGCAGGAGGAAAACGATGTCTTTCCGCGTCTGTATCTTGGCATGGTCGACGACGGCAGGGCCAGCTGCCCATTCATTTCTAGGAGCGGCTGCAAGGTATACAGGAGCCGGCCGGCTGCCTGCAGGGCCTATCCGGTTGGACGGGGCGCCTCGCTTGACGCAAACGGCAACAGGCGCGAAATGTATGTCCTGGTCCGCGAGGAGCATTGCCGGGGATTTTCGGAGCCTCAGTCCCAGAATGTGGCTGAATGGTTCGAAAACCAGGGGTTGATTGCATATAATGCAATTAATGATGAAGTTCTAAGCCTGCTGCAGCACGAAAAACTGAGCCAGGGAGTAAGCCTGAGGCAAGAGGACAGGGATACATTCATCCTGGCATTATACAAAATGGATGAATTTCGCAAAATAGTGTCCTCGCCCGCTTTTTGTGACAAAGATATGCTGAGCGCCGAGGAAAAAGAGTCAGTTCTTGCAGATGACCTGAGTCTACTGCGTTTTGGAATTCGTTGGCTGCAGGAAGTCCTGTTTACAGAAAAGTTATGAGTAGAAACAGTTTTAAAAAAGATGATTATCCGCTGGGAGTTGAACTTACGGAAAAACTCCGCCGCTTGGCAGACCCTTACCATGACGGGATGGGGGGCTGTCACGGTCCGGACCATACTGAGCGCGTCCATAAAACAGCGCAGCATATCGGGCGGCTGATGGGAGCGCGGCTTGATGTGTTGAGTGCCGCGGCCCTGCTGCATGATATAGGCAGAAGGTATGAGACCAGGGAGCAGGGAAAAATCTGCCATGCAGAAAAAGGGGCGGAACTTGCCAGAGAAATTCTGGCAAAGCTTGACTTTGCCCCTCCACTTATAGATGAAATTGCGCATTGCATTGAGGCGCACAGGTATCGGGGGGACAAGATTCCCAGGACGCTTGAGGCAAAAATTCTCTATGATGCCGATAAGCTTGATTCCATTGGTGCAGTGGGAATTGGCCGGGCTTTTCTTTTTGCCGGCCAGACCGGGGCAAAACTCCATAATGATAGCGATGTGGACATTCTTGCCTGCAAGCCCTATTCAAGGGAAGATACAGCCTACCGTGAATTCAAGGTCAAGATGTCAAAGATTAAGGACCGCATGCTGACCCCTGAAGGAAAAAGGCTTGCCGGGGAGCGGCATGATTTCATGGAAGTTTTCTTTGAGCGTCTGGAGAGAGAAACAAAGGGTGCAGAGAGCCTGGCTGAGGAGACGCTGCAAAAAGCCTCTGCAGGAGGATAGTATACAATCAGTAATGCTGACAATCGCAGCGTTGCTATATTAATTGAGAGTGGTAAACTCAATGGAGAAGCTAAATTCTTGCTGATTTCTTATATGTTCATTTTTATCAGCATACAAAACTGCTGATGATTGACAGCTTGCCCAAAAACGAACCAACATTAAATGGCACATGATACAACTAGCCAAATTAAAATATAATCTAAACTTTATCCCCCCATACCGTCAGCGATCTTCGTACGCTGACAAAAAAGGGCAGCCGATCACTTGGTCCCGGGTTTCGGGACTCCCCTGCGCTCCTCAAAATGACCGGGAGTTTGAAAACTCGCACCCCATTATGGGGTGCTCAGACAGGGTCAAACTCCTGTTGCGGTCATTTCTGTGGTGCTCGGCAGCGTGAAACGGCATGTAAAGATATTATGTCTTCTCATTGTTGTGTCTGTTAACCCTTTTGCCTAGTGGGGATTTTTTTAAAAAATTAGCTAGAGATATGACTGCATTAAAACTTGTGATATTTGACTGTGACGGCGTCATGTTTGACTCGAAAGACGCCAACAGGAAATACTATAACCATCTCTTGGAAAAATCAGGGTATCCGGTAATGGACCGGGAGGAAGAGGATTATGTCCACTCCCATAATGTGCTTGATTCTGTTTCCCATATCTTCAGAAAGTATCCCCATGCAATTGACAGGGTCCATGAGTACAGGCAATCACTTGATTACACCCCATTTTTAAAATATATGCTCATCGAGCCGGACCTGAAGGAGTTTTTGCAGTTTCTGAAGCCGCAATTCCATACGGCAATCAGCACCAACCGGAGCACAACCATGCCTGCTGTGATGCAGATGCACGAGCTTGAGCCCTATTTTGATCTGGTCGTCACCTCCCTTGATGTAGAGCGGCCAAAGCCCCATGCCGAGGCATTGCTGAAGATTCTCAAGCACTTTCACCTGTCGGCCGACCAGGCAGTTTATATCGGCGACAGCATGGTTGACCGGGAGCATACAGCAGCAGTCAGCATGCGCCTCATTTCCTTTAAAAATCCGGAGTTGCCGGCCGAGTACCATGTAAGCAGCTTTCTGGAAATTCCCGGTTTGCCGATTTTTCAGGAATAGCACATTTTTCAGCAGGAGGATTGTATGGAGAACCTGGAAATATCACATGATATCCTGAGCGCAGGTTCTGACTTCAGGTCCTGCCGACAGCGTGTGAGAAGATTTTTTGACAGGACCATGCTCGTCCGTTACGACGAAGTCCTGGTCGTGGAAAATGAATCTATTAACGGCGCTGAAAAGAACTTCCTGGCAAGAATCCAGGAAGGGATTAAAGCCAATCAGGGGGTTGTGCGGGAATTGCTGGCAAACTTGCAGGAGGAAGGTTTCATAATGCTTCATGATCTTCAGGGCCTGGAAAAGGGCTACCTGTCAAAAATACTTCATACCGTAGCCCATCTCCAGGATGGATTTATAGGCATAGACACCCGTTTTTACAATCTTGAAGAAGACTCCCATGGAGTTTCACGGGATCTGCAGCAAAAAATTGCCGTGACCCCGGAGAACTACTGGATTTTACAGGTAAAGGGAAGAATTGCCTCAGCGGGTGAGGATCCCTTTGATGCTTTCCGGACCTTTGAAGGGAGAGGGGATCACACCGTATAAGACGCTGATGTCTTCCCGTTAATCATGGTGATGATGGTGGTGATGGTGGTGCTTATGCGCTTTGCCGGGACCGCCGACAGATTCCAATGCCTGCTCAAAAGCCTTGTCTGCCTGGGCAAGCAGCTTAATCGCCTGTTCGATATATTCAGCTGTAGTAGAATGCCCGGCCTCTCTGGCTGCTGCAGCCCATTTTGCATATTCCTTGCCGTGGCTCTCGTTGTGCTGCAGCCAGTGGGTTAAAAGCATCTGCAGCTTTTCAGTATCAGAGTATTGTTTATCAGTCATGATCTAAGACCTTGTTGTCCAGGGTTACCGTGCCAGAGAGGAAGTCAATATTTTTAACCCAGGCAGATTTTACCAGCTTAGGCTCTTCAAAAAAGGTGCTGACCAGAACCCCCTCGTTGGTAACTGCCAAATGGGTCACATTCTCCATTATTTTTTCCTGCTCGCCGTCATGCTCAAGTACAACGTTCATTTGACACATTTTCTTGTCCTTGTTTTTTAGCAAAAAATTATTAAACCATGAAACGGAATTCTCCTTTGCCGAGCAGATCATGCAGGTGCAACACGCCAGCCAGATGACCTTTTGCATCCGTTATCGGCAAAATGGTAATTTCATGTTCCTGCATAATGCTCAGGGCATCTGCGGCAAGGAGTTCCTTTGAAATGGTTTTAGGCCCCGGGGTCATATGATCTACCGCAAGCTGGGTATCCAGGTTAACTTCTTTAGCCACCATGCGCCTGATGTCACCATCGGTAATAATTCCGGCGACACGCTGTTCCGTATCAACTATTAGCACGGCGCCAAGATTTTTGGCATTCAGGATGGAGACCGCCTGACGCAAAGAGGTGTCCTTTTCCACCAGGGGGATGTCTTCACCGGTAAGCATCACTTCCGATACATTAACTTTCAGGCGCTCACCGAGGCTGCCTCCCGGATGATTTCTGCGAAAATCACATTCTTTAAACTGCTTGCGCTCAAGCAGAACAACAGCCAGGGCATCACCCATGGCCAGGGCAGCAGTGGTGCTGGCCGTCGGTGCCAGTCCAAGGGGACATGCTTCCTTGGGAACAGCTACATTTAATACGGCATCAGCCAGTTTTGCCATAGTTGACTCAGGATTGCCAGTCATGGCAATTATTGCCACTGCACGGTTTTTCAGGCTGTTGACCAGCAGGTTCAGTTCAGCGGTTTCACCGCTGTAAGAAATGGCCAGGACCACATCCCTGGAGTCCACAATTCCCAGGTCGCCGTGCATGGCTTCAACCGGATGCAGAAAGAAAGACGCGGTGCCTGTACTGTTCAAGGTGGCGGCAATCTTTTGTCCGATAATTCCTGACTTGCCGATTCCTGCCAGAATAACCCTGCTTGGACATGCCATTATCAGGTCAATGGCCTTGTCGAAATCAGGTCCGACCTGATCCAAAAGGGCCAGGATTCCTTCTGCTTCGATTTTTAAGACTTCTTTAGCATGTTCAATAGACATCTATTTTTCGCTCAAAAAGAAAAAAGTAAAATTGTAAAGCGGCCCTGAGCTGCTCCTCTAATTTCGGAAATTGCCGCATAATGACATGTGAATTAATTACAGCAAGAATAGTAAGACCTATTGCACCTATAATCAACCCAAAAGCCAGGGAATAGTCCTATTGCATTTGATCATGATACGCCCGCGTAATCTTTGCGGCTAGAAGTACCCGTTTATCCGGGGTCTTTGCATGCCTGCAGCAGGGAGTATGGGGACAGAGTGGCACAGTTTGCTGCCCCAGAAAACAGGTGGGTTTGCAGAGCTTCTATTTGCCGATAAAGACTTGTCGGCTGTATTGCTCTGGTATATAAGTACCGGATGGATTTTCTAACCGTACTCCTCATCGCCCTGGCCCTGGCAGTAGACGCCTTTGCCGTGGCTCTGGCCTCAGGGGTAAGACTCTGCCTGGTCAGCGGCCGGCAAACCTTCAGGCTGGCATTCCATTTCGGCCTTTTTCAGGCCATGATGAATATTATTGGTTGGACGGCCGGATTATCTGTCAGGACGCTGCTGGAAAGTATTGACCACTGGCTGGCCTTCGGGCTTCTTGCCCTGGTGGCTGCCAAGATGATAAAAGACTCCTTTGGAGGACGTGAAGAAGAGGCGCAGCGCGTTGATCCGACAAGAGGGTATACGCTGGTCATGCTTTCAGTCGCGACAAGTATAGATTCCCTGGCGGTAGGGTTGAGCTTTTCAGTGCTCAATATCTCCGTCTGGATGCCTGCAGCCATAATCGGCATCGTTGCAACGATTTTGACGGTTATTGGCCTGAAACTCGGCTGCCTGCTCGGCTCCGCATCAAGGATCGGGGCCAGGGCGGAGGTTGCAGGCGGCCTGATATTGCTGGGGATTGGATTCAATATCCTGCACCAGCACGGGGTCTTTTAACTGAAAAAATCAAGAATTATACCGTGAATTTTATTGTCATAGGCTGCCTTGACATGATTGGCCGGGAAATTATAGTGGGTGCCTCCGGCAAGTTTTGCGCTTTCTGCAGACACCAGGGCATCGCCAAGCCCGGGGGTTAACTCCCTGGGAAGATGCCCCGCAGGAATTACTCCGGCAAACAGGTCCGGGAACTTCAGTGTTTTTGGGGCGCCGGCCGGCAGGCTGACAATAACCTGAAACAGGGCGGGGCTTGTGCCGCCAAAGGAAAGCGTGCGCATTTCCCCGGGTAAAGGCTTTTGAATCGAGGCCATAAATTCTGAGTCGGGAGCGAGTTCGGCTATAGCCGGACTCTGGAGAAATGCAGAAAGACGGCCCAGGGCTTTTGTCAAGGTTGCCCGGGATTTACCAGGGATGATTTTTTCCAGCAAAACTCCAGCGGGTTTCAGGTAACGGGAAAATTTAGCCATGCCGGTTCCCGCATGGGGGCTGCAGATAGTTATAAGACCCTCAATATCGGTCGGGTTTTCCTCAAGCAGAAAGCGTCGGGCAATGAGTCCGCCGCGGCTGTGCCCAATGAGATAGATTGATTTGCCGGGCCATTTATTCCGGACTGTATCATGGGCTTTTTTCAGCTCATCGATTGCAACCTGAACCGGCCCAAGAGGCTGGCTCTGGGTCCAGGAGGCCAGGGAAAATCCGGCTTTCCGGAGGCAGTGCCAGAGCCCCTCGATATGAGGGTCGACGGAGCCGAAGGATATGGTATTTTTTGTTTTTTCAACCCCTTCAGCCAGGAAAACCGTGAGCGGAGCCAACCCGCCCAGCACAAAGCATTTTTGTGGATCAACCCAGAAATAATTATTCATGCCGAGACCGTGAATAAGAAAGATAACGGGCATTCCCGGTTTCCCGTTATGGAGCTTTAAAGTATGTTTCACTCTAACCTTCTTTCTCCCAGGGAAGCCTGGGTAAAGCCTTTAAGGCGGAAACGTATTTTCCCCTATCGTAGCGCCGGTTTTCTTTCAGCACGCTGAATACTTCAGAGGCAACCACATACCCGATAAGCTTCAAGGCGTTTTCTTCTGAAAAGCCCTGTTCCTGGAGTCTTATAAGGGTTTCTTTTGTTTCCGGCGGTTCGTTATTCCGTATCTGGTTATTGATAACTTCGAGGATGGCTGCCCGGAGTCTGGTATTTTCAGTTTTTTCCATTGCAGAAGTATGCGACTAAAAAAATCTTATAAACAAGTGAAAAACACTATCTTTTCAAAATATAGACTGCTCAAGAGGGTTAAAGTATGGGGGGACCCTTTACTATCATCTGGGCAATGGTCAATTTCACCCTGGCAGGGGGCGTTCTTCTCTGGCTGAGGAGCCTGATTTCCAGCTCGGCCAGTCTCCGGAGGAATTGTGTGCGGTCCAGCGGCACCACGGAAGCATGATGGGAGATTTGCTCCTGGCAGCGAAAGCAGCCGGGAAAATCCGCTTTTTGACCATCCGGTCTTGTGAAGGTAGCAGGTACGCCGTGCAGCCTGCATATCATCAACCTGTAGGAGTAGAGCGAGCAAAGTCCGTCCGAGTTAAGCGGACACATTATTACGGGCCGCTCCCCTCTTGCCAAGGCTTTTTCACTCGCAAGCAGATATTGTGCAGCCTTTGCAGCAATAGTCTGCAGCTGGCTGTCCGCAAGGGATTTCAGGCCTTGCCAGAGATAGGCCCATTCCGTATAGGTATGGTGCTGAAAATAGCTGTCGCAGCAGTTATCAGGACAGCCCGAGCAGGAAAAGTTCAGGGTCTTTGCGGTTTCATCGTAGGCAGTTTCCATATCATGGTACAGATCTGCCACCTGGCTGCTGAACTCAGGTTTCAGAATAATTTCAGCCGTTTTCATGGAAGTACTGAACCTGGTAGATTGATACATTCAGTTCCCCCTTCTGCCATTCGTCGGGAGAAAGCCCTGCCTTTCTGCAGAGATGGGCCAGGAAGTCTGCAGCACCTGGAAGCTGTTCCCAGACCTGGGGCAGAAATGTGGCACGGGCCATGCCTTTGCTGATAATCACACCATCAGTGTTTGGGCGCAGTTTCTGAAGCAGATCATTGCCGCCGGAATATTCGAGTTCCCTGGGATTTGTCAGGATGCTTATTTCAATTTCCGCCTGTTCGAGTTCAGGCGCAGTAAGTTGCGGGAAACGCGGATCATTGAAGGCAGCATTAACGGCATTGCGCTCAATCCCCTCAAGAATGGTCTCAGAAGGGGTCAGGCACCCCATGCAGCCGCGCAGCTGATTTTTGATCTTCAGGGTAACAAAAGTGCCGCGTTGTTCCTGGAAAGTAGGGTCTGCAAGCTCGTTGTCCGTAATTTTTTCTGAAATCCCGAGTTTTGCGGAAATGGCCGCCCTGGCAAGGCGGAGCAAGGCCCGGCCCTGTTCTTCGGTCAGAGGTCTTGAAGGTTTTTCTATGCTCATTGTTCTATACTGTTTTTAATCTAGCCAGCTTTTCAAAGCATCAGTCATACTTGTAAGTTTAAATAAGAAGGTGCTTATTCGATGTATAATATTTTAAATGTTCATTTTGTCGGCATATGAACCTGCCGACGATTGACAGCTTGCCCAACTTTGATAGCACCTTAATCATAAACTGTGAATACTGCATAAATAGAGTTATAACCCCCAAACTGTCAGCAGTTTTGTATGCTGACAAAAACGAACCAAAAAGGGCAGCCAATCTCTTGGTCCCGCTCGGCAGGACTACCCTGCGCTTCTCGAAACGGCCGGGAGTTTGAAAACTCGCTGCGCTCAGACAGGTTAAACTCCTATTTCGGCCGTTTTTGTCGGCAAATATACTACTGCCGACGATTGACAGTGGTGCTCGGCTACGTGAAATGGCTCAAAAGAATATGCCTCCCGCATGTTTTGCCTGTTGATATCTATAAAAATAATATTTAGTCACCATTCCCATAGTAATTTCTAAGCTACCATTCTACCCCCAGCATGAGGCAGTTTATGCCGCTGCCTATGCCAAGCAGGGCAGCCCGCTGTCCCTTGGTGAAGATACCCTGTTCAATGCCCATTGCCATGGTAACCGGGGCGGAAACAGAGCCGGTATTTCCCATAAATGAAAGGGTTGCAAAATTCTTGTCAGGATCAAGACCCAAGCGCTCAAAGAGAAGGCGGGCATGGGCCTGGCCAACCTGGTGGCAGAAAAACACATCGATCTCATCCTGCGGCCAACACTGGTCTTTCAGAAAATCTTTCCAGGTATCCCGGGCAGTTTCAATGCCGCGTTTCATGAGCTCTTCAGAATCCGTGGCCATCAGGATTGACCCCTGGATGGAGCCGGGGGCACCGGCCTGGCCGCCCTGACAGAGCTCGTTATGCCGGGTATTGGCCCGATAGGCCCCTCCGGTGAATTTTTGCTGCCCCCTGCTGTAATTTTCATGGGTCATGACCAGGGCAACAGCCCCTGAGCCGATGGTAAGGGAGGCAAAAGAATTTTTTATGCTCTTGCGGGTCAGGTTCTCGTCTGCTGTTAAGTTTCTCAAGGTTGATTCCAGCAGTTCCTCTGCAGTTTCTCCGGCCGCCAGCAGGCCGCATTTTACCTGCCCAAGTTCAATCATGTTGGCAAGAAAGATCATGCCGTCCAGGAAACCAAGACAGGCATTAGAAATATCAAAGACTAGACACCGTTCGGGCAACCCCAGTTGATTGTGGACAAAGGAGGCGGTAGCCGGCTCCATCATGTCCCGTGAAACTGAAGTGAATATAAGGCATTCCAGCTCGCTGGCCGGAATGCCTGAAGCTGCTATAGCTTTTTTGCCTGCCAGTACGGCAGCGTCACTTGGCCTGGTCCCCCTGTCCCACAAGCGCCGTTCCTTGATGCCGCTCATGAGTTCCAACCGGCCCTTGGGCAGTTTAAGTTTTTCGTAAACAGGAGCCAGCCTGTCTTCAATGCTGTCAGAGCTTATTACATTGGGCGGCAGTTCATAGCCAAAGCCGTGAAAACGTACATGCCGGTATTTCATTAATCCACGACCTTGGCGATAATATCCGCATCAAAATAATTTATGCCCATGCCGCCGTCGGTAACTATAGTCTGGGCGGTAACTGCAGAGGATCGTTCTGAAAGCAGAAAGGCGACAATATTTGCTACTTCAGGGGTTTGCAGCCCTTTCTTGCGCAATGTCAGCTTCTCAGCATAGAGGTAGCTGTCCACGTAGCCGGGGATACCGGCTGAAGCAGAGGTCTTCAGGAGTCCAGGGCAGACGGCATTGAAGCGGATATTGGAGAAGCTGGAAAAGCTTTTTGCCAGGAAACAAAGTGATGATTCCAAAGCAGCCTTGATGGGTGCCATATATCCGTAGTTCTCCGCTGCCATCCTGGTAGTGGAAATGGATATGGTCACAACCGAACCGTTTTCATGGAGAAGTTCCTTGAAATGTTTGCAGATGGCAATGAGTGAAAAACAGGAAATATCAACGGCTTGGAGAAAATCCTTCTTGTTAGTTTCGTGAAACGGCTTGAAGCCGTCTGAATAGTTGGCAAAGGCAATTGAGTGGACAATGCCGTGAATTTTTCCCTCTATGGATGCGGAAATTTCTTTTCGCACCCGGGCAATGTTTTCTTCATTCTCCACATCGCAGACAAAAACCCTGGAGCCGGGAAAAAGTTTTTCAGCTGTTTCTTTTCTGGCGGGGGTCCGGACCACATGTATGACCTCTGCGCCTGCCTCTTGCAAAACCTTTGCAGTGGCAGCGGCAACAGACTTTCGGTTTGCCAGACCAAAGACAATTATTTTCTTGTCAGCGAGTTGCAGGAAATCCATACGCATCAAAATTACGGGGTTTAATAAAGTTATTTTACCTATGGGAAATGCACTTTAAAAACGGTTCATGCGGATGTCAAAGTTTTTCGGAATTTTCCCGTATTTTTGTCGTCTCGGATGACTCTTCGACGACAGGTATTGCTCCTGTAATCAAACGAGTCTGTGAGGCCCTGTTGAAGACAGAGAATCTTTTGCGGTGTTATTCAATTTTTGTCGTCTCGG
>Ga0209536_100007324_pt1 | contig 16744 bp, 18 predicted proteins | sample DeeMarSeWOR28_12_FD_187461 | JGI IMG/M metagenome (GOLD analysis project Ga0209536, IMG submission 187461) | Marine sediment microbial communities from White Oak River estuary, North Carolina - WOR-2-8_12 (SPAdes) (version 2) | ecosystem: Environmental > Aquatic > Marine > Intertidal zone >... | reverse complement strand
ATCCTGGATCCGACCAAGGTCGTGCGCACCGCGCTGCAGAACGCCGCGTCAATCGCCGGCCTGATGATCACCACCGAAGCCATGGTCGCTGAACTTCCGAAGGAAGAAGCGCCGATGGGCGGCGGTGACATGGGCGGCATGGGCGGCATGGGTGGCATGATGTAGTTCACCACCCGCATTTCGCTTCTTTCGCCTGACGGCGAAAGCCGCGAAACGCTCTACGTGAGTGCTGGAAACCCCACCCGCAAGGTGGGGTTTCCTTTTTGGCTGAGCTCAGAGCTGGCCAAGAAGCCAAATGGCCGCGAGCCCGACGGCCAGGGTGATAGCCAGGCTCAGGAACGTGCCCATCAGCATGTACTCCGCCTGGACGTGATCGCCCGTATCCTTGAACCGATAGGCGGCTTTCAAGGCCAGCACGAAGCCCACCGCCGTATACTCGCCCAGCAACACGAAAGTCAGGATCAGAAAGCGTTCCAGATAGCCGATCATGGCGCCGGCATTCACTAATGTGGGGGATGCCCCGCTTTGTACCTGAGCGATCCAGGGTTTGAGCAGCCTCTTCACCAACCAGGATGCGGGGAACCACACCAGCAAGTAGGCCGGGACGAGAACCAACACGGCGGCGTATTCATTCATGGAACTTCCTGACCAGTCTGTCCATGTCTCCAATATAGCGGTCCAGCAGCTGATATCTCGCCCGCTGCAGAGCCTGGGTAACGGTCGGGCGCTTCTTGCCGAGTCTGTCGGCAATGTCCTGGTGGCTGCCGCCCTCGAGCACATGATAATAGAGGGCTTGGGCTTCGGCGGTGGTCAACTGGTTGAGAATATCGTCGGCAAACGCCGTTGCTGTGCCGGTGGCCAGCCTCAGAACTTCATCATCTGCATGAACCCTCAAGCGGCCCTTTTTCATGCCGTCCAGCGCCCGGCCCGATTGCACATGGGCCTCGCTGCTCTGGCTCTCGGGCGGAAAATCTCCCGGGCCGAAAGCGATGGCGATACGTGCATCCCAGCGCTCCCGCCCGTCAGGACTGGCGCAGATCAAGCCGGCGCGCAGAAGCACGGCAACCCTGAAGGCATTGACCTCCGGCCCGATCGCCAACTGGAAACCGTCGCCCCGGTACAGTTGGATTTGGGCCAGGAACGTTGCCGCTATCATGCCCGCCAGTTCACTCAGCCGTTGCCGAAAGGCGGCCGCCTCCGAAACGCGGGTCGAGTCCACCAGGTCTCCTGTAAGTACGGCGAGCAACGGCATGACTTGATTCTCCCAAATCCCTCAGAATAGTAGCCTAAAACAGCTACTATGTCTATATGTATCCTATTAAAGCTACTTATCTCTGAAGTAGCTTCCAAGGGCTACCGAAGGTGGGCACGCCTGTGCCGCTACATCACCCGACCGCCAGCGTAGGCGAGGCGATGGTTGCGGTTTGCCGGAGGCAAGAAGCGACCATCGACTGCCGTCAAACGCGTCGCCACCAAGCGCCTGTCGATCGATGGCCAGGGGCGAGTGGTCTACCGCTACCAGCAACCGTTCCGGGACGGCTCGACCCATGTGGTGCTGGAGCCGCTGGATTTTATGTTCAGGATGAACGGTATGCCGCGGGCGCAGGGATGCGCACGAGCGGCCGTGGCAAGACTCGCCGCACTCGTGCCACGCCCCAGGCTGAACCTCACCCGCTTTCATGGCGTGTTCGCGCCCAACTTCAAGCAGCGCAAGCACATCGTGCCGCAGCGATCCGGGTGCATCGACGCCGACCACCCACCCGCGCCGATGACTTGGGCTCAGCGCCTCAGGCGGGTGTTTGCGATTGATATTGAAACCTGCCCCGAATGTGGCGGCAAGCTGAGGGTGATCGCCTGCATCGAAGACCCACCGCTGATCACGAAGATTCTGGGTCATGTTCGACAGCGTGAGGCCCTGCTCGGCAATCACACGCGCGCTCCGCCGGACCTATTTGGGCTGTTGGATCTTTCCTGAAGCGATCTGGCTGAGCCCAGGAATCCGTGCGGCCGCTTACTGCGCTACCGAGCTTTCCAGACGTTTTCCCCAGCCCCCTTGGTGGCCAACCGGGGATTCCGCTTCCCGTTCGCCTGCCTGGTACGTGGATTTCGCGCCCACCACGGATCAGCCATACGCGCTGGGATCAGGTAACAGGTGCTTTATTCTTCCAATCCGCCCCAGCCTGCGCTATGCATTCAGCGAGCTGTTGCTGATCGTGGCCGGCATCCTGATTGCGTTGGCCGTTTTGGACTGGCACGAGCAGAACTTGCAGCGCCAATCGGAATTGTCGATGCTGCGGGAGATCCGTTCGGCGCTGGTGGCCGACCTCGATTCGCTGGCAATCAATCTGCAATTCTGGAACGAGTCAGCGGCCCAGCTGGAAGCCCTGACCGAGGTTCTCAAGACGGCCCCGCCGTACGATCCTTCAATGGACCAGCTGTTTGGCGCAGCCTACGGTACGCGACCTATTTTTCTGAACACCGCGGCGTACGAGTCGCTGAAGTCAGCGGGGTTGCAAACGGTCTCGAACCGGGAGTTGCGCCTCGGCATTGCGCGGATTTTTGACGAGCACTACGAATCCGTGAGCTCAGTCGTTGACATCGATTTCCGGGTCGTTACCGAGGTCATGCGACCGTATTTCCTGGCGCACTTCCGCAACCTTGTATTTCTCAAGTCGGCCACGCCGCTGGACTACCAGGCGGTCGTGACGGATACGTATTTCGAAAATATAGTGAGCTATCGCCTGACGGTGGTAACCGGCAACCAGGTCAAGGCCTACACGTGCGCCATTGACGATATGAGCCTTGTGCTTGAATTACTGGATGCGGAACGCGGCGATCTCCAGAGCCTGACGACGAAGGGGATCGCGATCAGCGCTGCGCCGATGCCCACCAGCGGCAGCGTGCCGGACACGAAATACGGGTACACCATCAGTGCCAGTCCGCAAAGCAGCGGGACAAACGATAGCTGCTTCTTGCCGTATATGAAGAACGCCATGCCGGCTGCACTGAACACGATGACCAGGAACAAGTAGGTTGTATCCAATCTTGCCTCAGGCTGGATGCTGGCGGGAACAGCTTTGTCAGGCGCTGGGCGCCGCGAACACCCGTCTTTCCGCGAAGTAAAAGACCTTGCCGAGGCAGCGAAGTTGCAGGGGGTCAGTCGCCGAGCGGCGTAAAGTTGAATTTCTGGCCGCCGATCGACGCCTCGTACATCAGGCCGCCCTTGGCCAGGGTAAACACCGCCATGCCTCGCTTCCAGGCGCCGATGGCCTTGGTGTCTCCCGCGCTGGCGGAGGCGCCCTTGGTCGAGGCGCCGGCGGCTGCCCCGTAAGTCAACGCAACGGCTGTAGCGTCGGCGCCGAATTCAAACTGCCCCTTGGTGAAATCGTTATAGGTATCCGCATTCTGGAACAGGATGATCTGGCTGTAAGCCTGACCACCCAGCTGCCAGCCGATCGTGACCTGCCCCATCGAGACCTTGCCGGTGTGCTTGCCGCCGGCGAATACGCAACCGGTACCCCCGGCAGCGCCAATGCCGATGCCGCCCTTGCCGATGGTGGGAAGCACGGCGTAGCCGTAGGACTCCGCCAACAGCTCGGGCACGTTGCCGAGTTCCCTGAACTTGGCCAGCGTGGCGCGGCATTCTTCCAGCGTGGCGGCAGCGCTTGCGGTGGCGGGACCGGCAAGCAAGACCAGGCAGGCGAGCCGCGCGGCCCAGGAGCCTGGCCGATTGTTCAGGAAGCGATTTCGATGGGTCGAGCTGGTTTGCATGATTCCGTTCTCGATGACGCTTTTCGGGTCCTTCCGAAGTCCGGCGGCGTAGCCGGCTCCAGTTCCAGTCTACGCCCGCGATGCTTGCCATTGCCAGTTCAGCATCAAAAACTGTACGCTGACAGCACCCGGCCGGCGCGTCGGATTGCCCCTGTCAAGGAGTGCGCAGCATGAGCAACAAAGAGCAGAAATCAAACAAGGAAGCGAAGAAGAAACCGGCCATGACGCCGAAGGAAAAGAAGGCCGCGAAAAAAGCCAAAAAAGGATCGAACCGCTAGCATCAGCACTCGGTAATCGCCGTCATTGCGGCGGGGTTTCCGCCGCTCGCTGCCGGCGGGCAGTCGCCGTTACGCGCGAGACCAGCCTGCGCGTGAAAGATTTTCGCCCGACACGCGGTCCTTAACCCGAACGCCGGCAACGCGTATTGCGCTGCTGCTCATTTTTTGATCATCCAGGGAGCGCTCATGAACTTCGACGTCGATTCAACACCGACGGGAAAGTCCGACTATCAGCAACCGCCTGCCGACGTGCCGGGCTTCGGCCAGGGTCGGAAAATCAAGGAAACATCGAGTATTTGCCCTACCTGCCTCGAACCGGTCGCCGCTTCGGTGCACGAGCGCCAGGGCCAGGTCTGGATGGACAAGCAGTGCGGTGTGCACGGGCGTTATTCCGCGTTACTTTCCTCCGACATCCGCCATTATTACCAGCCACTGCCGGCGCGGGCAGAAAAATCCAGCTGTTGTGGCAGCAGTTGTGGTGTCCCGGCGCGTGACGCTGCGGGTGCCGCCGACTCGGCGCCGTGGGCCAATCACAGCTGCACTATCCTGATCGAGATCACCGAGCGCTGTAACCTGAGCTGCCCAACCTGCTTCGCGGGTTCCACGCCGGCCCACTCCGCGATGATGAGCATGGAAGAGTTCGCCCGCCAGGTGGACGGCCTGGTGGCGGGTGGCAAGCAGGGATCCGACATGATCCAGCTCTCGGGGGGCGAGCCGACGGTGCACCCGGATTTTTTCGAGATGATCGATCTGTTGTTCGCCCGTGGCTTCGCAAATGTCTGCATCAACTCCAACGGCATCAAGCTGGCACGGCCCGCGTTCGTGGAGCGCATGGCGAAGTGCATGCGGCGGCATGGCCAGGGCGAGCTTTATGTTTACCTGCAGTTCGACGGTTTCGAAGAGGCCACCTATGCGGCCCTGCGCGGGCGCGAGGACCTGCTGGACAGCAAGCGCCGGGCCCTGGAGAACTGTGAGCGCAGCGGTATCAGCGTGCACCCGGTAATGACCCTGACCCGGGGCGTCAATGACCACGAGGTCGGTGCATTCGTGCGCCTGGCGGTCGACCAACCTGCGCTGAAAAACGTCGTGATTCAGCCCGCCATGTATTCGGGCCGCTACGACAACCCGAGGCGCCAGGACCGGATAACGCTCGCCGACACCGTGCAGCTGATTTGCGAGCAATTCGGCGTATTCTCGGCCGAGGATTTCATGCCGATCCCCTGCTCAGATCCGAATTGCTTCGGGATGGCGGTCGCGCTGCGAACCGCGGATGGATTGCTGCCGGTTTCGCGCTATTTCCCGGCCTACAGCACCTGGGCCGACGGCGCCGCCAGCGACCTGATCGACAGGTTCTCGGACACGATCGACGGTCCGCAGGCCATCAGCGAAGCAATTCGCTGGGTAACCTCGGATGAGCGCGCCAACGACTTGCTGCAGGGGCTCAGCGAGGCTGAGCTGGACCAGCTGCTGGGCGCGCTGATCGCAGCCAGGTCCACGGGTGGCTCGTTGTGGGACCAGACGCTGACCATCAGCATCAAACCCTTCATGGACGCCTGGACCTATGACCAGGACCGAATCGACCAATGTTGCGTGCACATCCTGGATAGCGACGGTAACCCGGTCTCTTTCTGCGAGTTCAATGCCATCAACCGGCCGCGGGCGACAACAGCCGGCGAACAGGCTGGCAGCGGCGCATTACCGCTCAGGATAGCGTCATCATGAAGCGTCTGCTCCCAACTACCTGCCTGGCGATCGTGCTGTTGCTGCTGGCCGGTTGCGCGACGGGCCCGCAGCCCGTTCGCCCCGCCATCGATGCCCCGGCCGAGGAACCCGCTGTGTATACAAACCGCTCCTACCTGGACCTGGTCAGCAAATACATCGTCGAGGAGGGTGAGAAGGTCGATTACGAGGCGTGGAAAAGTTCCCCGGAAGACCTGGCTGCGTTACAGGACCATATCGACCTGATCGCTCGCGTCAGCCCGCAGAGTCACCCTGGGCAGTTCACCAGCCGGTCCGCGGAGCGCAGTTACTGGATCAACGCCTACAACGCACTGGTTCTGCACGCAGTGCTCGAGCTGTGGCCGCTGGACAGCGTGCGGGACGTCAAAGTCTCCCTCAGCTCCCGCGTGGTGCCCGGCAAGGGTTTTTTCTACGACCGCAAGGTCGTCGTGGGGGGTGAGGAAACCAACCTCTACAAGCTCGAAAAGCAAGTGCTGGCGACCCAGAAGGACCCGAGGCTGCATTTTGCGCTGAACTGCGCCAGCGAATCCTGCCCGGTATTGCGACCATGGGAATGGACCGAAGAACAGCTGGACGAGGCAGCGCGCACTTTTGTAAACAAGACAGAGAACGTCAGCGTGGTCGACGAAGAGCTGGTCGTTTCCACGATTTTCAAATGGTACAAGAAGGATTTTCCCGAGGATCTGAGCAGCTACCTTCAGCAGTACGCGGAGCCCGGGCTGATGGAGCACCTGCGGCTGGCGCAGGAAAAAGGTTATCCCACCCGCTATCGCGAATACGATTGGTCGCTGAACGCCGAGAGCGACACGCAGGAAAGTGATGACGACCGCTCCTGAGCCACTGGCCGCGGCGCCAGCCTGCGATCCGACGCCAGACGCCGGCGCTTCCTGTTGCAGCGCGTTCTACGAGCAGGACTGGGTGCGCCACCTGGCCGAGGATATTTTTCATCCCGGCGGAGAGGCGCTCACCCTGCGCACGGTGCAATCGCTGCAGTTGGGGCAGGGCGCTTCGATACTGGACCTCGGCTGCGGGGTCGGCTCCACGGCCCTGTTGTTGAACCGAAGCTGCGTCCTGCGGGTAAGCGCGGTGGATCTCAGCGCGGCCAACGTTGCGGTGGCCCGCGAACGGGCAGCAGCCGAGAGCGCTGACATTCGTTTCCTCCGGGCCGACGTGCATGAACTGCCGTTTCCCGACGGCTCGTTCGACGCCGCGCTGGCGGAGTGCACGCTCAGCCTGTTTGCCAAACCGGCCGTGGCACTGCGCGAAATCGGCCGGGTCCTGAAACCGGACGGCCAACTCGCGGTAAGTGACATGGCGGTAGGTGGCCGCCTGCCCGACGATATCCAGTCCGTCCTCGCACCCTGGACCTGCCTGGCCGACGCGGTGACGGAGCAGCAATATAGGCACAGGTTCGAGTCCGCGGGTTACGCCATCGAGGAGTTTGCGGATGAGAGCCAGGCCCTGCTGGATATGATCGTGCTGCTGAAGCGAAAGCTCCTTTTGCTGAGTGCCGGCAGCCTGCTGGCGGGCCAGAATACCGATGCAATCGAGCCGGAGACCATCCTGCACTGGCTCAACCGGTTCAAATCCGAGGTCGCTTCCGGCACCATCCGCTACCTGCGGTTTCGCCTCAGCCGGGCGTTGTAGGCGGCCGCGCGCCCCTACCCACCCGGAGTCGCGGCGCCACGGTCTGGCCCGAACGGGCCGCGTATCCTACAATACACGCGCTTTTCGCGGCCGGGCTCTGGGAGCGGCCTTCGCATGGCCGCCAGGCCAGGAGTAGCGGATTCCATGATCATGAATAAGTCGGAGCGGATCCATTTTCTGCTCGTCGTTGCCATTTCCGCCCTGTTCTGGTTTTCGTTCCTGGGTTACCGCGATTTGTTCGATCCGGACGAAGGGCGTTATGCCCAGATACCGGCGGCGATGGTGAACTCAGGCGACTGGCTGACGCCGCGGCTCAACGACATCAAGTACTTCGAAAAGCCCGTATTCCAGTACTGGGCCGTTGCAACGGTCTTCACGGTGGCCGGAAAGAGCAACGCAACGGCAAGGATGGTGCCGGCGCTGCTCGGCTTCCTGGGCGCGTTGTTCGCAGGCCTGGTGGCCGCACGACTGTACGGCGGTAGCGCTGCCAGCTACGGTTTCCTGTTTACCAGCAGTGGGCTCATGTGGCTGGGCATGGGGCATATCCTGAACCTGGACATGGCGCTCAGCGCGTTTCTGTTGTTCGGTATGGGTTCCCTGGTTCTGGCCCAGCAGGACCGGACCGATCGGCGCCGGGTGCGTCGCTGGATGTTGGCCGGCTGGGCGGCGCTGTCGCTCGCGGTGTTGACCAAGGGCCTGGTCGGCGTCGTGCTGCCGGCGGCCGCAGTGGTCGTCTACAGCATCTGGCAGCGTGACCTGGCGCTGTGGAAGAATCTCCATCTCGGCAGCGGTTTGCTGCTGTTCCTCGCCCTTACCGCGCCGTGGTTCATCGCCGTCAGCATGGCGAATCCCGAATTCGCCCGGTTCTTTTTCATCCACGAGCACTGGGATCGGTACACCAGCGAAGTGCATAACCGCGAAGGCCCGATCTATTACTTCGTACCGTACGTGTTGATTGGCCTGTTGCCCTGGCTGGTCATCGGTGTCAGGTCCCTGGTGGCGCCGGGTTTCAGGTGGATGCCGCGCCCGGGAGGTTCCTTCGACGCCGAACGCCTGCTGTGGTCGTTCGCGGTAATTACCTTTGTCTTTTTCTCGCTGGGCAGTTCCAAGCTGCCGCCCTACATTCTGCCGATGATGCCGATCATCGCGATCCTGGCGGCGGGCCGTATGGCCAGGAGCCCCGAAGTCGGAGCGGACCGCTGGGTGCTGCCGCTGGTTGCGATCGCCCTGTTTGGCCTCGCCTACGCCAGCAGCCGCTTCGTCGATGAACGTTACACGCTGGAAATTGTGATGGACATTCGCCGTGCGGTCATTGCCTGCGGCGTATTTTTCGTGCTGGCGACCATTGCCGCCTTTGCCCTGCGGCGCAAGCCGCTGCTTGCCTGCACCGCGGTGTCGCTGCTGGTGACATTGGCCTTCCAGTTCGTGCTTTGGGGGCTGCAGCCATTGGCGGAGGTGCGCTCGGGACGCCAATTGGCGGCCGCCATCGAGGCATCGGTTCCGGCCGACGCCCCGGTGTATTCCATACAGACCTTTTCCGAGTCCCTGCCGTTCTACCTCGACCGCACCATCACGGTCGTGCAGTACCGGGGCGAGCTGGAATTCGGCTTGCAGCAGGAACCGCAACGCGTCATTGATGACTGGGGCCAGTTTCTGTCCGCCTGGAACGCGCTGGACGCGGGCGTGGCCATCGTGGACACGCCCCGCCTGGAGGAGTTCTTCCCGGATGCCGACCCCTCGAAGATCGTATACTTGGGCCCCAAACGAGCGGTGGTGGTGAAGTGATGTCACAAACGATCAGCCACGGAATGACCTGGGGTGCTTTTTCCCTGGTCATGACCGGCGTGCTTCTCAATGCAATCGCCCAGCTGGCGCTCAAGGCCAGCGTCAATGACACCGGGGTGATTGGCCTGGACCCGCAGTCGCTGTTCGCCTCGGCCATCAGCCTGGCCGCCAACGCGTGGCTGTGGCTGGGCCTGGCCTGCTACGGTATCAGTGTCGTGGTATGGCTGCTGGCCCTGTCCCGCGTCGATGTCTCGATCGCCTACCCGATGCTGTCCGTGGGTTACGTGGTCAATGCAGTGGCCGCCTGGCATTTATTCGGTGAATCGCTGGGCCAGGGCCGGCTGATCGGCATCGGCATCATCATTGTCGGCGTGTTCGTGCTGGCGCGCTCATGAAAGACCTGCCCTTTACCCGCCCGACGCTGGGTGACGAAGAATTGGCCGTGGTTGCCGAGGTGCTGAAATCGGGCTGGATCACTACCGGGCCGAAGGTCGCGCAGTTGGAACAGGCGCTGGAAACCTATATAGGCGGGGGCGTGAGCGCCAGGCTGTTCAATTCCGCGACCAGCGCCCTGGAGGCCGTATTGCTGGCAGCGGAGATTGGCCCGGGTGACGAGGTCATCGTGCCCGCCATGAGTTTTGTCGCTACCGCCAACGTGGTGCTGCGCACGGGCGCAACCCCGGTTTTCGTGGACGTCGACCTGCACAGCAGGGTCGTTAACGCGCGGGCCCTCGAAGCGGCCCTGACCCCGAAAACCCGCGCCGTGATGCCGGTGCACCTGTGCGGCCTGGCGGCCGATTTGCAGCCGATCTACGACCTGGCGCAAAAACACGGGCTGCTGGTGCTGGAGGACGCGGCCCAGGCGATTGGCACGCGCTACCGTGGTCGTCAGCTGGGTTCGTTCGGCAACCCGGTGGTGTTCAGTTTTCACCCGAACAAGAACATGACGACCATCGAGGGCGGCGCCGTGGCTTGCGGTGAAACGGCGCTGGTCGAGCGACTGCAGAGCATTCGTTTCCATGGTTTCAGCCCCGATGAGCAGGGCGTCATGACGGTCGAGGAGTGGGGCGGCAAGATGAACCTGCCCGACGTGTGCGCTGCCGTGGGGCTGGAACAGTTGCGCAAGCTGGATGGCTTCAACCAGAAGCGCCGCAGCCTGGCCGGCCGCTACTTCGAAAGCTTGCCGCGGCACCCCGCGCTGTTGCTTCCGGTGGACGACGCAGGACACAGCTGGCACATGTTCAGCGTGTGCCTGGACGCCGAGCAGATCGGCATGACCCGGGCGCAGGTCATCGAGGATTTCCGGCAACAGGGTATCATGCTGGGGACCCACTATCCGGCGATTCACCTGTTTCCCCTTTACCGCCGCATGGGCTACGGTCCCGGTGATTTTCCGGCGGCGGAACGTATCGGCGGACAGACGCTGACCCTGCCGCTGTTTCCAACCATGGAGCCGGCCGACGTTGACCGCGTGTGCGCGCACTTTGCAACCCTGCTTCGCCGCGCCGCGGCCTGAGCGGCGGGGATGGTGAGCGACATGCCCGGAGCAGCGGCGGCGAGGGCGGTTGTTTTCGCTTACCACGATGTCGGTGTTCGCTGTCTCGAGGCGCTGCTCGAGCTCGGGGTGGAAATTCCACTCGTGGTCAGTCACCAGGACGACACAGCGGAGCGCATCTGGTTTCAGAGCGTCCGCCAGGTGGCCTTGCGAAACGGCATTCCGGTCATCACGCCGGACGATCCCAACGCGCCCGAAATCGTGGCGCAAGTAGCCACGTGCCGGCCGGATTTCCTGTTTTCGTTCTATTACCGGTCGATGCTTGGGCAAGCGTTGCTGGGCGCCCCGGCGCGCGGCGCGTTCAACGTCCACGGCTCGCTGTTGCCGAAATACCGTGGCCGAGTTCCGGTCAACTGGGCCATCATCCACGGCGAGCGCGAGACCGGCGTCAGCCTGCACCGCATGGTGGCCAAGCCGGACGCCGGCGCCGTCGTGGCCCAGCGAGCGGTGCCCATCCTGCTCAACGACACCGCTGCCGACGTGTTTCGCAAGCTGGTTTGCGCGGCGGAGCAGGTCGTGCTGGAGTCCGTTCCGCGGCTGCTCGACGGCACTGCTAGGGAAATGCCCCAGGATTTGCGCCTGGGTGGCTATTTCGGAGGAAGACGTCCCGAAGACGGCCGTATCGACTGGAGCCGGCCGGCCCGGGAGATCCACAACCTGGTGCGCGCCGTCGCGCCGCCATACCCGGGTGCGTTTTTTGACGTCGGGAACACGCGGATTCAGGTGTTGGGCAGTTATTTCCGGGATCTGCCGTGCGAGGCGGCGCCGCCGTGCCTCTACTGGCAGCAGGGATCGGCATGGGCCGATTGCGTCGATGGCCGGCGTTTGCAGATTACGGAATTGCGCGTGGATGATTCGCTGCTGGACGAGGCAGCTTTTGGCGCGCGCTTCGGCAGGCGCCTGCAGCTCCCGGCTGCGTCCGCGAGCCGGCGATGAGAGGGCGATGCAGGCACCGATGAACCAGGTCGCGCTGAAGGTCGATGTCGATACGTTGGTCGGCACCCTCGAGGGCGTGCCCGCGTTGCTGGAGTTGTTCGAGCGTTACGGCGTGAAAGCCACGTTCCTGTTCAGCGTGGGGCCGGACCACACCGGGCGCGCCATCCGGCGGGTGTTTCGCAGGGGTTTTCTGAGCAAGGTCAGCCGCACGTCGGTGGTCAGTCACTACGGCGTTCGCACCCTGCTCAACGGGGTCCTGCTGCCTGGCCCCCACATCGGCCGCAAGGCCGGCCACGTGATGCGCCAGGCGCGTGATGCGGGCCACGAGGTGGGCATCCATTGCTACGACCACGTTTTGTGGCAGGACCACGTCGCCGGCAAGGACGCTGAGTGGACCCGGACCCAGATGGAGAAAGCGCGGCAGGCCTTTGTCGACGCGTTGCAGCAACCACCCGCGACTCTCGGTGCGGCAGGCTGGCAGCTGAATCCCCGGGTGATCGAGCTGGAGGAGGAGATGGGGTTCCGTTACGCCAGCGACGTCCGCGGACTGGCCCCGTTTTACCCCGATATGGATGGCGTCTCCTCCAACTGCATGCAGATTCCAACCACCCTGCCGACCCTGGACGAAATCATCGGCCGCGACGGGGTCGGGCCGGACAATGCGCACGAACGTGTCATTGCAGCCAGCGAGGTCGAGTTGCCGCATGGGCACGTTTACACCTTGCACGCCGAACTGGAGGGCATGAAACTCATCGATACCATGCGCAGGCTGCTGGATTACTGGGCCGGCAGCGGCCGTCGGCTCATGACCCTGGGAGCGTTGTTCGGGGGGCTGGCGGGCGCGGACGTGCCACGCCGCCGGATCGTGTGGCGCGAGGTCGAGGGAAGGTCCGGCCTGCTGGCGGTCGAGTTCGCCGGCTAAACAAACTAAAATACAGGGCCCAAGCCTTCCTCCGAGGCGTGCAGGCCGCCGCAACCGCTGATCATGAGCATCGAACCACGCCCCACCGAACAAAGCGTCGACCTGTCCGTTGTCATTCCCTTGTACAACGAGGAGCAAGTCCTGCCGATACTTTTCGAGCGGCTCTACCCGGTGCTGGACGCCCTGGAGCGCTCGTACGAGGTCGTCTTTGTCAACGACGGCAGCCGGGACCGGTCGGTCGAGTTGCTGAAAGCGCAGTTGCATGCGCGACCCGACTGTACGCGCATCCTGCTGTTGCGCACCAATACCGGGCAGCACGCGGCCCTGATTGCCGGTTTCCGTTACGCCCGGGGGCGGTTCGTGATCACCCTCGACGCGGATCTGCAGAATCCGCCGGAAGAAATTCCCCTGCTGCTGGCGGAAATGGATCGCGGCTTCGATTACGTGGGCACTGTCCGGCGGTCCCGTCAGGACAGCAAGTGGCGGCACTATGCCTCGCGGCTGATGAACAAACTGCGCGAGCGCATTACCTCTATTCGCATAACCGACCAGGGCTGCATGCTGCGCGGCTACTCGCAGGACATCGCCCGGGCGGTGGCCGAATCCAACGAGACCCAGACTTTCATTCCCGCGCTGGCCTACCTGTACGCGACCAACCCGACCGAAATCGAGGTCAGGCACGAGTCACGGGCGGCCGGCGAATCGAAATACTCGTTCCTGAAGCTGGTGCGTCTCAATTTCGACCTGATGACCAGCTTTTCAGTGATGCCGCTGCGGCTGATTTCGTTTACCGGAATATTCGTGTCCCTGCTTTCGCTGCTGTTCGTGGTTTACCTGGCGATTCGGCGTCTGGTGATCGGGCCTGAGGCCGAAGGCGTGTTCACCCTGTTCGGGATCTCGATTTTCCTGATGGGCATCTTGCTGTTTGCCATGGGGATGCTGGGAGAATACATCGGCCGCATGTACGTGCAGGTCAGGAACCGCCAGCGGTTCCATGTCGCCGCAGTCCTAGAGGGCGATGGATTGAAACATCCGCCGCGGCCCAGCGCCGACCGGGATTGCGATATTCCGTGAGTGCGCCGTCTACCCTGCCTTCACCCTTTTCCAGTCACAGCTACAGGTACGGAACAAAATGAAACTTCTGATTCTCGGCGTGAACGGTTTTATCGGCCATCACCTGTCCAAAAAGATCCTCGAGTCGGCCGATTGGGAAATCCACGGGATGGACATGCGCTCAGATCGCCTTGACGAAGAAGTGGGGCACGAGCGCTTTCACTTTTTCGAGGGTGACCTGACCATCAACCGGGAATGGATCGAGTACCACATCAAGAAGTGTGACGTGATCCTGCCCCTGGTCGCCATCGCCACCCCCGCGACCTACGTGACCGACCCCCTTGCCGTCTTCGAGCTCGATTTCGAGGCCAACCTGAAGGTGGTCCGGGACTGCGTCAAGTACAACAAGCGCGTGGTGTTCCCGTCCACTTCCGAAGTCTACGGCATGTGTGCCGATGCAAATTTTCACCCCTACGAATCCAATCTCGTGCTGGGGCCAATCGCAAAGCCGCGCTGGATTTACTCCTGCGCCAAGCAGTTGCTCGACCGCGTCATCGCTGCCTATGGGCAACAGCAGGGCCTGAGTTACACGCTGTTTCGGCCGTTCAACTGGATCGGCAGCGGGCTGGACAGCCTGCATACCCAGAAGGAGGGCAGTTCGCGGGTGGTCACGCAATTCCTTGGCCACATCGTTCGCGGCGAGGATATCAAGCTGGTTGACGGCGGGCTGCAGCGGCGCAGCTTTACCGACGTGTCCGACGGGGTCGCGGCCCTGATCAGGATCATCGAAAATCCCGGCGGCGTGGCCGACGGCAAGGTCTACAACATCGGTAATCCGGCCAACGACCTGTCGATCAAGGAACTGGCCACGCTGATGCGGGACATGGCGTTGAAAATTCCCGACTATGCCGCGCAGGCGCGGAAAGTGAATATCGTCGAAGTGACCTCGGCCGACTACTACGGCAAGGGGTACCAGGACATCCAGAGCCGGGTGCCGTATGTCGGCAATACCTGCGAGGACCTCGAGTGGGCTCCACGCGTGACGCTCGAATCCGCGCTCGAAAAGATTTTCGAAACCTACCGGACCGAGGTCGGCCAGGCCAGTGCGCTGCTGGACCTCGATTAAAGTGCCGGTGCGAAAAACGAGGGAGAGAAATGTGATCCGAGCAAACGTGCTGCCGGCGCTTTGCGTGGTTCTGAGCCTGGTCGCCGCCACGGCCCACGCCCAACAGCCGCAGATGGGCCCGCTGGTCGTAAACGTGGATGGCGGTTTCGCCAGCCAGGCCGAGGCTGACTTCAAGGACGGGGAGGGGGGCTTTTCGGTCAATCGCTGGTTTCTTAGCGCCGGCCTCGATTACGTCTGGGACCGGCGCAACTCCCTGGGTGTATCCTTTGGCGCCGGCGAGTCCCGTTACGATTTCAGTGGCCTGGGCGCGAGCGGCGGACAAGCACCCTGGGAAACCGTCGAAGATCAGCGACTTTCGGTCATCGGCCGTTTCGGGTTCGGAGAAACCGGATCGGTCATCATCATCCCTTCCTATCGCTATGCCGGCGAGAAAGACTCCGATGCAGGGGACGCGCGAACCTGGGGTTTGCTGGCGGGGGCTGCGTGGCGCATAAGCGAAGACCTGACCATAGGGCCCGGCTTTGGCGTGATGTCAGAGATCGAAGACAGCAGCCGCGTGTTTCCGATTCTGGTCATCAACTGGAATATTACCGAGCGCTTGAACCTGTCGACCGGCCGCGGCTTGTCCGCTTCGCAGGGCCCCGGGTTGACGCTTTCCTACCAGCTGAACCCGCACTGGTCGCTGGGCTTGACCGGGCGCTATGAAGATGTCCGCTTTCGCCTCGATGAGGTCGGGCCCGTGCCCGCCGGCGTGGGTCGGAACCGGTCGCTCCCGCTGGTGTTGTCGGCCTCCTGGAAGCCGATGCCGAAGATCGGCTTGTCCCTGTTTGCCGGAGCCGGCTTCGCCGGTGAGCTGGAATTGCAGGATCCGGATGGCGTGACCCTCGAGAAAAGCGATTACAAGACGGCGCCGCTACTCGGTTTCACGTTCGATGCCAGGTTCTGATTCCGGGCCCGGGCAGCCCATCAGCCGGCCCGCCGAAGCGCGCCGCTGGGCGCTGGTTACGGGTGCTTCGGCTGGCATTGGCGCCGAGTTCTGCCGGCAGTTGGCCGGCCAGGGTTACTCCCTGGTGCTGGTGGCCCGGCGTCGCGAGCGCCTGGAGCAGCTGGCCGCGGCACTGCAGGGCGAACATGCGGTCGAATGCCGCGTATTGGCCCTCGACCTGGCGGATACCGGCGCGTCCCGCGCTATCGAGGCGAGCCTGGCCGAGTCTTCGATTCACGTCGAGTTCCTGGTGAACAACGCCGGTTATGGGGTGCCCGGCCCACTCACCGCTTCCACCTGGGAAACGCACTCGGACTCACTGAACGTCATGCTCAACTCGGTGGTCGAGTTGACCCGGCGGCTGCTGCCGGGCATGCAGCAGCGGCGGCGCGGATTCATCGTCAATGTCGCTTCGCTGGCTGGTTTTATGCCGGGTTCCGCGGGCCACACGCTGTATGGCGCGACCAAGGCATTTCTGATCCGCTTCTCCGAATCGCTGGCGATGGAGAACCTGGCCACCGGCGTGGTGGTGTCTGCGCTTTGCCCGGGCTATACCTACTCCGAGTTTCACGACGTCACGGGCAGTCGTGAAACGGTAAGCAAGATTCCAGGCTGGCTGTGGATGGACGCCGACGAAGTCGTGCGCTACGGCATCGATTCGGTCACCCGCCATTCACCGCGGGTGGTGGCTGTGCCCGGTCGGACCAATCGATTGATCGCCATGTTGTTGACCAAGTTGCCATACCGGTTAGTGCTGGCGATCACCCAGAGGCAGGCGCGGAAGTGGCGTAAGCAAACCTGAGCGGGGCAGGGTCGCCACGCGCAGCGCAGTGACGATGCTCAGCCCGGCGCACGCACTTATCGCGCCTCGGGTTCCTTCGGCCGGTTCGCACCGCCCTCCACTTCGAGCAGGGTCTGCTTGACCGACAGGCCGCCTCTACGGGTT
>Ga0209536_100007323_pt1 | contig 16745 bp, 15 predicted proteins | sample DeeMarSeWOR28_12_FD_187461 | JGI IMG/M metagenome (GOLD analysis project Ga0209536, IMG submission 187461) | Marine sediment microbial communities from White Oak River estuary, North Carolina - WOR-2-8_12 (SPAdes) (version 2) | ecosystem: Environmental > Aquatic > Marine > Intertidal zone >... | reverse complement strand
GGCAGGGTTAGAAATTTAAGATTGTAGTTTTCAGATTTTAGATTTAGAGGCCCAGAGGCCAGGACTCAGGAAAACTCCGAAGCATCAATCTTAAATCTACAATCTTAAATCCCTTTTTGTGCGCTGATTAGAATGGGCTTTTTGCTGCAGGTGGTCGAAGACGCTAAAGGAGACAAACTCTCGATCCTTTTCCGAGATTATGATGAAGCGAACCGCTGCCCCCTGTCGCGTGCTGTCTTTGTTGTCGCAGGGGATGTTTGTTCTGACCACCTCGGCGGTAATCTCCAGAGCCGCTCTTACGGGGGGTCTAATTGTCAGTGTGACGATTTCCATTAATGTCAGCTGTTCCGCAAAGCAGAGTAATGCTCCACTGGCACTGATATTTACCGTTCTGCTCTCAAAGCTGTCGCGATCTGTTTTTATGACAACAGGCCATGCTATTTCCGCTCGCATTTCCATACGTTTCTTCTGCTCTTGCCTGTCGTGGTAATCGTCCTTGGCAAGCAGGAGCAGAAGGAGGGCAATAAATCCTCCTATTAAAATCCATCCTAAAGCCATCTTTCCTTGCAGTAGATCCCGGATATCACAGGAGCAGAACAGGGTGAAGGTGAAAGCGCATCGCTATTTGGAACGCAGCAGGTGACCCATGAAATATCCGGGCTAGATCCACGGTCTGTGCTGCACACGTCACTGCACAATCTATACCAATAGATGCTGCCTTCTAGACATCAAGACTGATCCGTGAAAAATGCTGAGAAGGTCTGAGGCGGGGAAAGTAATGGGGATGGCAATCGCACAGGACTTTATGCGCTTCTTGGACGCGATGTATAATCATTTTATTAAGAAATTGCCGGTCACTGCCGGAAAGCTGGGTGAACTTGACCCCCATTCCACGGGGCGTAACAGAGTGATCAGGCCCATGCACATGTACCCAGATTACTTTAGAATCAACCGCAAGACGACGATCTGAGTTGGGAAATTTGATAACCATACTGAAAAGTTCTTCAAGCTTCAAGGGGTCTAGACAGCGGACAAACGCTCCTTCGAGGCTGATATCAAGGGTTTCCGTGTTCATCACACCCTGAGCAATCTCTAGGGTTGCAGACCATTTAGCTTTGGCTCAGGGGCGCTTCCGTCTTTCCTGGCGCGTAACCATATCTCGGATTCTCATCTTGCCTGCAAGAAAACCCCGGCCCATTCCCAACGACAAGGTGGAAGTATTGCAGGCAGATGAGTCACACACCCTGTTTATGGTCACTCCAAAGTTTCCTGTCTCGGCTTACCAGCCGATCCCGTAGAGGATTTGTCCATGAGTGTTTGACTGAGTTCCAGGTTACGTTGCGCCTCCTGAAAGTTCGGATCGATCCTGAGGGCCTCGGTAAAACGAGCAACAGCATCCTCGAGCCTCCCCTGCTCAGCCAGCGCAACCCCGAGGTTGTTGTGGGATTGCGCATCATGGGGACTGATTCGCAAGGCTTCCTCATAATGTTGAATGGCCTCTTGGTGTTTCCCCTGGCGGTCGAAAGCAACTGCCAGGTTGCGGTGTGCCTCTGCGTGGTCGGGGTTGATTTGCAGCGCCTTATTGTAATGGGAAATGGCCCCAGTCAGGTTTCTTTGCTGTGCCAGTGCATTCCCAAGATTGTTATGTGCCTCGGCAAATTTGGGGTTGATTTGCAGCGCCTTATTGTAATGGAAAATGGCTCCAGTCAGGTTTCTTTGCTGTGCCAGTGCATTCCCGAGGGTGTAGTGGGCCACATAGTTGTTGCGAGTTACATCGAGGGCGTGTTTGAAAAGTTTAACACTGTTTTTCCAGTGGGCCACTTGCAGCCAGCTACCTGCCATCAAAGCTAGCACCATCACAGCTGCCGTTACCGAGGCCACCCACCGACTCGAGCGCCATCTTTTCACTAGATCAGCAAAACCCCAGACCACAACAATGAACAGCCCTATGAGTGGCACATAGGTGTAGCGATCGGCCATGGCCTGCTCTCCAACCTGGACAAGGCCAATCACCGGCACAAGAGAGCCCAGATACCACAGCCATCCCACAAGTACATATCGACAGCGGTGTGCAACCCACAAAGCCACAGTGGATACAATCAGTAAGAACAATCCAGCTGCCACAGGTTTCCAGATTTGTAGATCGCTACCCGGATGTGGGTAGAATACCGCCAAATCCTGAGGCCAAATCATTTTTCCCATGTAAGCTACAAATGATACGAGACCATTTGCTATTCGTAACTTGAATGGGACTATCTCCAGGGTAGAGATGGCTCCTGCTTCTTGCTGAGCCATAACAGTGATAACACATGAGAACAATGAGATCACAAACAAAGGCGTTTTTTCCATGACTGCTTTGAGTATCGGCGACTTGCCATCGCCGAAGCTCCGGAATCCAAGCGGTTGGTTTACAACAGAACCCGTCATTGCCTGGGGTTGAAAGCGGTTCAAAGGCCAGTAGTCCAGCAAGAGCAGAACAAAGGGAAGAGTTACCAGCATGGGCTTAGCCATAAGACCAAGGGAAAAGGTGACAAGGACCAGGAAATATCTCTTGCCCCCTGGACGGTTGACATAATGGAGGTAAGCTACCATCGTCAACAGCCAGAAAAAAGTACTGAGCACATCTTTGCGTTCTGCCGCCCAGGCAACAGACTCAACGTGGAGGGGATGGAGCGCAAACAAGGCGGCCACTAGACCGCTCCGCCAGGTGGCCCCAGTCATCCACCTCAGAACCACAAACAGCAAGACCGCGTTTGCCATGTGAAGCAGCACGTTGGTCAGGTGGTGTCCACCGGGATTCAGCCCATAGAGCTCGCAGTCCAACATATGTGAAATCCAGGTGAGAGGGTGCCAATTGCCCGTGCGGCTGGTAGTGAAAGCCCAGATCATCCCTTTGCTCGTTAAACCCTCCTGCACGTGAGCATTGTCGGTTATGTAGACATTGTCATCATAGTTGATGAACTCGTGATCTCCCACCTGCCAATATACTAAGAGCAAAGCAGTAATCAGAATCAGGCAAATGCAAACTTCACTCCTCATGATCTCAATTCCTTAATTCATGAAGTATCCGGGCTAGAGCATACATGCTAAACGGCGAAGAGGTAAACTGCTTTTTACCTGTCGACTATACGTAAGTATTCATAACGTATGCATTTTTGGATACGATCTGTTGCCTCCTTTGGGCAGCGTTCCAATTCCCACTTTATGTCCACATCCATCCAACAACTTAATATTGCAGAGAAAATACTATTCTAGGTGAATATGGCATGCTTTTTCCATTTGGTTTTAACCCGGCTTATTGTTCTTTTTCAAATAGTAGATAGAGGAGGATATGTTATGAGACGTTTGACCGTTATGCTTTTTCAACTTTTTCTCGGCATTTTTGCCGTCTACGCAGTGCTGTGTGGCGTTCCCAACAAGCATTTGTTTGTGCCGCTGCTCTGTTTAGTGGCCATGTTCTTCCTGGGACGGCACCCAAAAGCTTCCTCAGAAAAAAGCCTTGAGAAGATTCTGGCAGATACGTAAAGTGCATTTGCAGGCTCTGCCCTAAACCCCCGCTGATCCTTAGCGACGTGTTCAGTGGGGTTTTTTTTCTTGCCACTTCTTTCCTTGTCTTTATAATCTTAAAACAGCACAGGGTCTCTCGGGCTGATGAACTTAACCTTAAGATTGCAGACCTACTTCGAAAACGCGCTAGAGTGGGCCAGATGTGGCTGCGCACATTGTGCCATTTCAGGGTAACTCTCATGCATATGAGAAAAGTCTTGCTTCTTGTAGTCCTGACAGTATTTGCCGTCATAAGTTGTGGGACTATCCACAAAGAAAACATCACTTCAAACCCACCGGGCGCAGGTATTTACTGGGGGTATAACCGCACCAATTTTGTGGATACTGAATGTGTAACCCCTTTTCAAAGATCACTCTATGGTAAGGCATGGGAACCCCGCTGTTATCAAGTAAGAAAAGAAGGCTATTTCGACTCGGAGGTCATATGCAAACCAAGCGAGATGGGTGACCGTCACATCCATTTTGACCTGCGGGCTCTACGTGGGGAGAAGGTTGAAAAGGCCCAACCCGCAAAGACTTCAGAAACAGATAGAGAAATGGCCGCAGAGATAATACAGAAACATAGTCACATTTCCGATGACAGCCATATTCTCCTCAGCAAGGCAACCAAGGAGGAACTGCCGAGCTACAATGGACCAGGAGCCAAGTACATTGAAAAGTATCTAAAAGACCATGGTCATAGTTGTTATGTAGAAATTGTTCGATCGCTCAAGAGTCCAGGCAAATTCGCTATCTTGATAAACAGATATTTTTCAGAGGGTGGATTTGATAGAAATCAATTTACTGAAGTCGCAATAATAGCTGCGGCTATTTTATCGGAAAGTGTAACCTGGGATTGTTCAGACCTATTCCTCGATTATGCGGCCTACTTCGAGATCGATAGCAGACATATTGGCTGGGCAACTATATCCGTTGCTGACTCCGTGGAAGCAAAAAGATTTCTCATATCTAAAAATGACGTCAAAAAGTTCACAACTTACTGGAAATCGAGAATACGATATATTTCGGATACAGATCCGAAACCAATTCTGTAATCAGTAACCTTATTGTTGAGTCCCGCCTGTAAATCACACATTATTCTACCCATCGGGAAGATTTTGGATATGGGATTTAGGATTTCGACATTAAAATCTGCAATCCGCAATCTGAAAACAAAGGTGGTGCCCCCGGCAGGACTCGAACCTGCGACGCCCGGATTAGGAATCCGGTGCTCTATCCGCCTGAGCTACGGGGGCATGCAGATTTACGGTAAGGATTTTTCGAACTGTGCCCGTGACTGTGCCCGTAACGCTTTCAAGATATTTCGCTTGCCTCTGAGCTGCCAATCTCAGGTCTGCATCATCCACAATTTTATAGCGGTCAAACACCGACCCAGTCTTGTGACCTGATATCATGATGGCGACACGCTCCGGGATCCCGGCACGAACCATGTTTCTGACAGCAGTTCTTCTAAAATCATGGAATGTCTTACCACCGATCCCTGCTTTTTTGCAAGCAGATCTCCACGCTTTGTCAAACCTCTTCACCCTGTCGGTGCCAAACTCGCTCTGAAAAACATAGGGAAGTACGGTCTTGAGTTTTTTGCGCTGACTCCACTGTTTTCGAAAAACTTCTCTCAGTTGGCCATCCAGATAAACCGTCCGGCCCTCTTTGTTTTTTGTCTCTCCCGGCTCCAGTCCCAAAATACCCTGCTTGAAGTCCACCCAAGCCCATGTCAGGGCGCAGATCTCGGAGAGTCGCTAGCCGATCTTGTAAGCAAAAGTTTTAGGTGCTTTCAGGTGCTCCGCTAGCTCATCGCGTATACCTAAAATTCGTCATGCTCAAATAATCCCTTCCGGACATTGTTCTCATCCAGCATGGGGATATGTGGCACCTTGTCAACCTTTGGGGGGAGTCTGCTGTGCCTCCAGATTAAACATCCGCTTGAGTGCTGATAGATCCCGGTTGATCGTGGCATTCGCTGCACCTGCACTTAACCTCTCTGCAATATAGGTCTTGATCCTGTCCGTGGTGATCTCTGTCGTCCTCACGCCGCCAAATTAAGGCCTCAGGTGTTTTTCGACATATCATTCGGCATTGTCAAATCGCTTACCGTTGACCTTGTAGTCGGTGAGATAGTCCTTGGTCAACTCATCAAACCTTATCCTGTCACAATAGATACCAGGGAGCTTCCCTGCGGAGATTTCACCTTCCCGTTTCTTCAGCAATTCTTGGCATCGGCGTCTTTGGAACTTCCTGTGGACTCCCTGATGGGCTTGCCTTTCCTATCATACTTTATTCACAAGATTTCCCCTTCTCTGATGTTACCGTGCTTGCCCTTCCATTTTCTCCTGTAAATACTCCCCATTTATTTCACCTCCTCCCCTTCTTCTCTAGTCGCTTAGCCTCTTTGGTTAAGATGTTTACGATTAACTGGTTTAGACTAATTTCCTGCCTTGCAGCTTCAATTCTAAGAACCTTGTAATACACTCCTGGAATGCCTCTGATATTGGTCACTCGCAGGTCTTGGTCCTCTTTCTTCTTCGCCACGCTATCACCCCCTTTTTTGGTAGTAGTGATAGTAAGACTATCAAAGAAGAGTCAACCCCTAATAAAAAAAATAGGGACTCTCTTTTCCACATTCCTTGTGCTAAGGTACTTTTCAGACAGGGAGCCTTCCCTGTTCAGTGTCACTGGTCCAGCGGGGAGTGCGCAGCCTAGCTGGACCGACCCTTTTTTTACCTACCCCCATCGGCAGAGGGTCGATGGGGGTAACTTTTCCCACCCCTCTCATACTGCCCGCTCACACTTTCAGTCAAAATCTATGGCATATTTCCTGCACCCTTGCCCCCAAAGACGAATCAGTCTGGGAGAAACATAAGATGCTCAAAAAATCTGGTACCAAATATCCAAAAGCCTCAGTTAAATGGTACGTTTCAGCGCAAGCTGGCGGTAAGGAGATTGACGGAGTAACAAAGGAAATTAGTACACGCCAAGCATATATTTGTTGCTCTAACCCATTACGCCTTAAAGAGGTTTTTGATTTGGTCATTACTTCTCCTGAGCGTGACATACCGATTAAAGCTGAAGTCGTTTTGTCGAATAAATACGGATATGATGACCAAATTACGCCGCGCGGGATGGGTGTTTGCTTTGTAGAAATCTCGGAAGAAGACCGAAGACTCATTGCCGAAGTAGTAAACGAGCATGACGTAGGGAAGATTGCGACTGATTATCTGGATACCTTGGAGACAGAAAATAATTGAATATATGTAGCTAGTACCACGATGGTTTTTGACCTTCACACACTTACAGCTATATAGGATTTAGGCATCAGTTTTGGATGCCTTCACCGTTCCGTTTGGGATGCCTAATACTGGTTAACCGGTGTTGTTATAGAGAGACTTATATGGAGATAGATCGCCTCGACCATCTTGTACTGACTGTGAGAGATATTAACGCTACATGTGAGTTTTACACAAAGGTTCTTGGCATGCGCAAAGTGACTTTCGCAGGGGGTAGAAAGGCGCTCACTTTCGGCAGTCAGAAAATCAACCTACATGAATATGGCAACGAGTTCGAACCTAAATCACAGTCTCCTACCCCAGGCTCTGCCGATCTATGTTTTATAACTCAAGCCCCCTTGGCGGAGGTTGTCGAACACATTCGTTCTTGTGGTGTCGAGATTTTAGAAGACCCAGCAGATAGAATAGGGGCTTTGGGGCCAATCATGTCGATCTATTTCCGTGATCCCGATGGGAACCTCATCGAGGTTTCTAACTATGGTGGTGCCAGCTAGCCAGACACGGAAGCTGACAGGTTTACAGCTTAGCTGTTCCGCCTGCAGCTTGGCTCAGCCGTTAGATTGCGGGAGAAAAGGATAAAAAAGAGGCGAAAGAAATCTTAAAAAAACTGGAAGCTTACAGAAAGCGTTCGTGCGACGACTTGCTGTATCTTCTAGATACCAAGGATACTGAGGAGATAAAGGCATCTTCTGGGGTGGTATACCAGCTCGAATTCCAAGCAATGCGGGACGATAAGAAAGGCGGCAATTTGAGAATCATGGGGGCCATTGATGATGGTGGGTTCCGTGCTTTTGTTCCATTGACAGCCGATTTTATCCTAGCCCCAGAATGCTCGTTTGTGGGCGAATAGCTATTGCAATCTAACTCGCTGCAGTCGGACCCTGAGCCTGTCGATGGGCCGCTGATCTCGGCAGCTAGCTGAGATTTTGGATTTTACTGGTCTAAGGAGGAGCTATGAAAATACTTCGACATGTTGGCACCCTGGCCTTTTTGCTCGGGCTCTTCACTGCAGTGTTTGTCGGGATGCCCTGGTACATGATCGTTTCCGAGGACCCGATCGTGCCCTGGTGGCTCAGGACAGCTGTCTTTTGCCTTTTGGGGGGTATTCTTGTGGTGCTTCTAACATTGGCCCGCGAACAAACAAGAGACAGGACTTTAAGAACGACGGCACTGCCTGCGGAGTCAGATCGCGAAGTTCTGCTGATGAGCTCCGCAGCACTACCGGGCCGAGAGATCGCTGAGATTCTCGGTCTCGTCCAGGGCCATACGGTATTTGCCATCTGGCTTGGCAAAGATCTATCCGCAATAGTCAGACTGATTCTTGGGGGTGAATTGACGGAATATACAGAGATGATGGGAAAGGCTCGGACAGCAGCCACTGATAGAATGATCGCCCAGGCTGCAGAGATGGAGGCGGATGCAATAATCAATGTTCGCTATATGACTACAAGTGTTGTGGGGACTGCGGCTGAACTCTTAGTTTATGGCACAGCTGTCAAGCTTCACAATTAGATCGCCTTGTGGGAGGATGTTGATATTGTGTAAGACTGCAAGCTCTCGCTATGCAAGAACATCAGCTAACCAACGGCTCAAGCAGAAGTGATAAACCGTGCCGCTCAATGTCACTCACATCGTTATGATCTGAAGCTCGCACTGTTCTGCTTGAAGTTTACATACTCTAGATCATACTTTGCTCTTTAAGACAAGTCTCCCACATGCAGTAGTACGCTTCCTGGAGGCGATAAAGTACTACACACTTTGCCCTTAAGGAACCTGAAGCCGCATTTGTGCTAAATTCACTGGGAGGAAAAGTGTGAATTAAGATCTGCATTCTCCCTTGCTCATTCTGAATCTTTCCAATCAGGGCAAAATGGTGGTTCTTCGTATTGACTAAATCTGAATCGCTACTTTATTCTGAGAATATGTGAGAATATAGTTAGGATCAGGGTAAGCTACTCTATTATGATTCGGTTCCCCTGCGGTCTTGATGATTGGTAGTTCCTTTCTGAATCAACACTTACAAACGGGGACCCTTCCTTGGAACGGTGTGCCGCATCGGCTAGCCCGAAGCGCCTAAAGGACCAACAGGGACCTCATCTAGTCACGAAGGGTTCAAGACAGTCTGCCAACACCACCTTCGCAGGGGGTTTTTTGTCGGAGTTTCGGCTCCACTTTTTCATTGTGGTTTCCACGATTCTCATGATAGAGTGCCGTCTTGACAGGAATCCTTTCCTGTCGGTGCCCCTGGCTCAGCGGGGAGTGCGCCCTTTGCTGGGCCGAATTTTGCCCCCACTGGTCTTGGTTGCTGGACTGACCGGTGGGGGTTCCCTTTTTCTTGGCATTGGGCTTGCATGAATTAATCCGTGACGTGAGCATAGGGCTCACTCATTGACCCTTTTTCTGGCTCGCCCCCATCGGCATAAGGTCGGTGGGGGTACTTTTTTCCAACCCTCCTTGCTGCCCTCCTATCGGAGTAGAATTGTGATTTTACCTATTGACAGAGTTAAGCAACATCTCCTATTCTACGGACTATGAAGAACGGGCTGTTTAGCCCTAAGTCCCCATAGGCTTGCGACCAACCATAACGGTTGTCAGTGTCGGTCAGTGGGGATTTCATTGGCCCCTCGATTCTGGAGAGACAGAGTGTCGAGGGGCCTTCTATTTCCATCCCCCTTGTGGTAAGGTGCTCTTCGGGTAGGGCAAAAATTTAAACTGCCTTTTAGTCCGTTAAAGACTATCAGATAATCTCGGAGAGCAAGCTGGACATCGACTCGCGAATAGCAAAACTTAGATTAGACTGAGCTGAGTACCAGTTAATTGGACGATTGTTTATTTTCTGGTGAGTGAAGTCGGTTTCTTGAAGGATCAGCACATTTTATCGATATGCATAATCTAGTTCTTTTGAAATTGAATTGATTTTCGATGGAACCGTGAATGTAATAGACTAACTCAAAGAACAAGAAAAGTAATACCTATCTACGCCACGCCATTAAAAACAGGAAAAGTGAATTATTTCCGTTGACCAAACCTTTCAGGCTCTAAGGTTCGCTCGTCTTTTCCAAGAACTCCTCGGGGTTTTTCATGATGTCGTTCACCTGCCGCGATGGCAGCAAGAAGGGATAGTCGTTATCGGAGGAGGTGGTGGGATAGTTATTGGAGCTTTCATCAATTTTCGCATATACGGATAGGGAGTATTCTTGCACACCCTTGAGCTCAATCGTGTAAATAGGGTCCGAAAGCTCCTCTTTCTTGCGGTCATCAAGGTATTTTTCGCAGCGGAGGTTAGAAAGAGTAGTGAGCATGCGGTTCAGTTGAGACTCATCGGCCCTTTTGCCGTCAGTACTCCGCCAAGTTGCTTTCTCTGTGGGGGCTTGAGAGCTCTGGGATTTCTCCTCTTCACTGCTGGTTATTTCATCGGGGACCTGTTTTCTGGTAAATACAATCGATTGCTCTCCTTTGCTGAGACGAATCTCTTGAATCTCCTCCGCATCAAAGGCTAAGACTGTCTTGTCGCGAAGGTTATCTACACTCACGGCGAACTTGCTTCGAAAATTTCCCCTGGCCTGGTAGACACGGTGGTCCTCGCTTAGCTTCACGAAAGTGTGCTGGAAGGTTGTGGCCGCTTTTCCTATCTCGAACTCCCGCCTGAGGGTATCTCCCGACCAGGCCTCAACAATGAGCTTGTTGCCCTCGTCCAGGTTGTAACGCTTATAGTTCTTAGATTCGGACACCAGGGCGGTCAGGCTGAGTTTCTCGATAACATCCAGCATACTCTCGACCTGGTTAGCATCGGCTGGGTATCCCTGGGGCACAATGTGCCAACTGTTGTCTTTTCTGTTCAGGACAATGGTTTTGTCCTGGTTAGAGATCTCAACTTTGCTGATTTCTTTTTTCATCACTTTGGGGAATTCAGGTAGCCGATAATGGGACTTATCTCGCTTGTGCAAAATAAGGTATAAGGACAACACCAGGATTAGAGCAACAAGTATAAGATGTTCCTTTTTAACATTCATTGTTTGCAACCCTATCTTTGAAACATCATTTGGATGTGTTTTTTTCGGGTATGCCGGCGGAACCAGACGAGAAGTCCGATAAGGTTCACTAGTATGGGAAGGGCTACGATGTTGAAGGATTTGATAAAGGTTTTGGTTCCGGCCCCCGTATCGTCCAGCGGATTGAAGCGCTGCTCTTTGCTTCGCATGACTGCAATGTCTTGGCGGTTGTTCAAGAAATCAATAACGTTCAAAATGAAGCTGGTGTTGGGATTGCTTCCTCGGGCGTCTAGGATATTGTCTTTCAGCATTTCCGCAGATGCTATGAGAAAGATTCTGCCATTCCTGCCTTTGGTCAGGAATTCCCCTTCAGGCTCGATTTTTGAAAGGTCCACCTCAGATTTCTCTTTCTCACTGCTCGTCTGGCTCGTCTTGGTCAAATCCTTCTCCGACTCTTCTCTCTCGGGCACAGGTTTTCCATCAAAGTAACTGGGAAATTCACCTTCCAGAATGTAGGCCAAGTCCAGACTTTGCTGCTCATCCTCAGATTGTGGCGGCTGGATAAACATGGGGTTGAGGTTGATGGGTTCTCCCATTTCCCATGATTTCTCCGATGAGGTAAATAGTTTGTGGGCTTTGAGACCGTTTTCAGCTACGCGTTCAGAATCCAATGCCAAAGGCGAAATTTTTATGGCTACGAGACCTTTAATATTGGTCATAAAATCCAGTTCTTTGTTTATGGACTGGTTTTTGATTATCGGGGCAAAATAGACAGCCTGCTCACCCCCTCCGAACCGTGTCGGCACTCTCTGTCTGTAGGAATTCTCGTCCATTGCGTAGGATTTCTTGATGCGGATACCATAGTGCTCCAGAAGTTTTTCAAGCCCGGTATTGAGGGGCACGTACCGTGGTCGTTGATTAAAGCTCCTAGTCGGTTGGCCGGGAGGCATAATTTCATTGAAGGCATCAAGAAATAAGGCCAGGTTTCTCCCTCGCATCAAGAACTGGTCTATCTGGAAGAGCTCATAGTCGGTAAATTTTTCCGTTGGCCGGACAATCACCAGGCAATCGACGCTTTCAGGAATGTTGCCATCTTTAAGGTTGACACGCTTAATGGTGTAGTTTTGTGAGATCAGGCTCTGGAAGTTGGAGAGAGAGTCCTGCCGCCTTGTGGGGTCGTCAGGTGAACCGCCTGAAAGCTGGAGAGTGCCGTGATCCACAAGGTAGCCGAGGTCTTCGTTGATGTCGATGAGGGATTCCAAATTCTCGCTGATGATCTCTTCCATCTTCTCCAAATCTACCAGAGTGTATCGGGTCCCGATGAGCGGGACCCGCAGAACCTGTAACAATGGAATCGTCACCGCTTTGTCCCCATATTCCATAACGAGACCGATGGTGCCTTTGCCTGGTTGGATTTCCCCATCTGAAAGTGGAGGCCATTTGAGGTTCATGAGGTTATATTTTTCCGACAGTGTTTCTAAACTTTGATCATGTGTAGGGTCCAAGTAGTGGAATTCAAGCTTGCCGTAGCTCTTATCATTCAGCCCTGCCACAATGGATTCCAATTTCCCGGGAAGCTTAGAAATTTCGTTCAACCGTATGTACGGAGCTACCACCTCCAGAGAAGAAGAGAGAAACAGCTTGATCTGAATCTTATCCTCCAAGCTCAAAATAGCGCTGATTTTATTGGTAAGCTTCTGGATGGCCATTGTGAGCTGGTACTCTAGCCCCATAGTGGAGGTGATAGTCGGAATCCGTTCAACCATGTCGCCGTGTATCAGTGCCAGTCCCATGTAGGCTCTCTGGAATTTCACCTCGTCTTTTTCAATGACCTGTATCTGCACCGGATGAATTCCATAGTTTCTTGCCAGCTCCTGGTTTTCTTTTGCCTGTTCACTTATGTCACCCGTATCAGGGTTGACATCAAAGAACTGAAAGTTGAAATAACGATTGCCATAGATAGAATACTCCTCAAGGAGATCGTGGAGATATCTTTCTGTATTATTGTGGGGTGCGGGGAGATTTTTGGTGAAAAAGACCTGAACGGTTAGAGGCTCGGAAAGTGAAGAGACCACCCGCTTGCTCGCTTCAGAGATTGAGTAGAGTTGATTCTCCGTAAGATCTACTCTGAAAAAAGCGGTCAAGCCTACCAGGTTAATCAGAACGACGACGACTAGGTAAACGAGAAACTTGAAGTAGTTCCCTGATATCTTTTTTCCGCCCATCTTGCTCATTCTCATCAATTTTTTCCTTGTATGGCTAGGTTGGCACCGTAGAGGGCAACAAAACTGACACTGAGAAAATAGAGAATGTCCCGTGAATCAATGATTCCCTTTGAGATGTTCTGAAAATGATAGTCCGCGCCAATATATTGCAGAAATCCCAAAAGTGACTGAGGGAGGAAAAAAAGCATCTTATCTATCAGGGTCAGGCTGAAGCAGATGGCCATACCTATAATAAAGGCAATGATCTGATTCCTCGTCAGGGAAGATGCAAAGAGGCCGACGGCGGCAAAGGCTGCCCCCAATAGAACGGCACCCATGTATCCCCCAAAGACCGGTCCCCAGTCGAGCTGACCGAGTAGTGCAACGGTGACGGGATATGCCAGGGTCGGAATGAGCATAGCCATGAGGAACACCACTGCGGCCAGGAACTTGCCCAAGACCACCTCCAGAAATGTCACCGGCAAGGTGAGCAAAATCTCGTAGGAACCCACATTCAGCTCCTCAGAAAACAGTCTCATGGTGATTGCCGGAACCACAAATGAAAAGGTGATGGGAAGGAGGGAGAAGAAGTTCCTCAGATTTGCCTGGCTGAAAAGAAAGAAGGTCGTAAAAAAGAACCACCCCATCACCAGGAGAAAAACCGATATGACGATGTAAGCAATGGGACTCACAAAATAAACTTTTACCTCCCTCTTGAAAATATGAATAGCCTGCCGCATTTCAGCTCTCCGCCGTGAATTCTTGGAATATTTTTTCGAGAGTCTTGGTTTCCAGGTGAAAATCAAGAAGAATCCAGTCCGTTTCCTTTACTTTGCGGTAAATCTCTCCCCTCAGATCAACCGAGCTCTGGCAATTGACAATCACTTCCGTAGTCTCTCCTGTGGTATCCACCGGCGTGATGGAGACAATTCCTTGGATTTCTGAAAGTTTGTTTTCCACGGACTGAAAGGTGGCGTTTTGGAGGGTGATGTTGATGAGGGATTCTCCCCTGGCCATTTTCTTGAGGGATTCCGTGCTGTCGTCTGCGACAATCCTGCCCCGATTGATAATGACTACCCGGTCGCAGGTCGCCTCTGCTTCACTGAGAATGTGGGTGGAGAGGATAATGGTCTTCTCCTTGCCGATCTGTTTGATGATCTCGCGAATTTCGACAATCTGATTGGGATCAAGACCCGAGGTTGGCTCGTCTAAAACAAGAATCTCAGGATCACTCATCATGGCGTGGGCCAAGCCCACCCTCTGTTTATATCCTCGGGAGAGCTCTCCAATTGGCCTGTGCATAACCTCGTTGAGAGCGCAGAGTTGGCCCAGTTCACGTATTCGGTAGTGTATCTGCTCCTTGCCAAATTCTCGGATCATTGCCACATAGCTTAAATAATCGTAAACCAACATATCATGGTAAAGTGGCGCTGCTTCAGGGAGGTAACCCAGGAGTTTTCTGATCTCCAGAGAGTGTTTCTCAATGGTGTAGTCTTTGATCCGAATGGTCCCTGAGGTTGGACGAAGAAAACCGGTCACCATGCGAAGTGTGGTGGTCTTGCCGGCGCCATTAGGGCCCAATAGCCCCAGTATTTCGCCCTTGTGAATGTCGAAAGTGATCTGATCCACTGCACAAAAACCATCATAGTATTTGGTCAGATTTTCCACATGGATCATGTTTCTCTCCCTATCCGTTTTGTTACACTACCTAGCCCGGATATTTCATGAATCACTTGCTGCGACCACAGATATGGCCGTCCTTCCTGGCATCCTCGAGTGTCGACCCCTGCGACGTACCGTTCAGGTACGCCTCCGAACCAACACCCTGCGGTTGCCAGGTGGCACGCCCATCTTCGTGGTCTGCGACACCAATTCATGAAATATCCGGGCTAGGTAAAAAAGAGAACCACATAACCCCCTAAACGGCTGTATATATGCAAAAGCACTATGCGTGTCAAGTAATTCAGTCTAGAGAATATTCTGATTCAAAATTACCTGGCTTCTGCCGTAGGATCATTGCGGGGCTGCGAAAAAGGGTTTGGTTAACCCTATTGGTGCATAACTAATCTCCTGGCATATTTCCTGCACCTTTTAACCCCAACGAAGAGAGAGCCTGTCCCACTCTCTTCTTCGTATACAAATCTCCCTTTTCAAACGCCCCTACACCAACATTTTTGGTGTGGGGGCAAGTTTTGAGAAAGGAATCAACGATGGCAGAAGAAGAGAACCGAGTATATCCTAGAGCAAGGCTCAAATAGATGTTCCCTGCAACTGCAAATGTGCTTATGGGAATAGCATTGCTCACCACAGGCCGCAGGTTGTTTTGGGTTTTTTTTGGTGCAGTAGGCTTCATACTGGGTAGAAGTCTTGCGCAGCAACTTCTGATCGGCAAACCTGTATGGACTGTTATCTTTATTGCCATAGCTACTGGGCTGGTTGGTCTGATCTTTGGCCTCTATGCACAACGATTCGCAGTGGGGGTAGCTGGATTTTTGATGGGCCGTTATGCTCTGGCTTCTCTGGGCTTTGCCATGGGTTTTTATGGCAAAGGCTGGATATGGCTAGCTTTAGTTGGAGGAGGAATCATTGGTACAGCTCTTGCTCTGATTTCCCTCGATTTCGCATTCATCTTCCTAACCACAGCTGCTGGCGCAAAACTGATTGAGCAAACCATAGATCTTAACCCACCTCTGAACTTCGCACTATTTGCTGTTCTCTTTGCGGTTGGAGTTACCATCCAGTTAATTATACTAAAAAAAGTAATCAGGCCATAGCATGGAGTGGAACAAAAAAAGGATTATGCTAACTACATAAAAGGATTTCCATCAGGAAATCAAACCTCTAGGTTTGTGTCAGAGTAAACATGGTTACCTCAACAGCTAAGTCAGTGAGGTTACGGTTTGCATCAGACACACATCGAGAAAACGACAACCCATTGCATATAAACCACCAGACTCGCCGTGCCTGAGTATGCGAGACCAGACTACTTCAGCGTCAATTGCCAGAGGAGGGCAGCCCGTAGGTTCGACAGTTATACGAACGCACTCACCTGGAAGTAATTTCTGAGAAGAGCAGAGAAATGCTCCATTGTCGCTGACATTTCTAATATTTCCATCGAAAGAACGTGAAGCCCTGTGAATCCTGGCGGTCACATTACATGTGACTCTTGGCTGATGGCGTCTTTCTTGTTTCCTGGAAAACACTTCTTAATCCTACAGTTCCATGTATTTAGTAGAATTTAAGAGGCTGCAGTTATCCCTTACAGGGTTTTTCCTACTCCGTCTCCGAGCGCTCGTGGGTTACGGGTTGCGAGATTCCGTCTAGCAAGACAGAATCAGGGAAGGGTCCGCACAAGTCTTGAAATCAGACCATAGATTCGACTAGCATAACATAGATTTCCCACGAAACAACACGAGCCCGGGTATTTCATGAATTGCTGGCGCGAGACCACGAAACTGGGAACCCGCTTGCGGGACTGAGCGGAGCGAGCGCCAATTAGATGGGCGTGCCTGCCCGCTCGTGCCTCGCAGTGGCAGGCGGGTCGCGAGCCTGCTCGCTCAGGCCCGCCCGGCATCGCAAGGCTTCAGCCGAGGCGGACGGGCGAGGCGGGCGGGCCGCCGGGTCGACGATTGCGGAATGCGGATTGAAAATTTACTGAAAAGCTCGTGAGAACCAGAGAGCGAATGACCGAAATCTGA